>JAABUP010001060.1_pt1 | contig 58790 bp, 57 predicted proteins | sample 5559201 | NCBI WGS metagenome assembly JAABUP01 (sample SAMN10711887, study PRJNA513373) | rock metagenome | isolation source: Antarctica rocks | place: Antarctica | reverse complement strand
GTGCGCTGCCTCCCGGAACGTGATCGCGCACTACCGGGCCGAGCTGTCCGACCTCCCCGAGGTACGTCGCGGTGAGATCGACAGCCGGTGGTTGGAAGCCATCCTGACTCTCGACCAGCAGCGGCACCCCGCTGGCCTTGACCAGCCACGCCCACTGCCCGAGCGGTGGCCGGCTGCTGCCGGGACCACTCACTGCTGGTGGTCGGCGCCCTACGGCAACGTGGTGGACCGGCGCGCAACCGGATCGGCTTCGCCCACTACCTCAAGCAAGGCTGGGCAGTCGACCACGTCATCGTCGAGCTCTGGCAACAGGGCCGCTGGCAGCGGGCAGACCCCGAGTTGGGATCGGACTTCCGCTTCGACGTGCATGACATCCCCACCGGCCAAGACGCCCTGAGAACCTACACGTGGAGCCCGGTGGTGACGCCAGCAGGCAACCGGCAGCCCACCGCGGAGGCGGCGGAGAGCGCTGAGCTGACGCACGGCATACGACGTCGGGCGCCGCCTCCCACGGGAGCGGCGCCCTACGTGTCGGCCGGTGCGGTCAGCGCGTGCCGGGCATCCGCCACCGGTCGGTGGTCATGCCCGCGTCCGTGGCCCGATCGATCGCCTCGTCGACACAGGTCTCGGCGCCCGGGCGCCCGACCCAGTGCGCGCCCTCCACGGACTTGCCGGGCTCGAGGTCCTTGTAGGTCTCGAAGAAGTGCTGGATCTCCAGGCGGTCGAACTCGTTGATGTGCTCGAGCTCGGTGATGTGGGCCTGGCGCGGGTCGTTGGCCGGGACGCAGAGGATCTTGTCGTCGCCGCCGGCCTCGTCGCGCATGTGGAACATGCCGATCGGGCGAGCCAGGACCTGACAGCCGGGGAAGGTCGGCTCGTCGAGCAGGACGAGCGCGTCGAGGGGGTCGCTGTCCTCACCGAGGCTGTTCTCGACGTAGCCGTAGTCAGCGGGGTAGCTCATCGAGGTGAAGAGGAGCCGATCGAGCCGAATCCGACCGGTCTCGTGGTCGACCTCGTACTTGTTGCGAGCCCCCTTCGGGATCTCGATGGTGACGTAGAACTCCACTGCCGCTCCCTCGCGTCGTGGACGACGCCCGGGGGTGGGCGACCGCCGATGACCTAGGCTCGGTGCCCAGTGTCCCGCATGATGCCACGTCGCCGCCGAGGGGGTTTGTCGATGCGTCGCCTCGCCGTCGCGGTGGGACTCGTCCTGGGCCTGCTGGTCGGCTACGCCACCCTCGACGTCTACGACTACGCGCCAGGAGTGCTCACCCTGGCCCCCGCGCCCGACGCCACTCCGGCCACGGCCACGCCGGGCGCGCACGCCACGACCGCTGCCGTGGCCCAGCCCCGCCCGGAGGCCGCCGGTATGCCGTTGCCGACCTCGGGCGCCCAAGCGCCCGCCCCAGTGGCGGCAGGGGTGCAGGCCAGCGTCGGCCCGGTGCTCGCCGACCCCGGTCTCGGCGGCTCGGTCTCCGTGGCCGTCCGGGACGCCGCCACCGGGGCACACCTGCTCGACGTCGGGGCCAACGACCCGAAGGTGCCCGCGTCCACCCTCAAGCTGCTGTCGGCCGCTGCGGTCAACGCGACCTTTGCTCCAGGGGCCACCTTGACGACGAAGGTCGTCCAGGGGGCTAGCCCCGACCGCATCCTCCTCGTCGCCGGCGGAGACACCCTGCTCGACCCCGGTGCCGGCGACCCCGCTGCCGTGTCGGGGCGGGCCGGACTCGGCGCCCTCGCCTCCACCGCCGCCCAGGTGCTGCGCGACAAGGGGACGAGCGCGGTGAGCGTCGCCCTCGACCTCAGCTATGCCCCGGGGCCGACGAGCGCGCCGACGTGGTCGTCGTCCTTCCAGGCCAGCGGCCTCACCGGGTCGGTCGCGGCGATCGGGCTCTCGACCGGACGGGCCACTCCCGGCCATCCCGGGCCGGGCGACCCGCCGGCGGCGGTGCTGGCTGCCTTCGTCACCGCCCTGCGCGGCCACGGGATGCAGGTGACCGTCAGCAAGCCGGACGTCGCGCCGACCGGAGCCGGTGTCCTGGCCGCGGCCCCGTCCGCTCCCGTGTCGGACCAGCTCGCCCTGGCTCTCGACGAGTCGGACAACGCCCTCACCGAGTCGCTCACCCGACAGGCCGCCTTCCGCTCAGGCGCCCCTGCGGGGTTCGCCGAGACCGCCGCCTTCGTCCGCGCCAAGTTGAGCGCCCTCGGCGTCGACGTCTCCGGGGTGCAGACGGTCGACGCCTGCGGGCTCTCCCGGGAGAACGTCGTCCCGGCTCGCGTGATCGCTGACGTCATGGCGCTCGGCACCTCGGCGACCCTCCCGGGGATGCGTGAAACCCTGCGGCAGCTGCCCGTTGCCGGCCTGAGCGGCACGCTGTCGGACCGCTTCGACGAGGCGGGATCGCGCGCCGCGGCCGGCGTGGTCCGTGCCAAGACGGGCACGCTGACCGGCGTCAGCGCCATCGCCGGCACGGTCGTGACGGCCGACGGACGGCTGCTCACCTTCGCCGTGCTGGCGAACGGCATCGACCCGGGCGAGGGAACGCTCCGCGCGCGGGAGGCGTTGGACCGGTTCACGGCTACGCTGGCGAGCTGCGGGTGCCGCGGCTGACGCCATCGCCCGTGGGACGGGCGGACATCGAGACACCACGCTCGCCGGCCGGCGTCGAGAGACGACAGCCGTCCGAGGACCAGAGGGAAGAAGGCGCACGACATGGCAGAGTCGACCGAACCGGCCTCCAGCGGAGCGTCCGGGGGAGCCCAGCCGCAGTACGTCGACTGGGCGTTCGCCAAGGCCACGGGCCGCCGGCTTGTCAACCCCGGGCCGATCGTCAGCACCCACGAGGCCGCCGAGATCGTCGGCCACCTGCGTGAGGTCTCCGTCGCCGCGCGCGAGCCGATCGCCAAGACCTCGCGGCTGATTAGCCCGGAGGGGATGGGGCCGGTCCTCATCGTCGACCGGCCCGGGTGGATCGACGCGAACGTCGACTCGCTGCAGTCCCTCATGGGCCCGGTCATCGCCAAGGTCGCCGCGGGAGCCAAGTCCGCCCAGAACCCCACGGTCACCGCGATCGGCAGCAAGGTCACCGGCGCGGAGGCCGGCGCGCTGATGTCGTTCCTCGCGAGCAAGGTCCTCGGCCAGTACGACCTTGCGCCGCAGGGCACCCCGCGGCTGCTGCTCGTCGCACCGAACATCGTCCAGACCGAACGCGAGCTCGAGGTCGACCCCCACGACTTCCGGCTGTGGGTGGCGATGCATGAGGAGACCCACCGGGTGCAGTTCACCGCCGTCCCCTGGCTGCGTGACCACCTCGTCGCGCAGAGCCGCGAGCTGAGCACCGACCTCGCGCCGACGCCCGCCGAGCTGGCCAACCGCATCCAGGAGATCGCCCGGCGCCTTCCCCAGGCGTTCCAGCCGGGAAGCCAGGGTCTCGGAGAGGTCTTCCTCACCCCGGGGCAACGGGAGAAGGTCGCCCAGATCACCGCGGTCATGTCGCTCCTCGAGGGCCATGCCGACGTGATGATGGACGACGTCGGGCCGCAGGTCATCCCGACGGTCGCCGAGATCCGCGAGAAGTTCCAGAAGCGCCGTGGTGGCGCCGGGGCTCTCGACCGGTTCATGCGCCGGGCCCTTGGCCTCGAGGCCAAGATGCGCCAGTACAAGGACGGCGCGGCCTTCGTCCGGGGTGTCGTCGACCGGGTGGGGCTCGACGACTTCAACGCGGTGTGGACCTCCCCGCAGACCCTGCCGACACCGGACGAGATCGCTCGACCAGCTTCGTGGATCCAGCGGGTGCACGGTCGGTCATGACCGGGCCCAGCCCGGCGGTGGCCGCCACCCGGGTCGCCGTTCGGGCCGAGCTCGCCCTGCTCCCCGAGGGGAGCGCGGTGCTCGTCGGCTGTAGCGGGGGGCCCGACTCGCTCGCCCTCGCGGGCGCGGTCGGCTTCGAGGCGCCCCGGCTCGGGGTCAAGGCAGCCGGCCTTGTGGTCGACCACGCGCTGCAGGACGGGTCCCGGAAGGTCGCCGAGCGGGCCGCCCAGCAGTGCCGGGACCTCGGTCTCGACCCGGTCGAGGTCGTGACCGTCCGGGTCGCGAGGAGTGGCCAGGGGCCGGAGAGTGCCGCGCGCTCGGCCCGCTACACCGCACTCGAGGACGCCGCCGAGCGGCTCGGGGTCGCCGCCGTGCTCATCGGCCACACCCGCGACGACCAGGCCGAGCAGGTGCTCCTCGGGCTGGCCCGCGGCTCCGGCTCGCGCTCCCTCTCCGGTATGCCGCGCCGACGCGGCCTCTTCGTCCGTCCCTTTATCGCCGTGGCGAGGGCGGAGACCGAAGGCGCGTGCACGGCATACGGGATCGAGCCGTGGCGTGACCCGCACAACGAGGACACGAGCTTCGCCCGGGTGCGGGCGCGGACCTTCCTGCGGACCCTCGAGGACGAGCTGGGCCCCGGCATCACCAGCGCCCTGGCCCGCAGCGCCGAGATGCTTCGCGAGGATGCCGACTACCTCGAGGACGAGGCCCGCGAGGTGCGGCCGCGACTCGGGCCGGCCCCGTGGTCGGCCCAGGCGCTCCTCGCGCTCCCGCGGGCCTTACGGACCCGCATCTGGCGCCTGCTGGCGGTCGAGGCCGGGTCGGGCGCCGGCCAGCTGAGCGCGGCCCATGTCGAGTCGCTTGATGCGCTGCTGACGTCGTGGCACGGCCAGGGGCCGCTCAACCTGCCCGGCCACGTCCTCGCCCGGCGGTCCGGGGACCAGGTGAGCATCGAGGGCGGCCGTCCGGTTGAATAGGCGCGGGTGCGCTGACCGACCCGGGCAGCCGGGCAGCAGAGCCGCAGAGCAGCCGAGCAGGCTGACCGGCCCGCCGTCGACCAGAGGGAGAGCGTTGTGGATGCCGCCGATATGGGGGGCGACCTCGAGAAGGTCCTGCTCACCGAGGGAGAGATCCTCACCAAGCTCGACGAGCTCGGCCGGAGGATCTGGGCGGACTACGAGGGCAAGGACCTGCTCCTCGTCGGGGTGCTCAAGGGCGCGGTGATGGTCATGGCCGACCTCATGCGGGCCCTGCCGGGCACGGCGCCGATGGACTGGATGGCCGTCTCCTCCTACGGCTCGGGCACGAAGTCCTCGGGTGTGGTGCGGATCATCAAGGATCTCGACGTCGACATCACCGGCCGCCACGTGCTCATCGTCGAGGACATCATCGACTCCGGGCTGACGCTGTCCTGGATCAGGGCGAACCTCGAGTCGCGCAGTCCGGCCTCGGTCGAGATCTGCACGCTGCTACGCAAACCCGAGGTCGCCAAGGTCGAGATCGACGTCAGATACGTCGGTTTCGACATCCCCAACGAGTTCGTCGTCGGCTACGGGCTCGACTACGCCGAGCGCTACCGCAACCTGCGCTGCGTCGGCACGCTGTCGCCGTCCGTCTACGCCTGAGGCTGATCCCCGGCCCCCGGCGGACCGAGCAGGAACACCCGGCCACTGTCGGTCGTTCACCTGCGACAATGAGACGAGCGGTCTGTCGGGCCGTGGTTAGACCATCGAGCAGGAGGGTCGGGGACAGCTCCCCGAACGTACATGGACTTCAAGCGCATCCTACGCACCCCCATGGTGTGGATCATCGTCCTCATCGGAGTGACGATCATCGCCCTCAACCTCTCCGACACCGGTGGCTACACCAGGATCGACACGTCGAAGGCCCTCGAGCTGATCAACACCAGCAAGGTGGACTCGGCCAAGCTGCTCAACAACGAGCGGATCGAGCTGACCCTCAAGCCGGGGCAGGCATACTCCGACGGTGACAAGGTCAAGGACGCGACGAAGGTCTACGCCTACTACGTCACCGCCCGCGGAGCCAACGTCGTCGCCGCGCTGGACGCCCACGTGCCGCCGAAGAACTACACCGACCAGATCGACGAGCCGAGCTGGATCAGCTCGGTGCTCTTCAGCATCCTGCCGATCATCATCATCCTCGGCCTGTTCTGGTTCCTCATGGGGCAGATGCAAGGTGGTGGGTCGCGGGTCATGCAGTTCGGCAAGTCCCGGGCCAAGCTGGCGACCAAGGACACGCCCAAGGTCACCTTCGCCGACGTCGCGGGCGCCGACGAGGCGGTCGAGGAGCTGCACGAGATCAAGGAGTTCCTCCAGGAGCCGGCGAAGTTCCTCGCGGTCGGCGCCAAGATCCCCAAGGGCGTCCTGCTCTACGGCCAGCCCGGCACCGGCAAGACGCTGCTCGCCCGCGCCGTCGCCGGCGAGGCCGGAGTGCCCTTCTACTCGATCTCCGGATCGGACTTCGTCGAGATGTTCGTCGGCGTCGGCGCGTCCCGCGTCCGGGACCTGTTCGAGCAGGCCAAGGCCAACGCCCCCGCCATCGTCTTCGTCGACGAGATCGACGCCGTCGGCCGGCACCGCGGAGCCGGCCTCGGCGGTGGCCACGACGAGCGGGAGCAGACGCTGAACCAGCTGCTCGTCGAGATGGACGGCTTCGACGTCAAGACCAACGTCATCCTCATCGCGGCCACCAACCGCCCCGACATCCTCGACCCCGCGTTGTTGCGTCCCGGCCGGTTCGACCGCCAGATCGCCGTCGACGCGCCCGACATGCTGGGCCGCCACCGCATCCTCCAGGTCCACGCCCAGGGCAAGCCGATGGCCGCTGACGTCGACCTCCTGGCCGTGGCCCGCCGGACGCCCGGCTTCACCGGCGCGGACCTGGCCAACGTCCTCAACGAGGCGGCCCTGCTCACGGCCCGGACGAACAAGAAGCTCATCGACGACCACTCGCTGGACGAGGCGATCGACCGCGTCGTCGCCGGACCGCAGAAGAAGACGCGGATCATGTCGGCGCACGAGCGCAAGATGACGGCCTACCACGAGGGTGGCCACGCGCTGGTCGCTGCGTCGTTGAACCACACCGACCCGGTCACCAAGGTCACGATCCTCCCTCGCGGACGCGCGCTCGGCTACACCATGGTCATGCCTCGCGACGACAAGTACTCCACGACCCGCAACGAGATCCTCGACCAGCTCGCGTATGCCCTCGGTGGGCGTGTCGCCGAGGAGATGGTCTTCCACGACCCGACGACCGGCGCCGCCAACGACATCGAGAAGGCCACCGGGATGGCCCGCAAGATGGTCACCGAGTGGGGCATGTCCGAGAGGGTCGGCGCGATCAAGCTCGGCCAGTCCAACTCCGAGGTCTTCCTCGGCCGCGACATGGGTCACCAGCGCGACTACAGCGAGGAGATCGCCGGGGTCGTCGACGAAGAGGTGCGCAAGCTCGTCGAGAACGCCCACGACGAGGCCTGGCACGTCATCAACGACAACCGCGACGTGCTCGACAAGCTCGTCCTCGAGCTCCTCGAGCGGGAGACCCTCAACGCGGCCGAGCTCGCGAAGATCTTCGAGCAGGTCGTCAAGCGGCCGCTGCGCCCGACCTGGCTCTCCAGCGAGGCCCGGCTCCTCAGCGACCGCCCACCGGTGCTCACCCCGGCGGAGCAGTCGGCCATGTCGAACGGCAACGGCAGCGGCCCGGGCCACTCGCCGCAGGACGCCAGCGGTAACGACGAGCTGGGCCGCAAGATCGACCAGGCGGCCAACGCCGGGGCGCACCCCCTCGCCGAAGAGGAGTCCAGGACGCGGATCATCGAGGTGCCCGAGGGTGGGCACGTCGACCCCTCCGGGGACCACTGACCCCGGTGCCCATCGACCACGACCGAGCCGCCGCGGCGGTCCGGGAGCTGCTCCTCGCAGTGGGCGAGGACCCGGAACGCGAGGGTCTGAGGCAGACGCCCGACCGGGTGGCCCGCGCCTATGCCGAGATCTTCGCCGGCCTGCACCAACAACCCGAGGACGTCCTCCACACGACCTTCGACATCGCGCACGACGAGCTGATCCTCGTGCGCGACATCGAGGTCTACAGCACCTGCGAGCACCACCTCGTGCCGTTCCACGGGTCGGCGCACGTCGGCTACATCCCGGCCAAGGACGGCAAGGTCACCGGGCTGTCCAAGATCGCCCGTCTCGTCGACCTCTACGCCAAGCGGCCCCAGGTGCAGGAGCGGCTGACCACCCAGGTCGCCGACGCCCTCGAGGAGCACCTCTCGGTGCAGGGCGCGATCGTCGTCATCGAGTGCGAGCACCTCTGCATGTCGATGCGGGGCGTGCACAAGCCCGGAGCCCGCACCATCACCTCGGCCGTCCGGGGCCAGCTGAGGGACCCCGCGACCCGAGCCGAGGCGATGTCGCTGCTGCTCGGGGGCAGGCGGTGACCGGACGCACCACAGGGCGTCCCCCCTCCATCGCTGCTCCCCGGTCCCGCCCCGGTCACGACCGCCCCTGGGTGCCCCGGGTGTTCGGGGTAGTCACCTACGTCATCGGTGCCATCGACATCCTCAGCGGCTTCCGGCACACGTTGCGTGAGCGCCTGCCCAGCTTTGCCGAGGTCGTCCCGGGCGTCGTGAGTGCGGCAGCGTCCGCGGCGACGGTCGTCACCGGGATCCTCCTCGTCCTCATCGCCCACGGGCTCAAACGGCGCAAGGCCCGGGCCTGGCGGGCCGCGGTGGCCCTTCTCGCAGTCTCCGTCGTCCTGCACGGCATACGCCTGCAATGGGGGGCCCTGCTCGTCGCCCTCGCGGTGCTCGTCGTCCTCGTCCTCGAGCGCCGCGAGTTTCATGCCATGGGCGACCCGCGCACGAGGTGGCGCTCGCTCACCGTCTTCCTCGGGCTGTTCGTGGCGAGCACCGTCATCGGCGTGCTCGTCCTGCTCGTGAACCGACACGGCATCGTCGGCGGGTGGCCAGGGCTCTGGCCCGTGGCCCAGGAGGTCTGGTGGGGTCTCATCGGGGTGGACGGGGATCTGGTGCTGCGGGGACAGCGACTCGAGGACACGATCTCGGCGCTCCTGCTCGGGCTGGGTCTGATGACCGGTCTGACCAGCCTCTACCTCCTCCTTCGTGCGCCCGAACCCCGCCCGGAGCTCACCGACGTCGACGAGGCGCGCCTGCGCGAGCTGCTGCGCCGGTCGCCGGACTCCCTCGGCTACTTCAACCTGCGCCGTGACAAGAGCGTCGTCTGGTCCGACTCACGCAAGGCAGCGGTCGCCTACCGCGTCGTCGGAGGGGTCATGCTCGCCAGCGGTGACCCGATCGGCGACCCCGAGGCCTGGCCCGGCGCCATGACGACCTTCCTCCGGCAGGCGCAGGACCACGCGTGGACGCCGGCCGTCCTCGGGTGCTCGGAGCGGGCCGGCCTGACCTGGACCCGGCTGGCCGGCTTCTCGGCGATGGAGCTCGGCGACGAGGCCGTTCTCGAGGTCGCCGGGTTCTCCCTCCAGGGACGGCGTATGCGCAACGTCCGCCAGATGGTGGGGCGGGTCCGCCGCGCGGGCTACGAGACGCGGGTATGCCGGGTGGCTGACCTCTCGGCGCAGGAGCGGCAGGCAGTGCTCGAGGACGCGGCGAGCTGGCGCCGAAGTGAGACCGAGCGCGGCTTCTCCATGGCGCTCGGTCGCACGGCCGACCCGGTGGACCCGGAGGCCGTCCTCGTCACGGCCCGTCAGGGCGGTCGGGTCCGCGGCATGCTGCAGTTCGTCCCGTGGGGTCACGACGGGATGTCGCTCGACCTCATGCGGCGTGACTCGGCCGCGGAGCCGGGGGTCACCGAGCTGCTCGTCAGCGCCGCGATGGAGGCCGCACCAGCACTCGGCGTCCAGCGCGTCTCGCTGAACTTCGCCGTCTTCCGGGCCGTGCTCGAGCGCGGTGAGCGGCTGGGGGCCGGCCCGCTGCTGCGCGCCTGGCGCACCCTCCTGATCTTCGCGTCGCGCTGGTTCCAGATCGAGAGCCTCTATCGGTTCAACGCCAAGTTCGGGCCGGACTGGCAGCCCCGCTACCTCATGTATCCCGGGCCGGCCGACCTGCCCCGGGTCGGCGTCGCCGCTCTCGAGGCGGAGGCCTTCCTCGTGTGGCCGTCGTTCCGCAGGCTGCGACAGGCGCAGCCATGACCCCTCCACCGGCACTTTCCCGCGCCGGCGCCGGCCTGCCTCAGGTCGAGGGGCGGCCGGTCATCATGGGCGTCGTCAACGTCACCCCCGACTCGTTCAGCGACGGAGGTGAGTGGTTCCAGCCCCAGGACGCGATCGACCACGGCAGGCTCCTCATGACCCAGGGGGCAGACATCATCGACGTCGGAGGCGAGTCCACCCGTCCCGGTGCCGAGCGTCCCTCGGTCGAGGAGGAGCTGCGGCGCGTGCTGCCGCTCATCGAGGTCATCACCGCCGAAGGGGCAACGGTCTCGGTCGACACGATGCGAGCCGTTGTCGCCGAGCGCGCGCTGGCCGCCGGGGCGAGCATCGTCAACGACGTCAGCGGCGGTCTCGCCGATCCGGACATGGCCGGGCTGGTCGCCCAGGCCGGCGTCCCGTTCGTCGCCATGCACTGGCGTGGGCACAGTGCCGGCATGCAGAGCCGCGCCGTCTACGACGACGTCGTCGCCGAGGTCTGCGCGGAGCTGGCCCTGCGCCGGGACGCGCTGCTCTCGGCCGGCGTGGCCGCGGAAGGTCTCGTGCTCGACCCCGGCCTGGGCTTCGCCAAGCTCGCCGATCACAACTGGTCGATGCTCGCCCGGCTCGACGCCCTCCAGCAGCTTGGCCACCCTGTGCTCGTCGGCGCCTCACGCAAGACCTTCCTCGGTCGGCTCGGCGTCCCGGAGGGCGGCGCTCCCCGCCCACCCACCGCACGCGACGCGGCCACGGCGGCCACGAGCACCATCGCGTCGCTCGCCGGCGTGTGGGGCGTCCGAGTCCACCACGTGCCGTCCACCCGCGACGCGCTCGCCGTCGTCACCGCCGTCAGGGAGCACTCATGAACGCGCCACGTGACCGCATCGCGCTCCTCGGTGTGGCGGCCGTGGGGCACCACGGCGTCCTGGACGTGGAGAGGCACGACGGGCAGCCGTTCGTCGTCGACGTCGTCCTCGAGCTGGACCTCTCCACGGCCGGCCGCAGCGACTCGCTCGCGGACACCGTGTCCTACGCCGAGGTCGCCGGCGACGTCATGGCCCGGATCACGGGCCCGCCGGTCGACCTCCTCGAGCGGCTCGCGGAGCTGATCGCCGACGACGTCCTCACCCGCCCGCTGGTCGATGCGGTCGAGGTGACCGTCCACAAGCCCCAGGCCCCCGTCGGCCACCCCTTCAGCGACGTCAGCGTGCAGGTCCGGCGCGAGCGGGGTGTCCCCGTGGTGCTCGCTCTCGGCGCCAACCTCGGCGACGCCTCCGCCGTCCTCACCGAGTCGGTGAAGGACATCGCTGCCATCCCTGGCGTGCGAGTCACAGCCGTCTCGCCGCTCGTCGAGACCGAGCCGGTCGGCGGTCCAGAGCAGCCGGGCTATCTCAATGCCGTCCTCGTCGGAACCACCACCATGAGGCCCGTTGAGCTCCTGCAGGCGCTTCATGCCGTCGAGGCGCGACACGGCCGCACCCGCGAAGTGCGTTGGGGGGCAAGGACACTGGACCTCGACCTCATCCAGCTCGGCATCCCAGGCACCTCACGGGAGACCCGGTCCGACGGCCCCGCCCTGACGCTTCCCCACCCGCGCGCCCATGAGCGAGCCTTCGTGCTCGCGCCCTGGGCCATGGTCGACCCGGAGGCGCTGATCCGCGTCGGCATCACTGCCGACGCGCAGATCCGCCGGGTGAGCGAGGTCCTCAGAGAACTCGACGCGTCCGGGGTGCGCCCCGGGCCGGAGTGGAGCCCGTCATGGTGAGCCAACCGCACGGCATACGGATCAGGCTGCTCGTCGCTGTCACGGTGGTCACCGGAGCACTGGCGTGGATCGCCCTGAGGCTGTGGTCCAACGCCGGTCACCTTCTGCCACAACCCAGCTGGGCGGGGCTGCCACTGCTCGTCGCGGTGGCCATCGGGCTCTACCTCGCCGGGCGGCCGGTGAAGAAGCTCGTGGCCGGGCAGGCGACGAAGCCCGTCCACCCCTTGTATGCCGCGCGCGTCCTCGTGCTGGCGCAGGCCGCGGCGCTCGCGGGCGCCACGGTGCTCGGGTGGTACCTCGCGCAGGTCGTCCTGCTCCTGCCGGACTCCGACGTCGAGTCGCAACAGAACCGGATCGTCCAGCTGGGAGCCCTCGGACTGGGGTCCGTGCTGCTGGCCGCAACCGGCCTGGTGGTGCAGAAGATGTGCCGCGTCGACGACCGCGGGCCTCGTGAGGACGAGGAGGAGCCGGCGCCTCCTCGCCACTAGGCCGCCGGTGCGCGCTACCTACCGGTAGACCTGGCCGCCCACGGTGCCCATGTCGGGGTTGACGGTGCCGCCGGCCACCCAGTTCGGCCCGGCGTGGACGTATCTCGTCACCGACAGGGCCGCGGTCAGGGCTGCCAGCTTGTCCTCCGCCGTGGCGTAGAACCAGAGATAGAGCGCCTCGTCCTTGGCGAGCTGGCTCGAGCAGACGATCGCGTCGGGAGTGGGCTTGGCCGTCGAGGTGCCCGTGGGGGTGGACCCCGGGATCGTGATCGGGGTGACCGTGTTCGGGCACCGGAAGGCAGCCGGGAGGTCGGCGAGGGAGCGAATGCGGGTCGAGTCGACACCGGAGTCTCGGGTGGCCGTGGGGACGGGCATGCCCGGCAGGGGCGGAACCGTGGTGGTGCTCGTCGCGGGCGACGGTGCCGCGGCGGATGTCCGGGTCGGTGGGGTCTGGGTCGTTGCGGCCGGGGAAGACGTCGCCGGGGCAGCTGCCGGGTCGCGGTTGGCGCAACCGGTGAGGAGCCCGGCTCCGGTGAGCAGCACGGCGGCGAGGCGCACCCTGTGGCCGCCGAACGGCATACGACGACTCACTTGTCGACGTCTCCGACGACGAAGAACATCGAGCCGAGGATCGCCACCATGTCGCCGATGAGCTGGCCCGGGAGCATCTCGGTGAGGACGGCGATGTTGTTGAACGAGGCCGAGCGGAGCTTGAGCCGCCACGGGGTCTTCTCGCCGCGCGAGACGAGGTAGTAGCCGTTGAACCCCAGCGGGTTCTCCGTCACGGTGTACAGGTCGCCCTCGGGGACCTTGAGCACCTTGGGGAGCTTGACGTTGATCGGCCCCTGGGGCAGCGTGCGCAACCGGTCGACGCACACCTCGGCCAGGTCGAGGCTGACCTCCGTCTGCTCGAGGAGCACTTCCAGGCGAGCGAGGCAGTCGCCCTCGGCGCGGGTGACGACCCGGCCCGGGCCTCCCGCAGCGAACAGCTCGCCGTAGCCGAGGTAGGGCGCGTCCCGGCGCAGGTCGAGGTCGACGCCGCTGGCCCGGGCAATCGGCCCGGTGACACCGTAGGAGTGGATGAGCTCGGGGCTGAGGATGCCGACGTCGCGGGTGCGGGCATTGAGGATCTCGTTGCCTACCAGCATGCTTCGCAGGTCCGGCATCCGGTCGCGGACGGCTGTGACGGCGTGCTGCACGCGGCCCAGCCATCCGGCGGGGAAGTCCTCCTTGAGGCCGCCGACTCGGTTGAACATGTAGTGGATCCGGCCGCCTGAGGCCTCCTCCATGACGGCCTGGAGCTCCTCGCGCTCTCGGAAGGAGTAGAAGATCGGCGTGATGGCACCGAGCTCCAGCGGGTAGGAGCCGAGGAACATCAGGTGGTTGAGCACCCGGTTGAGCTCCGCGAGCAGCGTGCGTCCCCACACCGCCCGCACCGGCACCTCCATGCCGAGGAGCTGCTCGACTCCGAGGACGACGCCGAGCTCGTTGGCGAAGGCCGAGAGCCAGTCGTGCCGGTTGGCCAGGACGATGATCTGGCGGTAGTCGCGCACCTCGAAAAGCTTCTCTGCGCCTCGGTGCATGTAGCCGATGATCGGCTCGGCGGTGATGATCCGCTCGCCGTCCAGGACGATCCGCAGCCGCAGGACGCCGTGGGTGGAGGGGTGCTGCGGGCCGATGTTGAGGACCATGTCGCTCGTCGCCAGCCCGCCGGCGCCCACACCGACGGTCAGCTCGCGCTGGCTGGGTGTCGTCGACATGGTGCCAGTCTGCCGTATGCCGGGCGCCCGAATCCGTATGCCGTGGTGCCGGCGCGGGGCCCGGTGCCGCAGCTGTACGGTGACCGCGTGAGCATCCACGGCGTGCCCGAGACGCTGCCTCAGGACGTCGCCCCCGCGGTCATCGGATCTCTTCGGCTCATCGGGGCCCTGAGCCGGCGGTGACGCGATGACCCGGTTCGACGCAGCGACCCTTCTCGATGTCGGCGACCCGGACGTCGTCGCTGATCCCTACCCGCACCTGGCTGCTATCCGGGCCGTCGCGCCCGTCGCTCGGCACAGCGGGCTCGGGACGTGGGTGGCGACAAGCCACGCCGCCTGCAGCCAGGTGCTGCGTGAGCGCGCACTCGGACGGATCTTCCAAGCCCGCGAGCCGCACGGGGAGTGGGACACCTTCAACTGGCTGCACGCCGACTCCATGCTCGACAGCGAGCCGCCGAAGCACACCAGGCTGCGCCGCCTCGTGCAGAGCGCGTTCAGCCGCGGCCACGTAGCCCGGCTGCGACCCCGCGTCGCCGAGCTTGCCAACGGGCTCCTCGACTCCTGCGTCGAGCGGCTCGTGCACTCCGGGAGCTTCGACGTCCTCGCCGACTACGCCGAGCCGCTGCCCGTCCTCGTCATCGCCGACCTCCTCGGCTGGCCCGAAGCCGACCGGCACCTGCTGCGACCGTGGTCCCAGTCGATCGTCAAGATGTACGAGGTCACCCGCAGCCCAGCCGACGAGGCGGCTGCGCGGGCCGCGTGCGGTGAGTTCGCGGCATACGTGGAACGCCTTGCCGCACAGCGGAAGTCGCGGCCGAGCGATGACCTGCTGAGCCACCTCGTCGCCGCTCGTGACGGGGCAGACCAGCTGTCGACGCACGAGCTCGTCGCCACTGTCGTCCTGCTCCTCAACGCCGGTCACGAGGCGAGCGTCAACGGCTTCGGCAACGGCCTGGCCTCGCTCATCGCGTCGGGCCGGGACGCCGCGGGGCCGAGCCTGCTCGTGGAGGAGATGCTCCGGCACGACTCGCCGCTGCATCTCTTCGAGCGCACGGCGACGAGTGACGTCGCCATCGCCGGCGTCACCATCTGGGCCGGCGAGCGGATCGCCGCGCTCCTCGGTGCGGCCAACCGCGACCCCGCGGTGTTCGAGTCGCCGGACGAGTTCCGCCCTGACCGGGACCCGAACCCCCACCTCGCCTTCGGGGCCGGGATCCACTTCTGCATCGGGGCGCCCCTCGCACGGCTCGAGCTCGAGACGAGCGTGGGGGTCCTCCTGCATCGGTTCGGCCGGCTCGAGGTCGTGCATGCCGCCCGCCGTCCGAGCTTCGTCCTGCGCGGCTACGAGAGCTTGCTCGTCAGGCCTGCCTGACCGCTCGGGCGGGGCGCCTCGGCTGGCCCCGGGCGGCTGACGTCAGGGCGTCGCGACAACCCACCAGAAGCTGCCCAGCCCATCGGGCCGAAGCAGGCTGGCCGCCGCACTCGCCCGTCCCAGCGCCCCGAGGTAGGCCTCCGGTTCCGTCCGGGACAGCTCGTGGTCGGGCGTGCGGCCGCTGACGCCGACCCGGCGCAGGGCATCGCGCTGGGTCAGCAGCTCGTCGTGTCGCAACGAGTCGACGGCGACATGGGCGGTGAGGTCGCAGCCCCCGTCCGCACGTGGGCTCACCTGCCCCCCCTCGCGGTATGCCGTGAACGTCCCCCCGCGTGGCCGGTCTCCCGACCGGTGGCCGTAGTCGACCGCGATGGCGGTGCTTTCGGACGTGCGCCGAAGCAGGTCCTCCCACGCAAGGTCGCGTTGCCGGCCGACCTCGACCCGGTCTCCCGGCACCGCGTCCGGACCCAGGGCAACGGACCAGAACTGTTGGCACCACTGCAAGTCGGTGTCGTCAACCTGATCGCCGATGGACTCCGACCCGGTGGTCAGGTCGACGTGGACCTCCCGCAGCGCGCCGTCCCGAGCCACCTCGGCAATGGTGCACGGAACGACGTCGAGCCACTCGTGGGCGATGACCAGGGCGTTGCGGGGGGCCAGGCTGTCGGGGAGCTGGGCGCCGCCGGGGGAGACCAACCAGGTCACGTCGGCCGGAAGGTGCTCGGGTTTCGGCGCGATGTCGACTCCGGTGAGCGGCCGGTGCGGCCGCGCATCGCCGAGGTGGCGCAGCAGCTCGCCATGTCCCGCGCCGACGTCGACGACGCCCTCGGCGCCGAGCGCGTCGGCCCATGCCCAGAGTGCCTCCGCGAGGAGCCGGCCGGTCTCGCCCTGCGTCGCCGTCGTGAAGTGCCCAGCTGGACCCAGCGCGTCGCGGTAGAACCCGTCTCGCCCGTAGAGGGCGACCTGCCAGGCCTCGCGCCACGGCACCGCGTCCATGCCGGCCAGTTTATCGGTCGCCGCTCACTCCTGCGTCGGGGTCAGGGCGGCAGCTAGCCCTTCTCGACGCGGGCGCAAGGGCATCGAGGCCGAGCAGGTAGGTTCTGCCGGGTGACCGATCCCACTGACCAGCCGGCGCGGTTCAGCGTCGGAGTCGTCGGCGCCGGACGCGTCGGCGCCGTCCTCGGCGCTGCCCTCCACCGGGTGGGTCACCGGGTCGTCGCCGCGTCGGCCGTGAGCGAGGAGTCGCTGCACCGGGCGCGGGAGCTGCTGCCCGGCATACCCGTCCTCGACGTGCCCGACGTCGTGGCCGCGGCGGACCTCGTCCTGCTGGCCGTCCCGGACGACTCCCTCTCGGGGCTGGTCTCCGGTCTGGCCGCCACCGGCTCCTTCCGCCCCGGCCAGGTCCTCGTCCACACGAGCGGGCGGCACGGCGTCGGGGTGTTCGAGCCGGCGGCCCGCAGCGACGTGCTGCCCCTGGCCCTGCACCCCGCGATGAGCTTCACCGGGACGGGCATCGACCTCGATCGGCTGCCCGACTGCGTGTTCGGCGTGACGACCCTCAAGGAGCTGCGGCCTCTTGGGGAGGCCCTCGTTCTCGAGATGGGTGGCGAGCCGGTGTGGGTCGAGGAGGAGGACCGGCCGCTCTATCACGCAGCCCTGACGCACGGCGCGGACCACCTCGTCACCCTCGTCGCGCAGTCCATGCAGCTGCTCGAGGATGCCGGCGTCGACCAGGCGGGCCGGGTGCTCACCCCGCTGCTGACCTCCGCGCTCGACAATGCTCTGCGCACCGGCGACCAGGCGCTGACGGGGCCGGTCGTCCGTGGCGACGCCGGCACCGTGGCCGAGCACCTCGCCGAGCTCGCGGCCGCGCCGCAGATCCGCTCCTGCTACCGCGTCCTCGCCCGCGCCACCCTGCAGCGGGCGCTGCGCAACGCTCGCCTGCGTCCGGCCGAGGCGGAGCCTCTCCGGGCCGTGCTCGGCGACGAGACGGACGAGACGGACGAGACGGACGAGGAGGACTAGGTGCCCGGCCAGCCCACCCGCGGATTCTCGCCGCTCATCGCCCGCAGCCGAGAGGAGCTTCGCCGAGCGCGTGCCGACATGAGTGGGGACGTCGCCGTGGTGATGACCATGGGAGCGCTGCACGAGGGTCATGCGAGGCTCATTACGACCGCTGGTGCCGGCGCCCGCCACGTCATCGTCACGATCTTCCTCAACCCGCTCCAGTTCGCGCCCACGGACGACCTGTCCCGCTACCCGCGGACCTTCGAGGCCGACGTCGAGGTCTGCGCTGCTGGAGGCGTGGACGTCGTCTTCGCTCCCACTCCTGACGTCGTCTACCCCGACGGCAAGCCCGATGTCACGGTCGCCGCCGGGCCGCTCGGTGCGGTGCTGGAGGGCCAGTCCAGGCCCGGCCACTTCGACGGTGTCCTCACGGTCGTCGGCAAGCTGTTGCACCTCACTCGTGCCGACCGCGCCTACTACGGCCAGAAGGACGCCCAGCAGCTGCTCCTCATCCGTCAGATGGCACGCGACCTCGACTTCCCCGTCGAGGTGATCGCCGTCGAGACCGTGCGCGAGGCCGATGGGCTGGCGATGTCGAGCCGCAACAGCTATCTCACTGCTGGCGACCGGGAGACCGCCCGGTGCCTCTCCGCAGCCTTGCAGGCAGGCGTCGAGGCCGCGGGCGAGGGCCCGTCCGCAGTCCGGCGCGCGGCTCGCGCGGTGCTGACCCGGGAGCCTCTCGCGCTGGTCGACTACCTGGTGCTGGTCGATCCCGACACGCTCGAGGACGTGCCGGAGTGGCACAGGGGGGAGGCGCTCCTGGCGGTCGCAGCACGGGTCGGCACAACGCGGCTCATCGACAACTTTCCGCTGCGGATCGGTCCCGGCGGCGCGCAGGGGGTGTTCTCCGGTGCAGAGAGCCGCTGACCGCGATGGCGTGATCCGGATTCCTCGCTGGCTCGATGGCCCAGAGCCCGGCTGGACGACGTCCGCCGACGTCATCGTCGTGGGCAGCGGCATCGCCGGGCTGACGGCCGCGCTGCGGCTGCGTGAGCAGCAGCACACGGTGCTGCTGGTCACGAAGACCCTGCTCACCGAGGGCTCGACGGCCTGGGCCCAGGGCGGGATCGCGGCCGCCCTGGACCCGGCGGACTCGCCGGAAGAGCACCTGCACGACACGCTCGTCGCTGGCTGCGGCATCTGTGAGCTCGACGCGGTGACGGCCCTCGTCAACGAGGGACCGACCCGCGTCCGCGAGCTCGTCGCGCTCGGCGCGGAGTTCGACCGTGGCACGGACGGCGAGATCCTCCTGACCCGCGAAGGCGGTCACCACCGTGACCGGATCGCTCACGCGGGCGGTGACGCGACGGGCAAGGAGATCAGCCGCGCCCTCATTGCGGCGCTGCACCGCGTCCAGGCCGACCCCGGCATCCAGGTCATCGAGCACGCGCTCGTCGTCGACCTCCTGCAGGACAGCCGCTCGCGGGTCTGCGGAGTCACCGTCCACGTGATCGGTGAGGGGCAGGTCGACGGCGTGGGTGCCGCCCACGCCCGGGCGATCGTGCTCGCGACCGGGGGGCTGGGCCAGATCTACTCGGCCACGACGAACCCCTCCGTCTCGACCGGTGACGGCATGGCGATCGCGCTCAGGGCGGGCGCCGTCATGGCGGACGTCGAGTTCGTGCAGTTCCACCCGACGGTCCTGTGGCTCGGTGAGGGGGCAGGCGGGCAGCAGCCGCTGATCTCCGAGGCGGTGCGCGGCGAGGGTGCCTTCCTCGTCGACAGGGAAGGCGTGCGCTTCATGAAGGGCGTGCACCCGCTGGCCGACCTCGCTCCGCGTGACGTCGTCTCCAAGGCGATCGTCGCCCGGATGAAGCTGACGGGGACCGACCACGTGCTCCTCGACTGCCGACACCTCGGGAAGGAGTTCCTCGAGCGCCGGTTCCCGTCCATCGTCGCCAGCTGCAGGGAGCACCGGATCGACCCGGTGACCGATCTCGTGCCCGTCGCCCCCGCCCAGCACTACGCCAGTGGGGGAGTCCGCACGGACCTCGTCGGGCGCTCCTCGCTGGACGGCCTCTACGCCTGCGGAGAGGTGTCCTGCACCGGTGTCCACGGGGCGAACCGGCTGGCGTCGAACTCCCTCCTCGAAGGTCTCGTCTTCGCCCACCGGATCGCCGACGACATCACCGCCCGGCTCGCCGCCGGGCAGCTGCCTGTCGCCACGCCGGTGCAGCACGACGAGGACCAGGTGCGGATCCGTTCCGAGCACCGACGCGAGATCCAGCGGGCGATGACGGCCGGGTCCGGCGTCGTCCGCTCGGCCGCGTCGATGGCTGCAACCGCCGCCGACCTGGCAGCGCTTGCCACCACGTCGGACGCCGAGGAGGGCGGCCCGGCGTCGTGGGAGACGACCAACCTCCTCCACCTCGGACAGCTGCTCACCCACATGGCGTGCCTGCGCGAGGAGACCCGCGGTGGGCACGTCCGATCGGACTTCACCGAGTCGGACGACGCGCGCTGGCTCGGGCACACCCACGCCGTCCGTGGCGCCGACGGGCTGGTCAGGACGAGCTTTCACCCCGCCGAGCCGCAGGACCTCACATGACACCTCAGCCGAGCGACCTCCACTTCCCCACCGAGAACGCCGTCGCCCTCGTCCGGACCGCACTGGAGGAGGACCTCGGGCCGGACCACCTCGACGTCACGACCCTGGCCACCATCCCCGCAGAGCAGGTGCAGGCCGCCGAGGTGGTCGCCCGGGCAGACGGCGTCCTCGCCGGCGCGCCGGCCATCGCCGTGGTCTTCGCCGAGGTTGCCGGGCTCATCGGTGTCCGCGCCCCGACGGTCGACCTGCTCGTCGAGGACGGCGCCGCGGTCACCGCCGGCGACGTCGTCGCCCGCGTCGCCGGGCCGATCCGGGCCGTCCTCGTCGGCGAACGGACGATGCTCAACATCCTCTGCCGGCTGTCCGGGGTGGCCACGCACACCCGCCGCTGGGCTGACGCGCTCGACGGCACCGGTGCCATGGTCCTCGACACGCGCAAGACGACCCCCGGCATGCGCCACCTCGAGAAGTACGCGGTCCGCGCAGGTGGCGGCACGAACAAGCGGATGGGCCTCTATGACGTCGCGATGATCAAGGACAACCACAAGCTCGCGGCGGGCTCGGTGAGTGCCGCCTACGACGCCGTCCACACGGCATACCCCGCTGTCGACATCCAGGTCGAGGTGACCACCGTTGACGAAGCGGAGGAGGCGTATGCCGCGGGGGCACGGTTCATCATGTGCGACAACATGGGCGTGGGGCTGCTCCGGGAGACGGTGAAAGCGTTGCGGGACAGACCGGAACGCGTCGAGATCGAGGCGACGGGCGGGTTGACGCTCGAGGTGGCGCGCGACTACGCGCTCACGGGGGTCGACTACCTCAGCGTCGGTGCGCTGACGCACTCCTCACCGATCCTCGACCTCGCGCTCGACCTCGTCGACACCGACGTCGGGACGGACATCCGGGCCGGTGGCGGGACGAACCCCGGTGCCACGAGCCGGAACTGAGCTGCCGGATGTCCTCGTCCGCCGTCTTGTGTCCAGGGGCCGGTTCAGTCGACGACGTGGCGCAGGTAGCGCTCGGGGCCGTCGAGGAATCGTCGGTAGTGCTCGACCACGGCAAGGTCCTCGAACCGGGTCTCGTGGAAACCGTCCTCGTCCAGCTCGAGGATCGTCGCACCCGGCAGGCTGGCGAGAATCGGCGAGTGGGTGGCGATGAGCACCTGGGTGCCGCTCCGGCCGGCCAGGTCGGCAAGCGCACCGATGAGGCCGAGCTGTGCTGTGAAGGACAGGCCCGCCTCCGGCTCGTCCAGAACGAAGAACCCCGCGCCGAGGAAGCGTCGGGTGTGCAGCATGCTCAGAAAGGACTCGCCGTGGCTGAGCCGGTGGAACTCCGGGTCGAGCGTGTGGCTCCCCGCGCGCGAGCCATCGAGGTAGGTGAACAGCCCGTGCATCGTCTCGGCCCGGATGAAGTAGCCCCACGTGCTCGCGCCCGGCCCGCGCTCGATCCGGAGCGAGTCGTGCAGCATCGACTCGCTCTCCCAGGTGCGGTTTCTCGCTCCGGTGGAGCCACCCTCGGCGTTCATCCCGTAGGCCATCGCAATCGCCTCGACGATCGTCGACTTGCCGGTCCCGTTCTCACCGAGAAGGATCGTCGCCCGTCCGAGGTCGAGGCCGTCGCGAAGGAGCTGACCCACAGGCGCGAGGGTTGCCGGCCACTCCTGGCCGGTCGGGGTCGTGTCGGCCGCGCGGGCGACTCGACGGACGGGCAACGGCTCCATCCACGACTGGGCCCCTGGCATGCCTCGACGCTACCCGCGCAAGCCGGTTCGGCCGGGGTAAGACCGCTCGGTAGCCTTGGTGGGTGACCGACGACCCCCGCAGCTCCGTGGCCAGCTCCGTGGCCAGCGCAGTGGTTAGCGCTGAGCCGTCGTCACCCGCCGACGCTTCCGGCGATCTGCCCGAGCAGCTGAAGGTGCGTCGCGAGAAGCGGGAGCGGCTTCTCCGGGCCGGCCACCCGGCATACCCGGTCTGGGTGGAGCGGACCCACACCCTGGTGGAGGTCCGCGAGCAGTGGGGTCACCTGGCGACGGGGGAGGAAACCCAGGACGTCGTCGGCGTAGCGGGTCGCGTCGTGTTCATCCGCAACACCGGAAAGCTGTGTTTCGCCACCCTCCAGGAGGGGATCGGGACGCGCCTGCAGGTCATGCTCAGCCTCGCGGAGGTCGGTGAGGAGGGGCTGGCCGACTGGAAGGCGCTCGTCGACCTCGGCGACCACGTCCTCGTCGAGGGCCGGGTCATCTCCAGCCGTCGGGGCGAGCTGTCGGTCCTGGCTGGGTCGTGGCGGATGGCCTCCAAGGCGCTGCGCCCCCTGCCGACCCTGCACAAGGAGCTGTCGGAGGAGACGCGAGTGCGCCAGCGCTACGCCGACCTCATCGTCCGGCAGGAGGCGCGCGACATGGTGCGCACCCGGGCGGCAGTCAACCGCGCGGTCCGCGAGACGCTCGAGCGGCAGGGCTACGTCGAGATCGAGACACCGGTGCTGCAGCTGGTCCACGGCGGCGCGGCGGCGCGACCGTTCAGGACGCACATGAACGCCTTCGACCAGGCGATGACGCTGCGGATCGCCCTGGAGCTCAACCTCAAGAAGGCCGTGGTGGGCGGCGTCGACCGGGTCTATGAGATGGGCCGGATCTTCCGCAACGAGGGCGTCGACGCCACGCACAGCCCTGAGTTCACCATGCTCGAGGCATATGAGGCCTACGGGGACCAGACGACGATCGCCCGGCTGATCCAGGACCTCTACCTCTCGGTCGCCGACCTGCTCGGCTCGCGCCAGGTCGAGACGCCGTGTGGCATCGTCGACCTCGAGGGCGAGTGGCGGTGGCTGCCGGTCTACCAGGGCATCAGCGAGGTGGTCGGTGAGGTCGTCACGCTCCAGACCCCGCTCGAGACCCTGCGCGAGTATGCCGTGAAGCACGACGTGGCGATCGACCCCGCCTGGAGTGCCGAGAAGGTCGCCCTCGAGCTGCTCAGTGAGCTGGTCGAGCCTACCCTCGTCCAGCCGACCTTTCTCTGCGACTACCCGGCATCGGCGCAGCCGCTCGCCCGGCCGCACCGCACCGAGCCGGGGCTGATCGAGGCGTGGGACATCATCATCGGTGGCGTCGAGCGCGGGACGGGGTTCTCCGAGCTCATCGACCCGGTGATCCAGCGGGAGGTCCTCACCGAGCAGTCGAGGCTGGCGGCCGGCGGCGACGAGGAGGCCATGCAGCTCGACGAGGACTTCCTGCGGGCCCTCGAGTACGGCGTCCCCCCGATGGGTGGTCTCGGCCTCGGCATTGACCGGATGGTCATGCTCTTCACGGGCTCCAGCATTCGGGAGACCATTCTCTTCCCGCTTCTCAAGCCAGAGGACTGAGCATGTGGAACACCATCTTCCCCTATCTCGCGGCTCTATTGCCGACAGTCGCCGTGGGGGTCGCCTTCTTCTACATCATGAAGTACATCGTCGAGGGTGACCGGCGCGAGCGACTGGCGCAGTCGAAATGGGAGGCGGAACAGGAGGCGAAGAAGTCCGCCGCGCCGTCCGGCCAGATATCCGGCAACGTCAAAGGTTGATACGCTCTGCGGTGACAAAGGACTTACCACGTCATTCCTTTCACCGGAAGCGAGAAAACTCATGGCTCAACGTGTCCAGATCGTGCTCGAGGACGATGTCGACGGGGGCAGCGCCGACGAGACGGTGACCTTCGGGCTCGACGGAGCCACCTACGAGATCGACCTCAGCGAGCGCAACGCGACCAGGCTGCGGGAGAGCCTCGCCACCTGGGTGGGCCACGCCAGACCGCGTGGCGGTGGCGGGCGCAGGGGGTCAGGACGCCGGGGTGGCGGTCGCAGCGGTGCCCCGAACCGGCGCACCGACCTCGGTGCGGTCCGCGCGTGGGCTCGCCAGAACGGCCACCAGGTGAGCGACCGGGGTCGAGTTTCCGGCGCCGTTCAAGAGGCCTATGACAAGGCCCACGGCTGACGAGTCCGGGCTCGCGGGCTCGCGGGCTGGCGGCCGATGCGGCCGTATACCGGGTGGATAGCCGGAAACGGCGCTCAGCCTTCCTGAGAATGAGCGACACGTCCGGTGAGGCATTCCGTTGATGGCGACATCGGTGTCGTTGTTGCGGTCGGGGTGCCAGATGTCGAACGCATCCGAGGTCGCGGATCGTCGCGGTTGTGCTGGCGAGAGTGCTGCCGGGCCGGACGGCATACCGATGGCCGCGGCTGCGGCGGATCCGGCGGTTTCGCCACACGAGGGCGCATATAGAACCCGTCCTGCGGTGGATCCTGCCAGGGACGAGAGCAGGAAAGGCGGGCTGCCCACCTAGCACTCAGCCAAGTAGATCGGCGGCGAGATCTCCGTGCTCGTCGAGGCGGCCCAGCACCTCCTCGAACATGAGCTGGCTCAGATATCCGTCCTCGGCCGCTCCCCGCTCCACCTCGTCCCAGCTGCGCGGGGCCGCGACGAACGGAGCGGCCTTTCCCCGCAGCGAGTACGGGCTGATCGTCGTCTTGGCCGCGGTGTTCTGGCTCCAGTCCAGCAGGACCTTTCCCGGCCGTAGTGACTTCGTCATCTTCCACACCACGGTCTCCGGGTGTGCCCGCGTCATGTCCTGCGCCAGCTGCTGGGCGAGCGCGCGGATGTCGTCGGCCGAGTGCTGGCCGGGCAGCGCGGCATACACCTGCATGCCCTTGCTGCCACTCGTCACCGGCACCGTCCTCGTCAGCCCCATCGCCTCCAGGCGCGGCCTGACCCACAGGGCAACCCGGCAGCAGTCGGGCAACCCGGCGCCCGAGCCGGGGTCGAGGTCGATGACGAGGCGGTCGGGGTGCAGGGGAACCCCGTCGTCGTCGACCTGCCACTGGTGGACGTGCAGCTCGAGCGAGGCGAGGTTGACGAGGTAGGTCAGGTCGGCGAGGTCGAGGATCAGGGGGTAGACGATCAGGTCCCGCTCGGGGAACTGCTCGGGGCTGCGGCCGTGCGACGAGATGTTCGCCCTCGGCAGCCAGGCGGGCACGCCGGAGGGCAGGTTCTTCTCGAAGAAGCTCATCCCCTCCGTGCCGTGCGGCCACCGGACCCGCGTCACCGGCCGCCGCGCCAGGTGGGGCAGGAGCGTCGGGGCCACTGTGGCGTAGTAGCTCAGCACCTCGCCCTTGGTGGTCTCCGTCGCGGGATAGAGCACCTTGTCGAGGTTGCTGACACCGAGGCGGCGTCCGGCGACCTCGACGGTGATCTTCTGGGCGTCAGGCATCCGTCCCCCCCGTGGGGAGGTCGTCGTCGTCGATGTCCCCGGGGGTGATGTCCGGTCGCAGGCCGCGGTATGCCGGCTGGCGCAGACGCTGCTGAGACGTCAGTCCCAGCGCCTGGACCTCGCAGACCAGCACCGGGTAGACCCACGTGGCTCCGACCGAGTCCACCCGCGGAACATCCGTGACGAAGGGCGACTGCGAGGTGGTGAGCGGGGCGAGGTCATGGGCGAGCAGTGTTCCCGCCTTGCCCGCGATGCCGCTGCCGACGCGGCCGAGGTAGCGCAGTCCGCCCGGCGCCGGGACCCCGACGAGCACGGCGCCGAGCCGCTCGTTGTCGGTCTCGGTCCGCCACCCGCCGATGACCACCGAGATCGAGGGCCGGTGCGAGGACTTGAGCCAGTCCTCGCTGCGGGCGCCCGCGACGTAGCGGGACGTGAGGCGTTTGCTGACGATGCCCTCGAGGCCCTGATCGCGCGTCGCGCGGTGCAGGAGGGGGCCGTCGGGGAAGGTCGGCGGGACCTGCCAGTGCGGGCCGCTCAGCTCGAGGCGCTCGAGGGTGGCGCGCCGGTCGGAGAAGGGGCGGGCGGTGAGGTCGACTCCATAGAGGCGCAGGAGGTCGAAGACCATGAAGGTCACCGGGTTGCTGGCAGCAAGCGCCGCGGCCTTGCGCGAGCTGGTGACGTGGAACCGCTCGGCGAGCGCCCCGAACGACGGGATGCCGTCCCTCAGGGCGACGAGCTCGCCGTCGAGGAGCATGTCCTCGAAGGTGTCGGCCAGTCCGGCGAGCTCGGGGAAGGCGACGGTGACGTCTCGCTCGGTGCGGCTCGACACCCGCACCTCACCTCGCTGGACGTCGGCGAGAACGCGCATGCCGTCCCACTTGACCTCATGCACCCAGCCGGGATCGGTGGGAATCCTCCCCGCAGGCATGGCGAGCATCGGGCGCATGGGCTCATCCTGTCCCACCGGTTCCGCGTTCTTCGGAGAGCGGGGAGGAAGTTGTTCGGGCAAAGTGTCCTATCGGGTCCACCTCGTTCGTGGAGTAGGTGAGGGACAGCCGCGGGGCTGGCCGCCATCAGCGAGAAGGAGATGCACGATGAGACATACCCTCCACACCTTCCTGAGCCTCGACGGAGTCATGCAGGGGCCGGGCGGACCCGGCGAGGACCGCTCGGGCGGGTTCGAGCGGGGCGGCTGGGTCGTCCCGACACGCCTCAAGGAGCGGCCGGGCGGCGAGCTCCAGGTCCACGGCAGCTGCGCGCCGGCGCACACGCTGCACGACGCCGGCCTGCTCGACGAGTACCGGCTGATCGTCTTCCCCGTCGTCCTCGGCGGGGGCAAGCGGCTCTTCCCCGATGGCAGCGTCCCCGGCACCCTCGACCTCATCAGGTCGACGGTCACCTCAAAGGGTGCCGTGGCCCTCACCCTCCAGCCTGCCGGTGCCGTCGGCCTCGGCCACATCGACATCGTCGACGGCACGGAAGTCATCCGCCCCGCCTGACCCGCGCGCGTCACCTCCGACTCTCTTCTGTCACAACCATCCCCATCCCGCATCTGAAACCAAGGAGCATCACCATGACCCAGTACCTGCTTTCCGTCCACGGCAGCGACACCGACCCCGTCCCCGACAACGTCGAGGACATGTATGCCGCAGTCGAGCAGTTCAACAAGGAGCTCCAAGACTCTGGCTCGTGGGTCTTCGCGGGCGGCCTCCACCCGGCCAGCACCGCGACCGTCGTCGACGCGACCGGCGCCGGTGACCCGGTGACGACCGACGGGCCGTACCTCGAGTCCAAGGAGCACCTCGGCGGCTTCTGGGTCGTCGAGGGCCCCGATCTCGACGCGGCGCTCGGGCTGGCGCGCAGGGCGTCGGCGGCCTGCGCCGGTCCCGTCGAGGTCCGCCCGTTCCAGGACGAGCCCGACGCCTGAGCGACCCGTGTCGGCATCCGGTCACCCCGACCTCGACCGTGTCTTCCGGGAGGAGCACGGTCGGGTCGTCGCCACCCTGGTCCGCCACTTCGGCGACATCGACGTCGCCGAGGAGGCGGCCCAGGATGCCTATCTCGTCGCGCTGCAGCGCTGGCCCGAGTCCGGTCCGCCCCCAAACCCTGGGGCGTGGCTGACGACGACGGCCCGCAACCGGGCGATCGACCGGATCCGGCGCGAGTCGTCTCGCGACTCCAAGCACGCCCAGGCAGCCATGATCAGCGACACCGGCGACTTCCCGGAGGCAGCCGTCTCGTCGGTCGTGGACGACCGGCTGCGGCTGATGTTCACCTGCTGCCACCCGGCCCTCGCGACCAGCGCGCAGGTGGCGCTCACCCTGCGTCTCCTCGGTGGGCTGACCGTCGCCGAGATCGCCAGGGCGTTCCTGGTCGACGAGCCGGCGATGGCCAAGCGGCTGACGCGGTCGAAGCAGAAGATCAAGGCGGCCCGGATCCCTTACCGGGTGCCGTCGGACGCGGAGCTCCCCGGCCGGGTCCGCGGCGTGCTGGCCACCCTCTTCCTCGTCTTCAACGAGGGCTACCTTCCGTCGAGCCCGGATTCGGGTGCCGCCTCGACTCTCGCCCCGCGTTCACCGACAAGGAATCACCCTTCGGCGTCCGAGTTGGGCGATTCTTTGTCCGTGAGCTTGGCGGGCTCGGCGATCCGCGCCGACCTCTGCGCCGAGGCGACCCGGCTGACGAGGATCCTCGCGACGCTGATGCCGGACGAGCCCGAGGTGCTGGGGCTGCTCGCGCTGATGCTCCTCACCGACGCACGCCGACCGAGCCGCGTCGCCGACGGCGTCCTCGTCGCGCTCCCGGACCAGGACCGCTCCCGCTGGGACCGCCGCCTCATCGCCGAGGGGCATGACATCGTCCGTGCCTGCCTGCGCCGGGGCCGACCGGGTCGCTACCAGATCCTCGCGGCGATCAACGCGGTCCACACCGACGCCCCGAGCGCCGAGGAGACGGACTGGCGGCAGGTCGTCGCGCTCTACGACCAGCTGTATGCCGTGGACTCCACCCCCGTCGTCGCGCTCAACCGTGCCGTCGCCGTCGCGGAGGTGGACGGGCCGGAGGCCGCGCTCGCGATCCTCGACACGCTGGACCTCCAGGGCTACCACGCTTACTACGTCACCCGTGCGGACCTCCTTCGCCGAGCGGGTCGCCCGGAAGGTGCGGTCACGGCATACGAGCGGGCTCTCGAGCTCGCGACGAACCCGGCCGAGCGCGCCTTCCTCCGGTCCCGGCTCGGCGACCTCCGCCCGTGAGGGTGTTGTGGCAGGTCAGGCGGTAGGGGATGCTGGGAGTCCGCGCAACCGGCGTGACCTGTGGGAGAGGTGAGCACTGATGCCACGTGCCATGTGGAAGGGGGCCGTGTCGTTCGGGCTCGTCAACGTGCCGGTGAAGCTCTACTCGGCGACGGAGGACCACGACATCTCCTTCCGGCAGGTGCACCGCGAGGACGGCGGCCAGATCAAGTACAAGCGGGTCTGCTCGATCGACGGCGAGGAAGTCTCCTACGACGACATCGCCAAGGGATACCAGACGGAGGACGGCCAGATGGTCGTCATCACGGATGAGGACCTCAAGACGCTCCCGAACCAGTCGAGCAAAGAGATCGCGGTCGAGAAGTTCGTCCCGGCCGAGCAGGTCGACCCCATGCTCCTGGACAAGCCGTACTACCTCGAGCCCGAGAAGGGTGCGGCCAAGGCCTACGCGCTGCTGCGTGACTCGCTCGAGGTCGCCGACCGGATGGCCCTCGTCACCGTGTCGATCCGCTCCCGGATGAACATGGCCGTGCTCCGGGTCCGCGACGGCATCATCGTCCTGCAGACGATGCTCTGGCCGGACGAGATTCGCTCCGCCGACTTCGCCAACCTCGGCGACGTCGGCAGCGCCACCGAGCGCGAGCTGGCGATGGCCAACATGCTCATCGAGTCACTCTCCGGGGACTACGAGCCCGAGGAGTTCGAGGACGACTACGCCCAGGCCGTCGAGGCGATGGTCCACGCCAAGCTCGAGGGCGGCGAGGTCAAGGCTGCCCCGGCGGCCAAGGACGGGTCCGGTGAGGTCGTCGACCTCCTCGAGGCGCTCCAGCGCTCCGTGGACAAGGCCAAGGCGTCGCGCGGTGAACCGGTGCCTGCGTCGTCCGAGTCCGGGAAGTCCGCCAAGGCCTCCACGTCGTCGACGGACGAGGACACGGCCAGGGAGGACCTCGAGCCGGAGAAGCCGGCCCACAAGACCGCGGCCGGGAAGGCGACCGCGAAGAAGACTGCCGTGAAGTCGACCACGAAGACCGCAACGAAGACCGCCGCCAAGAAGAAGGCCAGCTGAGCGGCCCCGCCGCTCGGTCAGGCGGCGATGAGGAAGGCGGCGATCTCCGCTGCCACAGCTTCTGGTTGGTCGAGCATGGACAGCACATAGGCGTCCGGGATCTGGACCAGCCGCGAGCGGGGAAGGAGGTCGGCGAGACGCTGACCGTGCTCAGGCGGCATGACAGTGTTCTCCGGTGACCAGATGACCAGGGCATCACCGGCAAACCGGTGCAGCGCCTCGGTGTTCGCGATCAGCTCGGCCTTGGGTAACGGTGAGGTGGCGTACTTGCGCAGGTCGCGGCGCACCCCGGCGTCGCGCAGCCCCGGCTCGGTCCAGGCATGGATGATCCGGTCCGGGATCGGGTGCTTGGCCATCAGGCCGAGCATCAGCGGCAGACGCCGCAGCCAGGGCACCCTCAGCTGACGGAGCGCAAGCGCGATCCCGCCCGGCATGCGGGCCGCGATGAGCGACATCTTGCCCGGCAGACCCGGAGGGAAGTTGTCGAACGCCTCGCACGGACAGATGACCAGGCGGGCGACACGCATGTCCAGCCCGTATGCCGTGAGGAACAGCCCTCCGCCCCAGTCGGTGTGGACGAGGGTCACGTCCCGCAGGTCCAGGGCCTCGAGGAAGTCGGCGATGAGCTGGCACAGACCCCGCAGCGTGAGGTCGGTGTCCGGGTGCAACGGCCGGGAATGGGCTCCCAGCGGCAGGTCGGGCAGGACGTAGCGAAACCCGCCCGGGAGCAGGTCGATGACCGTGTCCCACTGGGGGTGGTTCATCAGGAGGCCGTGAAGCAGCACGACCGGCGACCCCGACCCGCGCGCCACGTAGTCGATCGGACCGGCCGGGGTCGTGACGCTCGGCATGAGTATCTCCCGACCGTCGCTAGAGCGATCGACCTAGAACGTTGGCTCCCCATTCTTGAGACGCAGGAGGCGCCATGTCAACCGCACCAGGCACTCATGGCGGAGGTCATCGTCTCGGGTCGACGAGAGGCCCACGCGGGTGTTGGCGGGGACCGCGTACCGTGACGCACGACGTCACTCGACCCGTTCACGAGGGAGCGACCATGAGCAGGGCGATGCGGTGGGCCGCCGAGGGGCCCCATGCCTGAGGGTCACACCCTGCACCGGTTGGCGCAGGCGCTCGATGCTGCCTTCGCCGGCACGACCCCTGTCGCCACCTCGCCGCAGGGCCGGTTCACCGAGGGAGCGGCGCTCCTCAACGGACGCGCGATGGTCGGGGCGTCCGCCTGGGGCAAGCACCTCTTCGCCGAGTTCCAGGGCGAGCAGTGGCTCAACGTGCATCTCGGCCTGATCGGCAGATTCTCGGTCGAGAGCTATGCCCCGTATGCCGGGGCGCCGCCGGTCTGGGGGCAGGTGCGGCTGCGGCTGCTCACGGCCGACCACGTGGCCGACCTGCGCGGCGCCACGGTCTGCCAGGTCGTCTCGCCCGAGGAGGTGGACGGCATCGTCGCGCGGCTGGGTCCCGACCCCCTTCGCGCGGAGCAGGACCCGGACCGGGCATGGGCGCGCATCACCAAGTCGGGCCGGCCGATCGCCGAGCTGGTCATGGACCAGTCGATCCTCGCCGGGGTGGGTAACGTCTATCGGTGCGAGGTGCTCTACCGAAACCGGGTGGATCCGTTCCGTCCCGGCACCGAGATCCGGACGAAGACCTGGCAGGCGATCTGGTCCGACCTCGTGGAGCTGATGACGCTGGGCGTCAGCTTCAACCAGATCCTCACGATGCAGGACCAGGTCGAGGAGGCCGAGCTGCTCGCGCTCGAGGGCCGGATGCCGACGCTGACGTCGGTCTACACCGACTCGGCGCGGCGGGCGGCCAGCGGGCCGGCAGGCGTCGTGGCCACGGTCGACGTCGAGGACGACGAGGCTTCTGGTGCCGGCGGTTCGGGCGGTCTCAAGAGTACCGGTCTCGAGCGGCGCTACTACGTCTACAAGCGCCAGGGCGAACCCTGTCGCGTGTGCGAAAGCAGGATCCGCACCCAGCTCGTCGCCGGCCGGAACCTCTTCTGGTGTGGACGGTGCCAGCGTCGCCGGTGAGCCCCCACGCGACACCGGCCACCCGGCATACGGGGACAGGGTGAGCCAGCCGGCCCGCCTCAGGGTCAAGCCCGAAACGCTGCCGGCCACACCGCATGTGTCGGGACGGGGGAGGAAAGTCGGCGACGGGCGACGTAGGCTCGGTGGGTGAGTCGGGAGTCAGATCTTCAAGAGTTGCAGGAGCAGGCCGCAGCCGCCTACCACCGGGGCCAGCCCGTCTTCGTGGCTCGGTTCAAGGCGGGCGGCGTGTGGGGCGGCGTCCCGGAGGGTGCCGTGCCCGCGTGGGGGGAGAGCGTGTACACCGTCGAGGCCGCCGGATGGGTCCTGAACACGTGGGCGGTCACCACCGACATGAACGGCGGTTTCAACGCCTTTCCGGTGTTTCGGCGTCGGGAAGCGTGGACCCCCCAGGATCGACCGAGCCTATGAGGCCCATTCGCGGGGGGACGCGGCGGCCTTCCGCTCACGGCGAACATGAGCCGAGCTGGCTCAAGGCAGGGAACAGCACCACGGACCGGGGCGTTGCTCCGGACGCACGGTATTCGCCGAAACCGCACTTCCGTGGTGAACCGGCGGGTACTGACAGGCGTGACAGATACCATTGGGTGTCTCGACAGGTAGGGAGCTATGGCGATGTTCGAACGGTTCACAGATCGGGCCCGACGGGTTGTGGTGCTCGCGCAGGAAGAAGCGCGCATGCTCAACCACAACTACATCGGCACCGAGCACATCTTGCTAGGGCTCATCCACGAGGGTGAGGGGCTTGCCGCCAAGGCCCTCGAGAACCTCGACATCTCCCTGGCAGCCGTCCGCGAGCAGGTGCAGGAGATCATCGGCCAGGGCCAGCAGGCCCCGACCGGCCACATCCCCTTCACCCCGCGGGCCAAGAAGGTCCTCGAGTACTCCCTCCGCGAGGGGCTGCAGCTCGGTCACACCTACATCGGCACCGAGCACATCCTGCTCGGCCTCATCCGCGAGGGCGAGGGCGTGGCCGCCCAGGTCCTGGTCAAGCTCGGTGCCGACCTCAACAAGGTTCGCCAGCAGGTCATCCAGCTCCTCGCGGGCTACCAGGGGGGCCAGGGCGAGAAGGCCGGCGCGGGTGTCGGCCAGGGACAGCAGGCCGAGGGCACGCCCGCGGGATCGCTCGTCCTCGACCAGTTCGGTCGCAACCTGACGCAGGCGGCCCGTGAGGGCAAGCTCGACCCGGTGATCGGGCGCGAGAAGGAGATCGAGCGCGTCATGCAGGTCCTGTCGCGCCGGACGAAGAACAACCCCGTCCTCATCGGTGAGCCCGGCGTCGGCAAGACCGCCGTCGTCGAGGGACTCGCCCAGGGCATCGTCCGCGGCCAGGTCCCGGAGACGCTCAAGGACAAGCAGCTCTACACCCTCGACCTCGGCGCGCTCGTCGCCGGCAGCCGCTACCGCGGTGACTTCGAGGAGCGGCTGAAGAAGGTCCTCAAGGAGATCCGCACCCGCGGCGACATCATCATCTTCATCGACGAGATCCACACTCTCGTCGGTGCCGGTGCCGCCGAGGGTGCCATCGACGCGGCTAGCATCCTCAAGCCGATGCTCGCCAGGGGCGAGCTCCAGACGATCGGGGCGACGACCCTCGACGAGTACCGCAAGCACATCGAGAAGGACTCGGCCCTCGAGCGCCGGTTCCAGCCGATCCAGGTGGCCGAGCCGACGCTGGCTCACACCATCGAGATCCTCAAGGGGCTGCGCGACCGCTACGAGGCCCACCACCGGGTGTCCATCACCGACAGTGCGCTCGTCAGCGCCGCGAACCTCGCGGACCGCTACGTCAACGACCGCTTCCTGCCCGACAAGGCCATCGACCTGATCGACGAGGCGGGCGCCCGACTGCGCATCCGTCGGATGACTGCTCCACCGGATCTGCGCGAGTTCGACGACCGGATCTCGCACGTGCGCCGGCAGAAGGAAGCCGCCATCGACGGCCAGGACTTCGAGAAGGCTGCCCGCCTGCGGGACGACGAGAAGACCCTCGTCGGCCAGCGCAGCGAGCGCGAGGCCCAGTGGAAGTCCGGCGACATGGACGTCGTCGCCGAGGTCGACGAGGAGCTGATCGCCGAGGTGCTTGCGGCCTCGACCGGCATCCCGGTCTTCAAGCTGACGGAGGAGGAGTCCAGCCGCCTGCTCAACATGGAGGCCGAGCTCCACAAGCGCATCGTCGGCATGAACGAAGCCATCAAGGCGCTGTCCCAGGCGATCCGGCGCACGCGTGCCGGGCTGAAGGACCCGCGCCGCCCCGGTGGCTCGTTCATCTTCGCCGGCCCCACGGGTGTCGGTAAGACCGAGCTGGCCAAGACGCTCGCCGAGTTCCTCTTCGGTGACGAGGACAGCCTGATCCAGCTCGACATGTCCGAGTACTCCGAGAAGCACACGGTCTCGCGGCTCTTCGGTTCCCCGCCCGGATACGTCGGGTACGAGGAGGGTGGACAGCTCACCGAGAAGGTGCGCCGTAAGCCGTTCTCGGTCGTCCTCTTCGACGAGGTCGAGAAGGCCCACCCCGACATCTTCAACACGCTGTTGCAGGTGCTCGAGGACGGCCGGCTCACCGACTCCCAGGGCCGGATGGTCGACTTCAAGAACACGGTCATCATCATGACGACGAACCTCGGCACGCGGGACATCACCAAGGGCGCCCTCGGGTTCTCCGCCGGACCGGAGACCAAGTCCGAGTACGAGCGGATGAAGAACAAGGTCCAGGACGAGCTCAAGCAGCACTTCCGCCCCGAGTTCCTCAACCGCGTGGACGACATCATCGTCTTCCCGCAGCTCAGCCAGGAGGAGATCGTCCAGATCGTCGACCTCGAGATCGCGAAGCTCGACTCCCGGCTCAAGGACAAGGACATGGGCCTGGAGCTGACGACGATGGCCAAGGCCCTGCTCGCCAAGAAGGGCTACGACCCCGTGCTCGGTGCGCGGCCGCTGCGCCGCACCATCCAGCGCGAGATCGAAGACGTCCTGTCGGAGAAGATCCTCTACGGCGAGCTGAAGTCCGGCGAGTTCATCCTCGTGGACGCCACAGGAGACGAGAAGGACTCGACCTTCTCCTTCACCGGATCGCGCCGCGAGGACACCCTCCCGGAGATCCCGGACACCCCGCCGGTCGACACCGTCGGCCGTGCGGCCGGTCCGCAGGACACCACGGGAGCAGCTGCGGGCTGACGCACCGCTGGCGTCGCCGCCGCAGCCCCAGCACGACCCCGGGAGCACCTCCCGGGGTCGTGCTGCGGGTGACCGTTGAGCAAGGTCTGACCGGCGCCGGCCGCTCCAGCTGACACGACCAGGCGCTGGCGATCGGCCGGCTCGCCTCGTCAATCGGCGCCGTGATCAGCCATTGCGTTCGAACGAACAGTCGTAATGTATGTTTGGCCCCATGACGACCCACCCTCGCCACCCTCGGATCGTCGAGTCGCTGCGCCGAGCCGGTCGGGTCGACGTCCTCGAGCTCGCGGCCGACCTCGGCACCTCGGAGATCACCATCCGCCGAGACCTCGACCAGCTGGCGGCCAAGGGGATCCTGCGCCGAGTCCGTGGCGGCGCCGTGAGCCTGATGATGCGCGGCGACGAGCTCCCCTTCGGCCTGCGCGAGCTCGAGTCGTCCCCGGCGAAGCAGCTGATCGCCGCCCGGGTGGCCGAGCTTCTCGTCGACGGCGAGGCGGTCATCGTGGACAGCGGGACGAGCGGTCTGGCCGTTGCCCGGGCCCTGGCCCACCACCGCGGGACGGTGCTCCCACTCTCCCTACCCGCCGCGGACGCCCTTGCCGACCATCCGTCGGTCACGCTGGTCATGCCGGGCGGCTCGGTGCGTGCGGGGGAGCGCACGTTCGTCGGGCCCCTCACCGAGATAACCCTGGCGTCACTGCGGTTCGACACCTACGTGCTGAGCGTCTGTGGGTTCTCCGTGGCGCACGGCGTCACGGCGCACGACCTGCAGGACCGGGCCGTCAAGCAGGCTGCGATGGCCGCCTCCGCCCGCACCATCGCCGTCGCGGACGGGGCCAAGTTCGCCATCACCGCGATGGGTGTCGTATGCCGGGCGGACGAGGTCGACATCCTCGTCACCGACGACTCTGTGCCGCGGGAGGAGCTGGACGCGGTGGAGGCCGCCGGCGTAGACGTCCAGGTCTGCGCGACGGGGGTCCTGGCATGACGACCTCGGTGCTGGTCGGCCGAGCGGTGCGCCGGGCGCGGCTCGCCACCTTCGCCTTCTTCATCCTCAACGGGTTCCTGCTCGGGATGTGGCTCGTCCACATCCCCGTCGTCAAGGAGCGGGTCGGCGCGAGCGTGCCGGTGTTCGGCTGGCTGCTGCTGCTCCTCGGTGTCGGTGCGTTCTTCGGGATGCAGGTCGGCGGCAGGTTGGCGGACCGGTTCGGCACCAGCCGGATCGTGCTCCTGTCCGCCGCTGTCAACAGCCTCGCCGTCCTCGGACCGGGGCTCGCCCCCTCCGTGCCCACCCTCGCCGCTGCGCTGCTCCTCTTCGGAGTGACGAACGGGCTCATCGACGCCACCATGAACACCCACGCCGTCGAGGTGGAGCGCCACTACGACCGTCCGATCATGGCCTCCTTCCACGCCTACTGGTCCATCGGCGGTCTTCTCGCCGCCATTACCGGTGGGGCGATGATCAGCGCCGGCGTGCCCCTCGCCGTGACGTTCGGTGGCGCGGCCGTCGTCGGGCTCGTCGCGACGCTCGCCTGCAGGACGTCGGTGCTCGGATCGGCAGACCAGGTCCCCACCCCCGTCGCTGGTGCCGTCAACGCCCTACCCAGGCGATCGGCCGGCTGGTCCGGGCGGGTCCTCGGCCTGGGGGCACTCGCGTTCATCCTCATGCTCTCCGAGGGCGTCGCGAACGACTGGAGCACCGTGCACCTCACGGAGACCCTGGGGACGTCGAAGGCGACGGCGGCCTGGGCCTACGGGCTGTTCGCTGCTGCCATGACCTGCGGCCGTCTGGCGACCGACCGCGTCGTCCATGTCGTCGGCCCACCTGCGTTCGTCCGCGCCGGAGCGCTGGTCGCGGCGGCAGGTCTCGCGGCGACCGCCCTCGCGCCCAACGTCGCCGTCGCCCTCGTCGGCTGGACGGTCACCGGGCTCGGCCTGTCCGGCTGCGTCCCTCAGTTCTTCTCGGCGGCCGGCAACGTCGACCACGACGCCTCGGGCACCAACCTCGCCCGCGTCGCCGGTCTCGGCTACCTCGGCCTGCTGGCCGGTCCGGCCATCATCGGTGGCCTGAACCACTGGATCGACCTGCCGCGCACGTTCTGGCTGCCGGCTGTCGGTTGCCTCGTGGCGGGTCTCGTTGCGGCGCAGCTGCTCTCCCGCCCCGGGGGCACACGTACCGCTCGTTGAGGAAGCCGGCTGTCGCCGGACCGAGGGACGACGGACGGCCTCACGGCCGCCTGTGCGCGGACCCACCGTGACGAGGTGGGCAGGCTCGCCGTAGGCTGTCCCTGGGCGTTCCGGGCATGGTCGTCCGTTCGGTGCTTGTGGGACGAGCTCGGCGGTCGATCGGGCAAGGACCGGAAGCGCCCACGCCGCCCGAGGGCCGTCGGCCGCCTGGCGCATCCGCGCCAGGTCCACGTCGGTCCGTTGCGACGACACCGCGCCAGCACGGCGCTGTCCCTTCAGGGACACGGTTCGTCGTCAACGCCTCGTCATCAGGAGGAGCATGCCGCCCACTGTCCGCCGTCGGACGTCCGGTCGCCAGGGCCCCCGGAAGTCCTTGATCCGCCCGGACGACCCGGCGCCGATCATCCCCATCCTCGCCCGCCGCGTGCGCGAGGTGGAGGCAAAGGCCGACCAGGGCAAGGTCGGTCCGACCAACCGGACCAAGTTCCAGGTCATCGCCCTGCTGGTGCGCGAGGAGCGCGCCCGGATCCGCGAGGACACCTCCGTCGCCGGCGCGACGCGAGTCGAGCTGCTGAAGCGGCTCGACGGCGTCGCGACGATCCTCGCCCGCATCGCTGCCCGCGACACCAGCCTGCTCACCCTCCTCGACGAGTTCGCCACGCCCGGCCCCGCTGCCCAGCGGATGCGCCGCGACTGGCTGCTCGAGTCCGGTGCCGAGCTCGCTCCGGAGCAGCTCGTCATCACCCCGGCGGAGCCGACCCGTGCGCCGACGATCCCCGCCGAGCTCGCCGCACGGCAGGTCGTCCCGCCATCCGTGCCGGCCCGCGTCATGGCCAACCCATTCCTGGCCCCCGACCTGGAACGCGCACGTCAGCAGGAGTACCAGCCCGGGCGCCTGGCCGGCTGGGACCTCATGGACCCGCTCTACCGCGCCTTCGAGCAGGGCGCCGGTGGTGCTGCCGCCTCGATGGAGCTGCCCGAGGCACCGGCCATCGACCGCTTCTCACCTCCGGGCGGGAAGGTCATGGTCCACCAGGCGCGCCTGCTCGAGAGCGTCCGCGAGGGCCACCGCACCTTCCTCCTGGCCGACGAGCCCGGCCTGGGCAAGACCGCGCAGGCCGTCATCGCGGCCTCGGTCGCGCACGCCTACCCGATGCTCGCCATCGTGCCCAACGTCGTCAAGATCAACTGGGCGCGCGAGGTGGAGCGCTGGACGCCGCAGCGGCGGGTCACCGTGATCCACGGCGACGGCCGTGACGTCGACGCCTTTGCCGACGTCTTCGTCGTCAACTACGCCATCCTCGACCGGCACCTGTCGTGGCTGTCGACGCTCGGGTTCCGCTCGATGGTCGTCGACGAGGCCCACTTCATCAAGAACCTCAGCTCGCAGCGTTCCCAGCACGTGCTGGCGCTCGCCGAGCGCATCCGCGAGAACACCCCGGGCGGCAACCCGCTGCTCATGGCCCTGACCGGCACCCCCCTGATCAACGACGTCGAGGACTTCCAGGCGATCTGGCGCTTCCTCGGCTGGGTCAAGGGCGGCACGCCCAGCGCCGACATCCTCCGGCGGCTCGAGGCTTCGGGCTACACGCCGGCCGAGCGGGGCTTCTACCCACAGGCTCGTGCCGCAGTCATCGACATGGGGATCGTCCGTCGCCGCAAGGTCGACGTCGCCAAGGACCTGCCGGAGAAGCGGATCGCGGACCTGCCCGTCGAGCTCGATGACGACCTCGGCCGCTCGATCCGTCAGGCGGAACGTGACCTCGGACAGCGCCTGCTCAGGAAGTACCGCAAGCTCATGGAGAACCGCGAGGGCGTCGAGCACGACGGGGAGCCGGACGACGAGCTGATGCGTCGGGTGGCGCTCGCGGAGCTGGAGTCCTCGTCGTCGAGCAGCGGCACGGAGAACGTCTTCACCATGGTGCGCAAGATCGGCCAGGCCAAGGCAGCCCTCGCCTCGGACTACACCGCCCAGCTGGCGCGCTCGGTCGGCAAGGTGGTCTTCTTCGCGAAGCACATCGACGTCATGGACACGGCCGAGCGGATGCTCGCCGACGCCGGGCTGCGGACGGTGTCGATCCGCGGGGACCAGACGACGGCGCAGCGCCAGCTCGCCATCGACGCCTTCCAGAAGGTCCCTGAGGTCGCGGTGGCGGTCTGTTCCCTCACGGCGGCCGGGGTCGGGCTGAACCTGCACGCAGCCTCGAACGTCGTCCTCGCCGAGCTGTCGTGGACGGCTGCGGAACAGGGCCAGGCCATCGATCGGGTGCACCGGATCGGCCAGGACGACCCGGTGACGGCATGGCGGATCCTTGCCGCGGGGACGATCGACTCCAAGATCGCCGAGCTGATCGACGCCAAGCAGGGGCTGGCAGCTAGGGCCCTCGACGGCAGCGACGAAGACATCTCCACCGGGGACTCCCTCCAGGTCGACGCCCTCATCCACCTGCTGCGTCAGGCGCTCGAGGACCTCCCGATCACCGGATGAGGCCACCAGAGCTACCGTCGGTGAGCGCCCGGCATACGGTGTCCTCGTGAAGAGGTCCGCCATCCCGCCGTTCATGGCCCTTGCCCTGGTGGCGGCGATGGCGCTCGGGGCCTGCACCGAGCCGGGTCCCGCGGGGCGGAGCACGACACCGAGCACGACGACACCGAGCACGACGACACCGAGCACCATGTCACGACCACAGGCACCCACCGGTCAGCCGCCCCCCGCCTCCACCCACGCGGCCGAGCTCACGGTGGCTGGGGCGCCGGCGCCGCTCGCCACTCTCCTCGGCAGCTTCTATGCCGGCAAGCCGGTCGCCGCTTCCCCCGTCGTCCAGCCGGTCCTGGCGCGGCGCTCCGCTCTGGCTCGGCCTCTGGCGGCGACAGCCGAGGTCGGCAGCTGGCAACGGCAGCCGTATGCCGTGGTGACGGCGGGTGACGACGTCACCCTGGCGGTCGCCGGACCGGATGGCACCTGGCACGTCGCCGGCGGATGGTGGCCTTCGCTCGGGGTCACCGAGCACGTCCTCGGCGCCGGCCCGCGGTTGCTCCTGGTCGCCGGGTCCGATGCCCGACCGGGTCAGGACGTCGCCCGTTCGCGGGCCGACAGCCTCCACATCGTCGGGATGGACGGGCGTGGCGGCGGTGGCATCCTCGGCATCGCGCGCGACTCGTACGTCCCGCTGACGACCGGGGGCCGAGGAAAGATCAACGCAGCGCTCGCCCTTGGCGGGCCGGATGCGCTGCTCGCCACGGTCCGGTCCGCGACCGGGGTGCCGGTCGAGGGATACCTGCTCACGGGTTTCGACGGCTTCACGAAGATCATCGACGGGCTCGGCGGGCTGCGGATCAGCCTGCCGAACGCGGTCGGCCTGGGGGAGGGCGCGAGCGTGCCATCCGGAGCGAGCACGCTGACGGGGGACCGTGCCCTTGCCCTGGCGCGCGAACGGCATACCGTCGCCGGTGGTGACGTCGGCCGCTCGGCCAACCAGGGAACAATCCTTCTCGCCGTCGGGGCCACGGCCGCCCTGGGTGGCCCGGCGGTGGTCCCCGACATCCTCGCGGTCCTGGACCCCCACGTCGCCACCGACCTCGGGGCTGAACAGCTGCTGACCTTCGTCCTCGGGGGCTACTCGATGAACCTCGACCGGGTCGGTCGCCACGTCGCGGCGGGGACCGTCGCCACGACAGCCACGGGCGAGTCCATCGTCGTGTGGGACGCGCAGGCCACGGGGTACTTCGCCGACCTCAGGGACGGGAACCTCCAGTGAGCGTCCACGTCCGCCGCGCTAGGACCGCTGACGTGCGGGCGGTCAGGCAGATCGTCCAGCCGCTCGCCGCCGCGCGCACGCTCATCGCCAAGGACGCCGTCGCCTACTACGAGTCGGTCCACGAGTTCCGCGTCGCCGAGGTGGACGGCGACGTCGTCGGCTGTGGTGCGCTCCACGTCATGTGGGAGGACCTCGCGGAGGTCAGGACCCTCGCCGTGGACACCGACCACGTCGGCACCGGCGTCGGCGGTGTGCTCCTCGAAGCGCTGCTCGAGGACGCGCGCGACCTCGGCGTGCGGAGGATCTTCTGCCTGACCTTCGAGACCGAGTTCTTCACCCGGCACGGGTTCGAGGTCATCGACGGGCAGGCGGTCGAGCCGGAGGTCTACGCCGAGCTGCTCCGCTCCTACGACGAGGGCGTCGCCGAGTTCCTCGACCTCGAGCGGGTCAAGCCGAACACCCTCGGCAACACCCGGATGCTCCGAACCCTCTAGCCGGTGGTCAGCGGCGGAAGCGGCGTTGCTCCTGCTCCGTCGGCCCGACCCGCGCGCCGAGCCACTCGCCAAGCGGCCGGATGTCCCGCCAGTCGTCGCGGACCCGGTCGACGACCTCCGGGGTGCTCATCCACGCCGGCGTCCCGTGGTCGCGCCAGGCAATGAGGCTCTTGTGGCGAAGCAGCTCGACCCGGGGATGATCCTCGGCAAAGCCCCTGGGGCGGGTCTTGAGTCGGTCACCACCGATCTGGAAGCCCTTCTCCTGCAACGTGTCTATCAGCCGATGCAGCTCGGGACCCGTCGTGTCGTCGTCGACCGCGGCGCGGTATCGCGCGACCTGGTCTGACGCGCGGTGGTGGTAGCCGCCGCCCGTCGTCAGACCCTCCTTCCCGAGCTGGACATAGAAGCCCATCCCGTCGGCCACTTGGGCGATCGCGCCCTGGCGGTCCTTGTACGGCGTCTTGTCCGCCGAGAATCGGACGTCACGGTGCGGGCGGAACACCTTCGCCTCGCCGAACTCCTCGGCCAGCGCGTCGGTCAGCTGCAGGATCGAGCCGCGCACGCCGGTCTCGTAGCGCTCCTTGTTCGCGGCCCACCACTCGCGGGTGTTGTGGTCCGCGAGCTCCGCATAGAAGGCCGCTGCATCGGCCGGGATGCCGGGAAATCCGCTCATGGCCGAGATCGTATGCCGGGTGGCGTCGCTCCGGCTCGGCGTCGTCCGGGCTCGGCGTGGCTACACCGGGTCAGCGGGTCGCGGAGTAGATCCGCCGGACGACGTCCTCGATGTCGGGTTCCTCGATCGCGAGGTCGAGGACCTGCGCCCGGGCACTGACCTCGGCCAGCACCTTGGCGGCCGTCGTCGCCGAGGCGTCGAACGCGAGCCGCTGCCGCAGCCCGTCGCCCTCCACCGCGAGCAACGTCGTGTCGCGTATGCCGTGCAGCGGCTCAGTGGGCGAGGCCAGGTCCACGACGAGCACCCGCCTGGCACCGACGGTCTCACCGAGCCCGGTGAGGGTCCCGTCGAAGGCCAGGCGTCCGCGGTCGACGACGAGGACGCGGTCGCAGAGGCGCTCGATGTCGCCCATGTCGTGGGTCGTCAGCAGCAGCGTCGTGCCACGCTCGGCCCGCTCCCGGCGCAGGAACTCACGCAGTCGCTGCTTGCTCAGCACATCGAGCCCGATCGTCGGCTCGTCGAGGATGAGCAGGTCGGGGGAGTGCATGAGGGCTGCGGCGATCTCGGCCCGCATCCGCTGCCCGAGGGAGAGCTGGCGCACCGCTGTGTCCAGGGTGCCGGCCATCTCCAGCTGCTCGACGAGGGTGGCCGCGCGCGAGCGGACCGCCGCGTCGCTCATCCCGTGGATGGCTCCGAGGATGGTGAAGGACTCGTGCAGGGGCAGGTCCCACCACAGCTGTGAGCGCTGACCGAACACAACGCCCACGCGCCGGGCGACGTCCTTGCGTTGCCGCATCGGGTCGAGGCCGCAGGTGCGGACGCTGCCTGAGGTCGGTCGGAGGATGCCCGTGAGCATCTTGATCGTCGTCGACTTGCCGGCTCCGTTCGCGCCGATGTAGCCGACCGACTCACCCGGCTGGATCGCGAAGGACATCCGGTCCACGGCAGTGAGCAGCTCCCCCCGGCGCAGCCCGCCAGCGCGCCGGCGGAAGACGCGGGTGAGGTCGGCGAGCTCGAGAATCGGCCGGGCCTGCTCGGTGGTGCTCATCCGCCTGCTCCTTGGTAGTGCCTGGTCCCGGCCCGCCACAGCACCAGCGCCACGGTCCACGACCCGAGCGCGACAAGTGGCGTGAGCCACCCGAGCCAGGCCGGGAGAAGGTGTGCGCCGGGCAGGTCGAGGATGACGACCGCGGGCAGATAGGCGATGAACGCTGCCGGGACGACGAACGTGAAGAGGACCCGTAGGGGGCTGGAGAAGACCTGCGCGGACTGCTGCGCGGCGTAGGAGCCACCGTAGGTGAAGCCGTTGGTGAGCTCGGACCCCTCGACGAGGAAGAACTGGAGGGCGCTGGCGGTGGTGAAGAGTGCGGCCACGATCGCCGTTCCGGCGAGGACGGCGATCGCCATCATCGACACCGTTGTCGGGGACCACCGGATGTCGTTGCCCGCGATGGCGGCCACGAGCACGGCCAGGGCGACCCCGAGCCGTCCGAAACGACGCAGGGAGATGTCGCTGGTGACCAGCTGGGCCAGCAGCGGCAGCGGCCGCAGGTAGAAGACGTCGATCGTGCCCGCCCTGATGTAGGTGGGAAGCTGGTCGAGGTGCCCGACGACCATGTCGCCGAGCGAGTACGCGATGTTCGCCAGCGCGAACACGAGCAGCGCCTGGCTGAACGTCAGGCCGCCCAGCCGGGGCACGTTGTGGAAGATGACGTAGACCTCGGCCAGCTCGGTCAGGCCGACGAGGACGGTGCCGACGAGGTCGGTGGCGAACGATGCGCGGTAGGAGGTCTGGGCCCGCATCCGGGCGCGGAGGATGACGCGATACGGCTCGGTGCGCCGTGTCCACCCGGCCGACCCGACGGAGCTGCCGTGGCCTCTGAGGGCAAGGTGGCTAGCCACCCTGCAGCTCCAGCCTGCGCCGGCCCAGCCGGGTCAGGACCTGACCAAGGGCGAGGACGGCCAGTGCCCACGTCGCTTGGGTCAGCAGCAGCGGCACGGCGTCACCGAGGGAAGCCCGCCCACTGAGCAGGTCGATGGGCGACTGGAGCATCGACGGGAAGGGCGTTGCGTGCGCGAGCGTCTGCAGCCACTGCGGGAACCACTGCACCGGCAGGTAGAGCCCGCACAGGAACCCGCTCAGGACGAGGTAGGTCAGCTGCGGGCCCCGGTTCTCGACCCACCAGAACGAGGTGACGTTGACGGCATACCGGCAGCCGAACGAGATCAGCACCGCGAGCAGCGTGCTCAGGACGCCGAGCGGCCACAGCCAGGGGCTGCGGGGGAGCGCTATCCCGAAGGTGAGCGCTCCGATGAGGACGCTCGGTAGTCCCCGGGCGAGCAGGTGCAGGGCGGCGCGGCCGAGGTCGCTGGCGAGGAAGGCCAGCTGCGGGTCGATCGGACGGGAGAAGTCGACGGCGATGTCGCCGGACCTGACCCGGACTGCGACGTCGTTCCACTGGAAGAGGTTCACCGAGGCGATGAGCCCCTGCGACCACCAGACGAACGAGCTCGCCTCGCTCGCCGAGTAGCCGCCGATGGTGGTGCCGGCCGAGGCGAGCGCGGCAAGGAGGATGGATGCGCGGATCAGCCCGAAGACGCTGTTCGTCGTGAGGCCGGCGACGATGGCGAGGCGGTAGGTGGAGTGCCTGCGAAAGCCGGCACCGGCCAGGATCCACGAGGTCTTGACTGTCCGGCGCACAAGCGCGAGAACTTACTCCGGCTCCCCCTGAGGAGGCAAGTCCGGGAGCGGTCCGGGCGTCGCTATGGTGGCTGGATGGGCATTGTGGACCTCGTGGTGGTCATGGGTGTCTCGGGCTCGGGCAAGACGACCGTCGCGAGGGGCATCGCCGCGCGGATGCACTGGCTCTTCGCGGAGGGTGACGACTTCCACCCGGAGGCCAACGTCGCCAAGATGCACAGCGGCGTGCCGCTCACCGACGAGGACCGGTGGCCCTGGCTGGACCGCATCGGTGCGTGGATCTCGGAGCAGGATGCCCACGGACGGTCGGCGGTGATTACCTGCTCGGCCCTGCGGCGGCTCTACCGGGACGTCCTGTGCGAGGGCCGACCGCAGGTCCGGTTCTGCCAGATCACCGCTCCGGCGCACCTCATCGAGGGTCGGCTGGCGCACCGGACCGGCCACTACATGCCGCCCTCGCTGCTCGGCAGCCAGATGCAGGCCCTCGAGCCGCTGCAGCCAGACGAACCGGGCGCGGTTGTCTCCGGCATGGGCGACCCGGACGAGGTGGTCGCGGCCGCGCTGCAGGCCCTCGGGTTGGCGCCGACACCGAGCTGTTAGCCGGCGCGGCTGCGGGTCCGCCCGAGGCCGGCTCTGTCAACTGCCCGGCAGCCGGAACCTCTTCTGCGGCAACGGTTCCACCAGGCCGTCGGCGACCAGCGAGTCCAGGGACCGCATCCGCTGCTGCTCAGCTGGCCACGCCTCGGCGAGTCGCTCGACCGGCACGGCGCCCGGCGCTTGGCGAAGGACGGCGAGCAGGGCGCCGCGTGCCTGGCGGTCGGTGCCGTGCCAGGACTGTCCCTTTCTGGGGGGCCCCTCGTATGCCGGTCGGCCGGCGAGGTTCCACGCGCAGAGGTCGGCGACAGGACAGTCGTCGCAGCGGGGCGCGCGGGCGGTGCAGACGAGCGCGCCGAGCTCCATCGCCGCGACGTTCCACGTGTTGGCGTCGTCGGTCTCGTCCGGCATCGCCGCGACGGCGAGCTCACGCTCGGCCCGGGTCAGTGACGGCGCCGCGTGGGGCGCTCCCTCGAGGGTGCGCACGAGCACTCGGCGCACGTTTGTGTCGATGACCGTGGTGGGGATCCCGAACGCGAAACAGGCAACGGCGCATGCGGTGTAGTCACCCACTCCGGGCAGCGCGAGGAGCTCCTCGACCGACGCGGGCACCTCGCCGCCGTGCCGCTCGACCATGGCGGTGGCGGCCTCGTGCAGCCGCAGCGCGCGCCGGGGATAGCCGAGCCGGCCCCACGCTCGCACCGCCTCACCGGGGGTGGCCGCCGCCAGGCCGGAGGGTCTCGGCCAGCGCTCCACCCACTCCAGCCAGACGGGTTCCACGCGGGCGACCGGAGTCTGCTGGGCCATCACCTCGGAGAGGAACACTCCCCATGGCGTCGCGTTGCGTAGGCGCCACGGGAGCGCGCGAGCCTGCCCGGCATACCAGTCGAGGACGCGTCGGTGCAGCGAAGGGAGGGTCGGCACGGGGCCGGGCACCAGCGGGAGCGGCACGGTCAGACGTAGCGCTCGAGGATGCTCGACTCGGCGAGTCGCGAGAGACCTTCGCGCACCGCCCGGGCGCGGGTCTCGCCGACACCGTCGACGTCCATGAGGTCCTCGAGATTCGCCGAGAGGAGCCGCTGCAGCGACTCGAAGTGCTCCACGAGCCGGTCGACGATGGCGCCCGGCAGGCGCGGCACCTTGCTGAGCAGGCGGTAGCCCTGAGGGCTGACCGCGCTGTCGAGCGCGTCGCCGACGACCGTGAAGCCCATCGCGAGGGCGCCGGCGCCGAGGTCGAGCAGCTCCGTCCCGGAGAGCTGCATCAGCGCCTCGAGCGCCTCCTCGACGGTGCGGTCCGACTTCGTCGAGGCGAGGTAGTCACGGATCACCAGCTCGTGGTCGTTGCCGAGACCCCCGGTCAGCTCCTCGAGCTGCAGGCCGAGGAGACGGCCGTCGGTGCCCAGCTCGACGGCGTAGTCGGAGATCTCGTCGCTGATCCGGCGGACCATCTCGAGGCGCTGCACGACGCTCGCCACGTCGCGGACGGTGACGAGGTCCTCGATCTCGAGGGCAGAGAGGGTGCCGGTGACCTCGTCGAGCCGGGACTTGTAGCGCTCGAGCGTCTGCAGGGCCTGGTTCGCCTTGGAGAGGATGGACGCGCTTCCCTCCACGACGTGGCGGCGGCCGCTGACGTAGAGGGCGATGATCCGCATCGACTGGCTCACCGAGACCACGGGGAAACCGGTCTGGATGGCGACCCGCTCCGCGGTGCGGTGCCGGGTGCCGGACTCCTGGGTCTCGATCGTCGAGTCGGGCACCAGCTGGCTGTTCGCCCGCAGGATCCGGGTGCCCTCCCGGTCGAGGACGATGGCGCCGTCCATCTTCGACAGCTCGCGCAACCGGGTCGCCGAGAACTCGATGTCGAGGGGGAAGCCGCCGGTGCTGATCGACTCGACGACCTTGTCGTTGCCGAGGACGATCAGGGCGCCGGTGCGCCCACGCAGGATGCGCTCGAGACCATCGCGCAGGTCGGTGCCCGGAGCGACGGCCGCCAGGGTTGCCCGGAGGAGGTCGTCGTCACTGCGTTCCACTGGAGTCGCTTTCGGTGCAGGCGCATGCGGCCGGTTGGTCGACCGCCCGGGGCAGTCTAACGGCCGGCTATGGGTTCAGAGCCGCGCCGACAGCGGCGGCGACGTCGCGGAACTCGAGAACGCGCATCGTGTCGGGGACCGGGCCCGAGCCGATGGCGCCAGAGGGGACGAACGCCGTGCGGAACCCCAGGCGGCCGGCCTCGGCGAGCCGGCGTGGAATTCCGGTCACGGGGCGGATCTCACCAGCGAGCCCCACCTCGCCGAAGGCGACGGCGCCCTGCGGCAGCGGCCGGTCGAGGACGGAGCTGGCGATGGCGAAGGCAACGGCGAGGTCGGCTGCCGGCTCGGTGAGGCGGACCCCGCCCACCGTCGCGACGTAGGCGTCGCTCGACCCGATCGGCGCCCTGGCCCGACGCTCCAGGACGGCGATGATCATCGCCACCCGGGAGGAGTCGAGGCCGTGCGTCGCTCGGCGCGGCGAGGGCAGCTTGCTGACCGCGATGAGCGACTGGACCTCGGCGACGAGCGGTCGGCGACCCTCGAGCGCGACCGTGACGCAGGTGCCCGCGACCATCTCGTCACGGTTCGACAGGAACAGGCCGCTCGGGTCGGCGAGACCGACGATGCCCACGTCCGACAGGTCGAAGCAGCCGACCTCGTCGGTGGGCCCGTAGCGGTTCTTGACGGCGCGCACGAGCCGCAGCCGCGAGTGCCGCTCGCCTTCGAACTGGATGACGACGTCGACGAGGTGCTCGAGCACCCGGGGACCGGCGATCGAGCCGTCCTTGGTGACGTGTCCGACGAGCAGGATGGAGATTCCACGGCTCTTGGCGGCCTGGATGAGGCTGGCCGCCACCTCCCGGACCTGCGCCACGTTGCCCGCCGACCCCTCGACCTCGCCGCTCGAGATGGTCTGGACGGAGTCGACGATGACGAGGTCGGGTTGCAGCCTCTGGATCTGGCCGAGCACGGTCGCCAGGTCGGTCTCCGCGGCGATGAACAGCGAGGCGGCCATGGCCTCGATGCGCTCCGCCCGCATCCGCACCTGGGCCGCTGACTCCTCTCCGCTGACGTAGAGGACGTCCTGGCCCTCGCGCGCCGCCCGTGCCGCGACGTCCAGCAACAGGGTGGACTTGCCGATCCCCGGCTCACCGGCGACCAGCACCACTGCGCCGGGGACGAGGCCACCACCGAGCACCCGGTCGAACTCGCTGACGCCCGTCGAGCGGGCGGCGGCGCGCTGGATGTCGACCTGCCCGATCCGCAGCGCGGGCCGCGCCACCGTGCCGGCCGCGGTCGTTCGGATGGTCACGGCCCCGATCTCGCCGACCGAGCCCCACGCCTGGCACTCGCCGCAGCGACCCACCCACTTGACCGTCGTCCAGCCGCACTCGGAACAGCGGTAGCCGCTCGATCTCGCCGTCGTCTTGGAAGCCATCCCCGCAACCTAGGCGCGTGCACCGACAACCTCGGTATGCCGCGCGGTCCCCGGCCGCGGGTCTGCCGGCCGCGGGTCTGCCGGCCCCGTGGGTCTGCCGGCCCCGTGGGTCCTGCCGGCCGCACGGCATACCTCAAGGGTGGCTCACGCGTCGAGGAACCAGCCGTCCACCATGCCGTCGGGACGGCCCGGCTCGATGTAGTGCTCCTGCCCGAACGCCATCGCGAAGATCTCCGGAGGCATCGCCATGAACATGCCGATGTCGGTGACCTGGCTGGCGTGCGCCTGCATCGCGGCGCGGCGCTGCGAGAGGTAGGGGGAGACGTCGACCTTCCAGTGGATCTCGGCCTCAGGCGTCCCCATGGGGTTGCCGTCGTCCATCGGACCGTCGGGGTCGAACGTCATCTCCTGCCCGGCCGCGACAGCCCCGGCCATCATCGTGCGGAAGGCGTCACGGTTCATCGTGGACTCGAGCAGTCGCGGCCTGCGGGAAGCGAGCTCCGCGGCCCGGTGGGCGACGTGGTGGACCTTGACGTGGTCGGGGTGTCCGTAGCCACCGTGCCAGTCGTACCCGACGAGGATGTCGGCGGACTCCTCGTCGAGGATCGCCGCGAGCCGTCGAGCGGCCTGATGGACGTCGGCCAGGTGGAACGACCCGGGCGCGGAGTTCTGATCCCACCCGGTCATCCCGGAGTCGGCGTAGCCCAGCCAGGCGACGCGGCTGGTGCCCGTCGCCGCCGCGGATGCCTCGGCCTCGGCGCGGCGACGGTCGACGAGGGTCTCGCCGGCGGCGAGGTCGTCCGGCACCTCGCCGTGGTCGCCGTTCGTGCCGTAGACCACGACGACGCGGTGCCCCTCACTCACGGCGCGCGTCATCGCCCCTGCGGTCTGCGAGCTCTCGTCATCGGGATGGGCGTGGAAGAACACCAAGGTCGACATGTGGTCATCCTGCATCAGCGGGCTGACAGCCGCCTACGCTTTGCTGGACCGAGCGGCGGGAGCCGGGCTGTCCTCAGAACCGGCGCCACCAGAGGGTGACGGCGTAGTCCGCGGCGTAGTCCGCGACGGTCTGTTCTGAGTCCTCGGCGATGATCGCCGTCGCGACCTCCGGCGGGAGCTCGATCTCGATGACGGCCTCGAAGTCAGCTCGGGAGTCAAAGGTCCACGCGACGTCCAGCTGCTCCCGCGACCAGCCGCACCGCTGCCAGAACCGCTCCACCGCCCGAGAGTCGTACGCCGGCAGTGCCTCGCGGAACCACCGCCCGAACGTCGAGCGGGTCGTCGTTGTCCGGGACGAACGCCGTGCCGCCCGGCCGGATGATCTGGGCCAGCTCGCTGGGCCGACTCGACCACCTGAGCGCGGTCGACTGCCTCGTTCTCCAGCTCGTAGGCGTCCGGCGAGCCCAGATGTTGGGGCTGGGGATGACCCCCCGCTGGGGAGGAACCCCCGCTGGGGAAGAACCCCCCGCTGGGGAAGAACCCCGGGGACTCCGGTGACACGTCAGGCATCAGCTCGAGCTGCGCGCCGGCTTCTCGACGACAGCCGGCTTCTCGAGACGCCTCTTCGCTGCGAGCTTCTCCGCCGCGGCGCGCCCCTGCGCCTCGGGCTTCGCGGTGTCCTGCGCCGCGAGCGTCGCGGGGTGCACGAGGAGGGGCAGGAGCTTGCGGTTGCCGCTCCGGCGCGCCGCCGTGACGGCCCGCAGGTGCGCCTCACAGCGCAGGACGAGCTGCTGGTAACCCGCCTCGCCGATCAGCTCGACGAGCTCGGCCTCGCTGGATCGGTATACCGGCTCCCGTCCCACGTGCGCCTCCGGGTTGCCCGAGCAGTACCAGTCGAGGTCGTGCCCACCGGGACCCCACCCTCGCCGGTCGTACTCGCCGATGCTGATCTCGAGGTAGCTGGTCTGGTCCGGCTGCTCGACCGTCCGGTAGGTGCGCCGGATCGGCAGCTGCCAGCAGACCTCTGGCTTGAGCGACGTGGGCGGCAGGCCCTCGACGACCGCGTGCTGGTGGAGGGCGCACCCGGCACCGGCCGGGAAGCCGGGCCGGTTGAGGAAGATGCAGGCGCCGTCCACGACCTTGGTCTTGCGGACGCCGTCCTCGAGCTCGGTCCAGCTCTCCTTGTGGAGGACGCCTGCGGGCTTGCCGACGTCGTGGAACTGCCACTCGTCCTCGCCGAGCTCGGCCGCGACGTCCCTCACCCGGCGGTAGTCGTCCTTCTCGGTGAAGTGCGCGCCCAGGGTGCAACAACCGTCGTCGGGCCGGTCGGCGTAGATCCCCCGACAGCCGGCGCCGAAGATGCACACCCAGCTCGACGTCAGCCAGGTCAGGTCGCACCGGAACCGCTGGCCCGCGTCGGCGGGGTCGGTGAACTCGACCCAGATCCGGGGAATGTCGAGCGGGACTTCAGCCACCGGCATACCTTATGCGCCGGCTGGCATGACTACCGAGCCCGTATGCCGGGGGCCACCCCCGTCCCCAGACCTGACGTTCGCGTCGGGGCGGGTCGGGTATGGCCGCGACGCGACCGCAAGGGTGGGGGGCCGCGCCGATACGGTTAGGGCATGCGCCTCGGAGTGGTCGACATCGGCTCCAACACCGTCCACCTCCTCGTCGTGGACGCCTACTCCGGCGCCCACCCCCTTCCGGCTTACTCGCACAAGATCGAGCTGCGGCTGTCCGAGGGGATGGAGGCGGACGGTTCGATCAACGTCGGTCAGGCGCAGCGCCTCGTCGACTTCGTGGCAGGGTGTCTCGACCTGGCCAAGGAACAGGGCGTCGAGGACCTGGTGGCCTTCGCCACGTCGGCCATCCGTGAGGCTCCGAACGGTGACGCCGTCCTCGACCGGGTGCGGATCGAGACCGGCATCGACCTCGAGGTGCTGTCCGGCCGGGACGAGGCGAGGCTGACCTTCCTGGCCGTCCGCCGGTGGTTCGGCTGGTCGAGCGGGCGCCTGCTCGTCGTCGACATCGGTGGAGGGTCCCTGGAGGTGGCCACCGGCATCGACGAGGAGCCCGACGCGGCCATCAGCCTGCCGCTCGGCGCCGGCCGGCTGACCCGCGACCACCTCCGCGAGGACCCTCCCGCTGCCCGGGCCGTCGCGGACACCCGCACGCTCGTGCGGGCGGAGCTGGCCCGGTCCCTGCGTCCGCTCGTCACGAGCGGTCCCCCGGACCGGGTCGTCGGCACCTCCAAGACCCTGCGCTCGCTGGCCCGCATTGCCGGAGCCGCCCCTCGCGACGACGGCCCCTACGTCGCCCGCAGCCTCACCCGCCCCGACGTGACGGCCCTCGTCGCGAGGCTCACCCGCATGGACGCGGCGCACCGCGCCCGCCTGCCTGGAGTGTCCCCGAGCCGGGCCTCGCAGCTGCTCGCGGGGGCGATCGTCGCGGAGGCGGCGCTCGACCTGCTCCACGTCGACCTGCTCGAGATCTGCCCCTGGGCGCTGCGTGAGGGCATCATCCTGCGACGCCTGGACCACCTCGCTACCTGATATGGCGCTCACTCTCCCCATTCGTCTGCGGGCGGTCCGCACGGGAGCCGCTCGCGACCGCAGACGAATCACGGCGGGGGATGGCCGACAATGAGGCCATGAGCACGCGGATCGGGCTGTCGACGTCGTCGATGTACCCCGAGAACTGCGCCGCTGCCTTCACCATGGCCTCTCGGCTGGGCTACGACGCCGTCGAGGTGATGGTCTGGACCGATCCCGTCTCCCAGGAGGCGGGAGCCGTGCGCGCGCTGAGCGAGCTGCACGGCATACCCGTCATCTCGGTCCACGCGCCCACCTTGCTGCTGACCCAACGGGTCTGGGGGCCCGACCCGTGGACGAAGGTCGACAAGTCCATCGAGATGGCGCACCAGCTCGGCGCGGGCACCGTTGTCCTGCACCCGCCCTTTCGGTGGCAGCGGGAGTATGCCGCGGAGTTCGTCGACGGGGTAGCCGTCCGCGAGCACGACAGCGGCATCAGACTGGCCGTCGAGAACATGTTCCCGTGGCGGGCGCGGGGACGCGAGCTGCAGGCCTACCTGCCCGACTGGGATCCCGTGGACCAGGCGTTCGACCATGTGACCCTCGACCTGTCGCACACGGCGACTGCCGGGGCCGACGCCATGTGGATGGCGCGGGCCTTGGGGGAGCGGCTCACCCACGTCCACCTTGCCGACGGCACCGGCTCGCCGCGCGACGAGCACCTCGTCCCAGGGCGAGGGACGCAGCCGTGTGGCGAGCTGCTCGGGCATCTGGCCGACACCGGCTTCCGGGGCGACGTGGTCGTCGAGGTCGGCACCCGCCGGCTGACCGAGGACGAGCGCGAGGCCGACCTGGCGCAGGCGCTCGCCTTCGCGCGGCTGCACTTCGAGCCCGCCCCTCAGCCTCACGCCAGACCGCCAGACCGCCTGACCGGCTGACCGGCTGACCGGCTCGTCGCCCGGCGCCCCTGGGTCAGTCCCAGCTCACCGTCATGTTCTGGCGCCAGCTCGGGAGGAACTCCGGACCCGTGCTCGTCATCTCGTTGCCTCGGTTCCAGAGCCCGAGGTAGAGTTGGACCGCTGTCCCGCTGACTACCGTGGTCTCCGCGCCCCGGCGCGCGGCCAGGCCAGCGGCCTCACCCGGCGCATGGGGGGTGGTGACGACCGCTCCGGAGCCGATCTCCATGGTCCACGAGTGCCCGGTGTCGGTCGTCTCGACGACGACCGTCCGGGGGTCGGTCGAGCGCACGGTCTCGTTGCGTCGCGGGACGAACCCGCACAGCAGTTCGTCGATCCCGTCGACGGCGTGAGCTCGCCCGATCCAGGTCCGCCCGGCCGGCGGCGGTCGACCCAGGCTGGCGCTCATCGCGTCAACGGCATGGATCGACGTCTCGTGGCACTGCCGGCGCGCCCAGGCCCGCTTCGGCGGCGGAGCGTCCTTGAGGAAGAAGAACGCCTGGAGGTCGTCCGGCGCGAAGGCGAGGGCGGCGAGCAGGGCCTTGGCTCCGTCGTCGAACCAGCCCAGCAGGTCGCCCGACTCCCGGCCCTGCTGCTGGACCGGACCCAGGTCTCCCTGCTCGCGCTCGAGGACCACGCCGGTCGCCCAGCGGTGGACCATCCCCTGGTGGGTGACGAGGTCCCGGACCGTCCAGCCGGGGCAGGTCAACACGGCCGCGTCCAGGCCTGCCCGGGCCGCGTTGTCGCGGAGCACCGTCCACGCGGCGCCGATCCCCTCTCCGTGCTCCTCGAACGTCAGTGAGGTTGCCATGGCACGAGCCTAGAAGTGTCCCGGCGTTCCGGGGCGTCCCCGACGTCCCTCCGCAGCGGCGTCGGGCACTCAGCCGGCGGACGCTAGATTGATCCGGCCGGGGAGTGCCCGGCAGCGCCCGTGAGCCCATGCGAGGCCACCCAAGCCCATGCACCGGAGGATGTCACCCGTGGAAGCCAGTGACCTACCGCGCAACTTCCTGCTCCAGCTCGCCAAGTCCACCAAGGTGCGTGACCTGGTCGAGGAGTCGCCGGTCAGCCGCAACGTCGTCCGGCGCTTCGTTCCCGGCGCTGCCACCGCTGACGTCGTTCGTGCCGTGGGTCAGCTGCAGGTCACCCAGCTCATGGCGACCATCGACTACCTCGGTGAGGATACGACCGACCTCGGCCACGCTCAGCACACCCGTGACGCCTACGTCGCCCTGCTCGCGGACCTCGCCGAACACGGCTACACCACCGGCGGCCACGCCGAGGTGTCGCTGAAGCTCAGCGCCCTCGGCCAGGCGCTCCCGGGTGACGGCCAGAAGATCGCCCTCGACCACGCGCGCGAGATCTGCCAGGCGGCCGCCGACGCCGACACGACCGTGACCCTCGACATGGAGGACCACACGAGCACCGACTCGACGCTCGAGTCGCTGCGCGAGCTGCGCCAGGACTTTCCGACGGTCGGCGCGGTCGTCCAGTCCTACCTTCGCCGGGCGGAGGCCGACTGCCGCGACCTCGCCCACGCCGGAAGTCGGGTCCGGCTGTGCAAGGGGGCCTACAAGGAGCCGGAGAGCGTCGCGTACCAGAGCGCCGACGTCGACCGCTCCTATGTCCGCTGCCTCAAGGTCCTCATGGCGGGCGACGGCTACCCGATGATTGCCACGCACGACCCGAGGCTCATCGACATCGCGGGGGCGCTCGCCGCGAAGCATGGACGCGACCCCAAGTCGTTCGAGCACCAGATGCTCTACGGCATCCGCCCGGACGAGCAGCAGCGCATCTCCGACCGCGGCGACCAGATGCGGGTCTACATCCCCTACGGCGAGGAGTGGTACGGCTACCTCATGCGCCGGATGGCCGAGAAGCCGGGCAACCTCATGTTCTTCCTGCGCGGGCTCGCAACCCGGAGCTGACCCCCAACCCTCTTCCTTCTTGACTCTTCGCCCCTCTCCGGTCGAGGGATGGCCGAGCGCCGGAGAGCTCGGAGCCACCTCCACCCACGAGTATGCCGGGCAGCCGCCGACATACTGGTCACACCTCGAGCTCGGCTCAGCGGCGAGAAAGGCAGGACGTCCAATGGCCATCACCGCCATCTTCGGCGCCGGCGTGATGGGGGAGACCTTGCTCTCCGGCCTCGTCCGCTCCGGGCGCAGCGTTGACGACCTGCTGATCACCGAGCGGCGGGTCGAGCACGCGATGCAGCTCAAGGAGAAGTACGGCGTCCGGGTCGTCGCCAACGCCGAAGGGGCAGCAGCGGCTGAGGTGCTGGTCCTCGTGGTCAAGCCTCAGGACATGGACGGCCTGCTCCAGGAGATCCGGGGCCACGTCACCCCTGGCAACCTTGTCGTCTCGCTCGCCGCCGGCATCACGACGCAGTTCCTGGAGTCCCGCCTGCCCGAGGGCTCGTCCGTGGTCCGCGTCATGCCCAACACGCCCGCACTCGTCGACCAGGGCATGGCGGCCATCTCGCCGGGACAGCACTGCACCGACGAGCACCTCACCGAGGCGCAGGCCCTCCTGAGCTCCTGCGGCAAGGTGGTCCGGGTCGACGAGAAGCACCAGGACGCCGTGACGGCGATCTCCGGCAGCGGACCGGCATACATCTTCTATGTCGTCGAGGCGATGATCGAGGCCGGCGTCGTCCTCGGGCTGCCGAGGGCCACCGCCACCGAGCTCGTCGTCCAGACCCTCTTCGGCGCCGCGACGATGCTCAAGGAGACCGGCGAGCACCCCACCGTCCTGCGCGAGCGGGTCTCCTCACCGGGCGGCACGACGGTGGCCGCCCTGCGCCAGCTGGACGACCACAAGGTCCGGGCGGCGTTCATCACCGCAATGGAGGCGGCGGCCTGGCGGTCGCACGAGCTTGCCTCCGGCAATGGCTGAGGTCACCCTCGACCGGGTGCTCCCCGACGAGTGGCGGGAGCACCGCGTGCTTCGACTGGAGATGCTCCGGAACGCCCCGGAGGCCTTCTGGACGACGTATGAGCAGGCGCTCGGGCTGGACGAAGGGGAGTGGCGGCGCCGCATCGCTTCGATGGTCTACCTGCGGGCCCGGATCGGCGACGACCCCGTTGGCTCAGTCGGCATGTGGGACGGCACTGACTCCGGCGCCAGCGAGACGAACCTCATCACGATGTACGTCGCGCCACGAGCGCGCGGCCGGCGCGTCGGTGAGCGGCTTGTGCAGGCGGTCCTCGACGAGGCGCGGGGTCGGGGGCTGCGCCGGGTCGTCCTGCAGGTGACGGACAACAACACACCGGCCAGGGCTCTCTACGAGCGGATGGGGTTCGTCCTGACCGGCGAGACCACCCCGCATCCGCGCAGACCGGACCTCGTGGACCTCGAGATGGCGGCGGTCCTCGACGCGCGGTGACCGGCCGGGGCTGGAGTTGTCCGCACTGAGGACCCAGGATCGCGCCGGCCAGATCGGCGTGCAAGGCTTGACGACATGAACGACGTCAACGTGCGCCCCTTGGGGGAAGAGGACTGGCAGGAGTTCAGGGCGATTCGTCTTGAGGCGCTCGCGGAGTCGCCGGACGCCTTCGCGGCGAACCTCGCTGAGGAGGAAGCCTACGACGAGGACTTCTGGAAGCTGCGGCTGCGCCGCTCCACCCGGCTCGTCGCCGAAACGGGCGGTGAGCGGGTTGGGGTCGTGAGCCTGGGCGAGGCCGGCGAGGCCGGCGAGGCGGGCGAGGCCGGCGAGGCGGGCGAGGCCGGCGAGGCGGGCGAGGCCGGCGAGAGCAACGGCGATGGCGGGGCGGTCGCGGAGATCTTCGGCCTCTGGGTTCGACCCGATGCTCGGGGCACCGGTGTCGCGACCAAGCTCGTCGAGGCCAGTGCGAGCCGGGCCCGCCAGGACGGACGGACCCACGTTGCCTACTGGGTCGGCACGGACAACGGCCGGGCCGTGGCGTTCGCGAGCGGCATCGGGTTCCGCCCCACCGACTTCCGGCGGCCGATGCGGGTCGTCAACGAAGACGACGGCGAGGAGGAGATCGCGATGGTCCTCCCCCTCGGCCGGGACCGTGGCTGGAACGTCAGCCTCTGAGGGGTCTTGCCGAGGACGTCGCCACCAGATGGTCGGCGTTCGCTGTGGGTTCTCGAGCGGTTTCCACGCGGTCCGGCCATGCTTGCGACAAGGACGCCGAGGTGATCTGCACAGCGTTCGCTCATGCCTATGCGCGAGAGCCGACGCGCCCCACTCCTGACATCCGAACCGGTGCGGTTAACCTTCGGTATAATCGCCGCGCACAACCGTTCGGAGCCTCTTCGAGATCTCACGACAGCGAACCTCACGGTTGTTCCCGTTGCCGATGACCAATGGGGCATCGTTGCCTGGTTATGGCAGGCCTACCGCCAGGACCTGGCCACCGTTGTGAGCGGCCTGCCCTACGCCGACGGCCGCTATCAGTGTCGACAACTGGGTCAGTACCCCTCGGCGGACGGCGCTGGTTACATCGCGTGGAGGCCACACCCCAACACCGGCGAGGATGCACCGATTGGGTTCGCGATCATCGACGGCCTACCAGGACTGCGACGGTCGGTGGTCGCCTTCTGGGTGGCCCCGGCCGCTCGGCGCAACGGGGCAGGCCGCACGCTCGCGCTCGACGTCTTGGCACGGCATCAAGGGCCCTGGACGATCGCATTTCAGCACGACAACGCTGGCGCCGGAGACTTCAGGCGTCATATCGCCGATGCAGCCTTCGGTAGGGGTAAGTGGTCAGAGGACCAGCGGCCCGTGCCTGGAAGACCAGAGGCGCCCCCAGATCACTGGATCGAGAACACCTGAACGGCTCATGAGCCCGACAATGGTCCGCTCCTGCCGCGCGCAGGACCGCTACGCTCGTTGACTTCCCCTCGAGAGTGACGTCGGTCCTGCCGATGAGCGGACGACGCGTAGCGGCGTCGCCGGATTCCTGGCTACCGCAACCGGCGGTGAGCAACCGCGGCTGTAGGAGCTGACCGCAGTCGCGACCGCAGCCGTGCTATCGGATGTTGGACCTTCAGACGACTGGGCAGGGAGGCGCGTTCGAGCAGTGCTGTCTGCGGGCCGCGCGATACTGCCTCTTATGGCATACGATCACGAGCTCGCGAACCGTATCCGGGAGGTCCTTCAGGGTGAACGAGGCCTGACCGAGAAGGCTATGTTCGGCGGCCTCGCCTTCCTGATCGACGGCAACATGGCCGTGAGTGCGAGCAGCAAGGGCGGACTGCTGCTGCGTATCGATCCCGCCAAGACCGGGTCTCTCGTCAGTGAGCCACACGTGCGGCGCTTCGAGATGCGTGGTCGGGAGATGGACGGCTGGCTAGGCGTCGACGCCAAGGTGCTCGAGACCGACGGCGACCTTCGGCGCTGGGTCAGCCACGGCGTCGGTTACGCCCGATCACTGCCACCCAAGTAGGCTCGGGAGCCGTGGCAGGACTGAGCCGCTGGGCCCGACACGCCGCAGTGCGCCGGTTGACCCAGCCCTCGCCCCTCATAGCTCCGGCCTCCACGAGGGCCGGCTACGCGGCCTCGGGATCGGGCTGGTGGATTCCGAAGGTGTTGCCCTCGGTGTCGAGGTAGTAGCCCTGCCACGCCATGCCCGGCAGCGCACTCTTGGGCAGGGCCACCTGGCCGCCCGCGTCGAGGATGCGGCGCTCCATCGCGTCGTAGTCCTCGACCTCCA
>JAABUP010001059.1_pt1 | contig 58819 bp, 57 predicted proteins | sample 5559201 | NCBI WGS metagenome assembly JAABUP01 (sample SAMN10711887, study PRJNA513373) | rock metagenome | isolation source: Antarctica rocks | place: Antarctica | reverse complement strand
TGAACGCACCAGCCCACGCGCGGTCAAACGGGCCCGCCACAACAGCTACCGGGTCAAAAGACGCGACGAACCCGCCAGCACCCGACACACCAGACCAGCCACCATCCACCACCACGCCCTCACCCCCCGCGCAGCATGATCAACTTAGGCTACGTGGCATTGGCGGCAGGGGGGGCATGGAGACTGTCTCGCGGGACTGGGACACGGGCACGACGACGCGGTGTTCCGGGGGTGTAGCCGTCAAGCCTTGATCAACCGCCCCCAGCCCCACGCTACGGGCGACATTGGCGTCAGCGGCCGGGACATCGCGGCGCGCAGCCTTGAAGAGTCAATAGCACCGGAAGTTTTCGGCGGCGTGAGCAACGATGGCCCGGACGGCCTCGCCCTGCGTCTCGTTCAGGGTTACTCCGTTGATGTAGCGCGGGCTGCTGGTCCTGCTCACGTCCGCGTTCGGGTAATCGAGGTGCGGCACTCGTTGGCCTCACTACGAGCCGTAACGAAGCAGCTGACATCAGACCCACGTGTTGCGGACCCCGCCCTGCACGCTTTTCAGTGGGGGCCCGATGTCACTGCTAACGCCGTGCGGTTGATTGTTGGTGCTAGTTCTGACAGCACCTTGAGAATAAGTTTACTCCACGACCACCCAGACACTCTCATTATTGAGGTCCACCCCGACGAGGGAGAGAGTCCCTGGCGAATGTAGGCGATTGGGTCGACGTATTACAGAGGCAAACAGGTGAGATGGGAGAGCAACTAGGAGACGATGCCGTAGCATGCTCGGACTAAGCCTAATCGCCAGCGCGGGGCTTGCGCTTGTTGGACAGGCGTCGGCCGTGCCAGCGCCCTCGCCTGGTCCCGTCGGGACAACGGCGCGGCAGGGGGGGCATGGAGACTGTCTCGCGGGACTGGGACACGGGCACGACGACGCGGTGTTCCGGGGGTGTAGCCGTCAAGCCTTGATCAACCGCCCCCAGCCCCACGCTACGGGCGACATTGGCGTCAGCGGCCGGGACATCGCGGCGCGCAGCCTTGAAGAGTCAATAGCACCGGAAGTTTTCGGCGGCGTGAGCAACGATGGCCCGGACGGCCTCGCCCTGCGTCTCGTTCAGGGTTACTCCGTTGATGTAGCGCGGGCTGCTGGTCCTGCTCACGTCCGCGTTCGGGTAATCGAGGTGCGGCACTCGTTGGCCTCACTACGAGCCGTAACGAAGCAGCTGACATCAGACCCACGTGTTGCGGACCCCGCCCTGCACGCTTTTCAGTGGGGGCCCGATGTCACTGCTAACGCCGTGCGGTTGATTGTTGGTGCTAGTTCTGACAGCACCTTGAGAATAAGTTTACTCCACGACCACCCAGACACTCTCATGGTGACTAGGCAATCGACAGACGACACCTTTCGTCAGCAGGGCACGACACGTTACAGCGACAGTAATCCGTGGAGCGGTGGGCTTCGGGTGTCGGTGCGCGCCAGCAGCCCACATAGCGGAACGGGGGGACTGCCGACTCTTGACGCTGTACAACCACCCGGCTACAGACACATATCGACGGCGGGCCATCTTATGAGGGACGGGGGAACGCCAACCAATGACTTTGGGCCCGAGATTGGCTCTCTCGGAGCATTGAGTTACTCGGATGGCGGCGACGACATCGGACTCCTAAACGCCAACACGCAACCGTGCCTCTGGGTGGGCGGTCCCTTCGACCAGAACGACCGGCGCTGTGTAGACACGGTGTCCAATTACGATCGAGTGGGAGACGGCAGCGGCACTCCAAGTGACCCGTCTATCTGCACGGACGGATCGGAGACGGGTGAAGTATGCGCCGGAGTAGTGGAGTCCACCGACCAGTGTGTTCAATTCTCCGGTGATGGAACGACCAAGGTGACCTGCAGCCTCAATGTTCTCCGCTCCACAGGCCAAACGGTGGAACGAAGTTGTCCGACCAGGGCGACAGCGGCGGGCCCGTATATCAGATCAAGGCCGACGGGACTCTCTACGGAAGAGGCGATATCGTCGGAGGCGCGGAAGTCTCGATCAACGGGGTCTACGCGTACCGGACGGCGTACACGCCAGTACAGAGAATAGACGCGCAGTTCAATCAGATAATGCTTACGATGCGTACGTACCAGTACTCATGCTGCTAAGCTCACGTTTGCTTAGCTAGCCGGACGATGGCACCCCGCCACCCGCTTTCAGCGGCCCGTCCACCCGCCGGGCCGGGCGAGACGCTGGTGTTCGTCGTCGACCTGCTCAAGGTGTCCTGAGTCTCGCCAGCAGTGCGTCCTCCGCGGCGTAGTCGAACAGATCCCACGGATAGCGGGTCAGCACCGGGTAGACCTCACGCCAGTCCCGCTCGCCGACCTCCGCCCGGGCGGCGTCCACGAGCACAGGCAGGGCCTTGGCGTACGTCGTGACGGGCTCCCACCCGAGCCTGCGCGCCGCGTCCATCGACAGCACGAAGGGGTGGCGCAGCGACCACGGGGTCTGCCCCACCCGGCCCCCTCCAGCTGTCAGCGGGACGAGCTCTCACTCGTGCCCGGTGACCGCGGCGACCAGCGCGCCGATCTCGGCGACGGTGGGGCAGTCCGGGTCACCGGCGTTCAGCACCTGCGAGCTGTGCTGGCCCAGTGCCCAGACGGCCTGCGCGGCGAGGTTCGCGACCGCGACCGGCTGGAACCGGCTGCGGCCTCCATGTGCCAGCGGCACCCGCCGCCGCCCGTCGAGCACCCGCTGCACGAACCACCACTCCCGCAGATGACGACTGCCCGCCCCGTGCACGGCCCCGGCCCGCAGGGCGGTGACCGGCAGCGCCGCCGCGTCGAGCAGGGTGCGTTCGAACAGGACCTTCCCGCCGCCGTACGTCGTGGCGTCGGCCGGCACCAGCGACTGCTCCTTGGTGACGGGCACCGGCCAGCGGGGCTCGGCGTCGCCACCGATCGAGAGGCCGTCGGCATCGGCGTAGACCGCCGCCGAGCTGATCACCGTCAGCGCGGCGAGGTCCGGCGCGTGCCGCAGCAGTTGGCGCGCGTGAGTCTCGTCGTAGCCCACCACGTCCACCAGCGCGTCCGCGCCTCTACCGACCGCCGCCGCGACGACAGCGTCGTCCGCACGGTCACCCAGCACCACCCGCAGGCCGTCGGCGCTCGCGAGGTCGGGGGCCAGCGGCGTGTCGCCGCGGTGCAGCCCGGTGACGTCCCACCCGTCCAGCAGCAGGCGCCGGGCCACCGCCGCGCCGATCTGACCACTCACCCCGAGGATCACTGCTCGGCCCCCCATAGGGGGGCACGCTATCGCGGCGATACCTTGGCGGCCGCGCGGCGAGCGCGGTCCTGTGCACCGACAACCCTGTCGCTCCGGCAATGCCCACCCCCCGGATGACGAGCAGGTTGCGGACTGCACCGGAGGCCACGTCGTGGCACCGCTGCGGCCGAGGACGGGATAGCGTGCCCGCCTCCGGGTCGCCTCGTGCCCGGCGTGTGTGGGAAGGGACCCCCGAGTGCAGCGATCGCTCAGCAGGCGCCTGTCGGTGATGGCGGCGGTGCTCGCCCCGGTGGCCGCGCTCGCCGCCTGCGGCGGCAGCAACAGCTCTACCGCGAGTCCCGGCTCGGTCGCGACCAGCGCGGCCGGGGCGGCCACCAGCGCCGCCCAGTCTGGTGCCGGGGCGGCCACCAGCGCCGCCCAGTCTGGTGCCGGCGTGGCGACCAGCGCCGCCGAGTCGGGCGCGGGCACCGCGACCAGCGCCGCCACCTCGACCAAGGTCGGCATCGTCTACGACATCGGCGGCAAGGGCGACAAGTCCTTCAACGACGCGGCCTTTGCCGGCGTCACCAAGGCCAAGACCGACCTCGGCATCGACTTCGAGGAGCGCAGCCCCAACTCCTCGGGCACCGACCGCGGCGACCTGATGCAGCAGCTCGCGCAGGCCGGCGACAACCCGGTCATCGGGGTGGGCTTCCTGTTCGAGGACGCCATCAAGAAGGTGGCGCCGAAGTTCCCCAAGACCCAGTTCGCCATTATCGATGACGTGGTCGCGGCGCCCAACATCACCAGCCTGGTGTTCACCGAGGAGCAGTCGAGCTACCTCGTCGGCGTCGCGGCGGCGCTGAAGAGCACGAGCGGCACCGTCGGGTTCATCGGTGGCGTGCAGACCCCGCTCCTGCAGAAGTTCCAGGCCGGGTACGCCGCCGGCGTCAAGGCCACCAAGCCCGGCGACAAGGTGCTGGTGAAATACCTCAGCCAGCCCCCGGACTTCAGCGGGTTCGCCGCTCCGGACAAGGGCAAGGTCGCGGCCCAGGGCTTCCTCGACGCCGGTGCCGACATCGTCTACGCCGCGGCCGGTGGCTCGGGCAAGGGCGCGTTCACCGCCGTCACCGCCGCCAACAAGGCCGGGAAGAAGGCTTACGCCATCGGCGTCGACAGCGACCAGGAGCTGAGCGCCGACGCCGCGGACAAGCCCTACATCCTCACCTCGGCCCTCAAGCGCATCGACACGGCCGTCTTCGGCTTCATCAAGAGCTTCTCCCAGGGCAGCGGCAAGGGCGGCACCGAGGTCTTCGACCTCAAGGCCGACGGCGTGGGCTAGGCGACCAGCGGTGGCCTCGTCGACGACATCGCGACCCAGCTCGAGGCGGCCAAGGCCAAGATCGTGGCCGGCCCGGTGAAGGTCCCGACCAAGCCGTAGGGGCAGCAGCCCCGTCGTACCGTCGGAGGACCGTGACTGACTCACCCGCCGTGGAGTTGCGCGGCATCACCAAACGCTTCCCCGGCGTCGTCGCCAACCGCGACGTCGACCTGTCGGTGGCGCGGGGCGAGGTGCACGCGGTGGTGGGGGAGAACGGCGCCGGCAAGTCGACGTTGATGAAGATCCTCTACGGCATGCAGCAGCCCGACGAGGGGACCATCCGGGTCGGCGGTGCCGACGTCACCCTGCGCAGCCCCCGGGACGCGATCGCCGCCGGGATCGGCATGGTGCACCAGCACTTCATGCTCGCCGACAACCTCACCGTCCTGGAGAACGTCGTGCTCGGCCAGCCCGGCCGCCTCGACGCCGGGGGCGCGCGCAAGCGCATCGCCACCATCAGCGACGCCTACGGCCTCGGCGTGCGGCCGGACCGCCTCGTCGAGGAGCTCGGCGTCGGCGACCGGCAGCGGGTGGAGATCCTCAAGGTGCTCTACCGCGGCGCCACCGTGCTGATCCTCGACGAGCCGACCGCGGTGCTCGTGCCCCAGGAGGTGGACGAGCTGTTCGCCAACCTCGCCGGCCTGCGCGCCGAGGGGCTCACCGTGGTCTTCATCAGCCACAAGCTCGACGAGGTGCTCGCCGTCGCCGACACCGTCACCGTCATCCGCCGTGGCACCACCGTCACCACCGCGCCGGCGAGCGGGGTGACGGCCCAGCAGCTGGCCGAGCTCATGGTCGGGGGCGAGCTGCCGCGGCCGGAACGCGGACCCAGCACCGTCAGCGACGTCGTGCAGCTGCAGGTCAGCGGCGTCACCCTGCCCGCCGCTGGCGGCGGCCGTGACCTTCTCGCCGACGTGTCACTGGTAGCCCACCGCGGCGAGGTGGTCGGCATCGCCGGGGTGGAGGGCAACGGCCAGGCCGAGCTCGTGGAGACCCTCGTCGGGCTGCGAGCCCCCTCCGCCGGCACGATCGGGCTGCGGGTGGGTGACCGGCTGGTCGACGTGACCGGCTGGAGCACCCGCGAACGGCGGGAGGCCGGCGTCGGCTACATCCCCGAGGACCGGCACCGCCAGGGACTGCTGCTGCCGGCCGCGTTGTGGGAGAACCGGATCCTCGGCCACCAGACCCGCCCCCCGGCCGCCCGCGGGCCGTGGCTGGACCGGCGCCGCTCCCGCCGCGACACCGAGCGGATCATGAGTGAGTACGACGTGCGGGCGCCGTCGGCGGAGACCCCGGCGTTCGCGCTGTCCGGCGGCAACCAGCAGAAGCTCGTCGTGGGCAGGGAGATGAGCGGCACACCCACCCTGCTGCTCGCCGCGCACCCGACCCGCGGCGTCGACGTCGGCGCGCAGGCCGCCATCTGGGCCCAGCTGCGCGCCGCCCGCGGCCGGCCTCGCCGTGCTGCTGGTGTCGGCCGACCTGGAGGAGCTGCTCGGCCTGTCCGACACCTTGCACGTGATGCTGCGCGGCCGGCTGGTCGCCGAGCTCGACCCGACCAGCGTCACCCCGGAGCAGCTGGGGGCGCACATGACGGGGGTCGCGGTGGCGGCGCCGGCGTGAGGCGCCTGCTGGCGCCCCGGCTGGATGCCCGCCGGCTGGCGCTCGCCCTCGCGGCCCCCCTGGCCGCCGTGCTGGTCGCCCTCGCGGTCAGCGCCGTCGTGCTGCGGCTGAACGGCAACGCGCCGTTCGGCATCTTCCGACTGATGATCGACAACGGGACCACGGCACCGGGCATCGTCGGGGCGGTCAACAAGGGTGTCCCCTACTTCCTGGCGGGGCTGGCCGTGGCGGTGGCCTTCCGGATGGCGCTGTTCAACATCGGGGTCGAGGGGCAGTACCGGCTGGCAGCGCTCGTCGCCGCCTGGGCCGGCGCCGCGGTCACGCTTCCCGCGCCGTTGCACGTGCTGTTCACCTGCCTGGTGGCGATGGCGACCGGCAGCCTCTGGGCCGGTGTCGCCGGCGTGCTGCGGGTGACCCGAGGGGTGAGCGAGGTGATCAGCACCATCATGCTCAACGCCGTCGCCACCGCGCTCGGCAGCTTCCTGCTCGCCCACGTGCTGCTGGACCGCCAGGGCTCGGCGAACAACCTGTCCACCAGGGAGCTCCCGACGTCGGCGTGGGTGCCCGACCTCGGCCGCCCGCTGGCCGCCGTCGGCCTGGGCTCCCCGGGCGATCAGGTCTACGGCTTCACGGTCATCGCCGTGCTGGTCGGCGCTGCGGTGTCGGTCCTGCTGCAGCGCACCCGGTTCGGCTTCGACCTGCGGGCGACGGGGCTCAACCCGTTCGCCGCCGCGGCCGGCGGGGTCGCGGCCAAGGCCATGGTGCTACGCACGATGCTGCTCTCCGGCGCCATCGCCGGCCTGGTCGGGATGCCGCGCCTGCTGGGGGACGACCACGCCTTCAACCTCGGCTTCCCGACCGGCTTCGGTTTCACCGGCATCGCGGTTGCCCTGCTCGGGCGCAACCGGCCCGTCGGGATCGCCGTCGGGGCGCTGCTGTTCGGCTTCCTGGAGCAGTCGTCGTCGACCCTGCAGAGCGCGGGCGTCCCCCCCGAGATCTACGTGATCATCGAGGGCTCGATCGTGCTCGCCGTGGTCGTGGCCTACGAGGTGGTGAGCCGGCTCGGCGAGGCGCAGGCCGAGCGCGCGGTGCGGGCCGCGGAACCCCCCAGCGCCCCCACCGCCCCCACCGCCCCACCGGCCCCCTCCCCGGCCACGGTCGCCGCGTGACCGTCACCCTGGACCGGCCGGCCGGCACCACGCCAGCCCCGGCCCCTCGCGCCGGCCGACGCGGCCGGGCGCTGCTGCTCGGCGCGACGCTGTTGCTTGTCGCCGTGTCGGTCACCCGGGTCGTCAGCGGCGTCGACGACCTGACCAGCGTGGGTACGGCGGGCGCAGCGCTGTCGCTGGCGGTGCCCATCGGGCTCGCCGCGCTCGGCGGCCTGTTCGCCGAGCGGGCCGGAGTGGTCAACATCGGCCTCGAGGGCATGATGATCCTCGGCACCTGGACCGGGGCGTGGGTCGGCTACCAGGCCGGGCCGTGGGCCGGCGTCCTGGCCGGCATCGCCGGCGGCGCGATCGGCGGCCTGGTGCACGCGCTGGCGACGGTCACCTTCGGCGTCGACCACGTGATCAGCGGCGTCGCCATCAACATCATCGCCGCCGGCGTCGTCCGCTACCTGTCCGTCGTCACCTACGCCCACCGATCCGACGCCGGACCCACCCAGTCGCCGTCGGTGGACGCGATCGGCACCAACGGCCTGCCCGTGCTCTCCGGCGGGCACTACGCCGGCTGGCACTCCCCGGACCTGCTGGCGGACCTGGCCGGGAAGCACTGGTTCCTGGTCTCCGACACCGCAGGGATCCTGCGCGGGGCCACCGGCGACGTCAGCTACCTCACGATGGTCGCGGTGCTGCTGGTGCCCGTCTCGGCGTTCGTGCTGTTCAGGACGGCCTTCGGGCTGCGGCTGCGCTCGGTCGGCGAGAACCCGGTGGCCGCGGAGTCGCTCGGCGTGGGCGTCTACCGGATGAAGTACGCCGGGGTGGTGCTGTCCGGTGCGCTCGCCGGCATGGCCGGTGCCTTCCTCGTCACGGTCGCCGCCAGCTACTACCGCGAGGGCCAGACCGGCGGCCGGGGGTTCATCGCGTTGGCCGCGCTCATCTTCGGCAACTGGCGGGCCGGCGGGGCCGCCGCCGGGTCGCTGCTGTTCGGCTACACCGACGGGCTGCAGACCAGGTCCAACGACGACGTGCACCCCCTCCTGCTGCTGGTCGGGCTGCTGCTGGTGGTGCTCGCTGTCGTCGCGCTCCGCCGCCGCCAGTGGGCCCAGGCTGCCGTCGCGGCAGTGGTCGGCGCCGGCATGGTGGTGCTGTTCGCGCTGACCGGCACCGTGCCGCAGGAGCTGGTCGGCGCCACGCCGTACCTCACCACCCTGCTCGTGCTCGCCCTGGCCAGCCAGCGGCTGCGCCCGCCGGCGGCCGACGGCCTGCCCTACCGCAGGGGGCAGGCCAGATGACCGACACCGACATCGACATCGACTGGGCGGCCTTGCGGGCGGCGGCCACCGACGTGGCGCAGGGCGCGTACGCGCCGTACTCCCGGCTGCGGGTGGGCGCCGCCGGCCTCGTCGACGACGGCCGGGTGGTCCGCGGCTGCAACGTGGAGAACGCGTCGTACGGCCTCACGCTGTGCGCCGAATGCGGCCTGGTCTCGGCGCTGCACGCGAGCGGCGGCGGGCGGCTGGTCGCCGTCGCCTGCACCGACGGCGACGGCGCCCCGCTGGCCCCGTGCGGGCGGTGCCGGCAGCTGCTGCGCGAGCACGGCGGGACGTCCCTGCTGGTGGACCGGCCCGGTGGCCCGGTCAGGATCGAGGAGCTGCTGCCGGACTCCTTCGGCCCGGCGGACCTGCCGGCATGAGCAGCCCCGCCACCACGGCGTACGACGCTGTCGACGTCATCCGGGCCAAGCGCGACGGCGGGGAGCTGACCGGGGAGCAGGTGCGCTGGGTGCTGGCGGCGTACACCCGGGGTGACGTCGCGGACTACCAGATGGCGGCGCTGCTGATGGCCATCGTGTGGCGTGGGATGGCACCGGCCGAGCTGGCCGCCTGGGCCGGCGCGATGACCGACAGCGGGGAGCGGCTGGACCTGTCCGGGGTCGGCCGGCCGACCGTGGATAAGCACTCCACCGGCGGGGTGGGCGACAAGACGTCGCTGGTCCTCGCGCCGCTGCTGGCCGCCTGCGGCGCGGCCGTGCCGCAGCTGTCCGGCCGGGGCCTCGGCCACACCGGCGGCACGCTGGACAAGATGGAGGCCATCGCCGGGTGGCGGGCGCAGCTGTCCAACGCCGAGGTGGTCGGCGCGTTGCGCACGGTCGGAGCCGTCATCGCGGCCGCCGGTGCCGGACTCGCCCCGGCCGACCGGCTGCTCTATGCGCTGCGCGACGTCACGGGCACGGTCGAGTCGGTGCCATTGATCGCCAGCTCGATCATGAGCAAGAAGATCGCTGAGGGCACCGCGTCGCTGGTGCTGGACGTGAAGGTCGGCAGCGGGGCGTTCCTGCCCTCGGTGGACGCCGCCCGGCTGCTGGCGCGCACCATGGTCGACCTCGGGGCCGCGGCGGGCGTGTCGACGGTGGGTCTATTGACGGACATGTCGACACCGCTCGGACGCGCGTGCGGCAACGGTCTGGAGGTGGACGAGGCCGAGGAGGTGCTAGCCGGCGGCGGCCCGGCCGACCTGGTCGAGGTCACCCTGGCGCTGGCCCGCGAGATGGCGTCGCTGGCCGGGGTCGCCGCGGACCCGGCCGACGTGCTGCGGTCCGGCCGGGCCATGGACGCCTGGCGCGCCCTGGTGGCGGTGCAGGGCGGTGACCTGTCCGCGCCGCGCGCCCGCGCGAGCACCGTGCAGCACGTCCTCGCCCCCCGCGCCGGCGTGCTCCAGTCGCTGGACGCCCGGGCCGTCGGGGTCGCCGCCTGGCGGCTCGGCGCCGGTCGGGCCCGCAAGGAGGACCCCGTGAGCGCCGGCGCCGGCGTGGTCTGCCTGCGCAAGCCGGGGGAGCCTGTCACCGCCGGCGAGCCGCTGCTGGCCCTGCACACCGACGAGCCCCGGCGGCTGGAGCGGGCCCTCGAGGCCCTCGCGGGGGCGTGGTCGGTGGGCGACGATCCGGTGCCACCGCGGCGCATGGTCATCGACCGGGTGGCGTGAGGTCGAGGATGCAGGGCGAGGATGACGGGGTGCCGACGTACCTCGCCGCCGACCAGGTCACCGACTTCGACCGGGACGGCTTCCTGGTGCTGCCAGGGTTCGCCGACCGGCGGGCCTGCGAGGCGCTCGTCGAGCGGGCCGCCGAGCTGCGGGCGGCGTACGTCCCGCGGGATCGGGTGTCGGTCTTCACCACGAGGGACCAGGAGCGGGTCAGCGACGAGTACTTCCTGTCCTCCGGGCCGGAGGTGCGCTTCTTCTTCGAGCCCGACGGCGTGACCCTGAACAAGATCGGCCACGCCCTGCACGACCGCGACCCGCTCTTTGACGCCTTCTCCCGCGACCCCCGGCTGCCCGGGATCGCCGCCGACCTCGGGCTCGCCGATCCGGTGCTGCAGCAGTCGATGTACCTCGTCAAGGACGCCCACAAGGGCGGCGAGGTCGACCCGCACCAGGACGCGACCTTCCTGTGGACCGACCCCGTCACGGTCACCGGCTTCTGGTGGGCGCTGCAGGACGCGACCGTCGACAACGGCTGCCTGTGGGCCTGGCCGGGCGGGCACCGGCAGGTGCCGCTGGCCCGCCGGTTCGTCCGGGCGGGGGCGGAGCTGGCCGACGACGGCGGTACGGCGTTTGCCGAGCTCGCACCCGAGGTGGCGGACCGGCCCGACGCCTACGTCCCCCTGGAGGCCGAGGCCGGCACGCTGGTCGTGCTCCACGGCCTGCTGCCGCACCGCAGCGGGGCCAACACCAGCCCGCGCTCCCGGCACGCCTACTCCGTACACGTCGTCGAGCGGGCATCGACCTACCCGCCAGAGAACTGGTTGCAGCGCAGCGCTTCCGACCCGGCGCGCGGTTTCTGACCCGCGCCCGGGCGCCGGTCGGACCGACAGGGCGGCGCACCCTCACGCCGGCAGGCCATCAATTACCGTCGCCGTCGCGGACAGGCCGAGCCGGCTCGCCCCGGCCGCCAGCATGGCGAGGGCGGCCCCGGTGGTGCGGATCCCGCCGCTGGCCTTGACGCCCAGCCGCTCCCCGACGGTCGCGCGGAGCAGGCTGACCGCCGCCTCGGCGGCACCGCCCGCCGGGGAGAAGCCGGTGCTCGTCTTGACGAAGTCGGCGCCCCCGGCCTCGGCCGCCCGGGCCGCCGCGACGATGCCGGCCTCGTCGAGCAACGCGGTCTCCAGGATGACCTTGAGCAGTGCGCCGGGGGTGCTGGCGCGCACCATCGCGACCTCCGCCGTCACCGCACCCCAGTCACCGGCCGCCGCCCGCCCGAGGTCGATCACCATGTCGATCTCGGCGGCGCCCTCTCCCAACGCCCGCTCCGCCTCCGCGGCCTTGATGTCCGGCGCGTGCGCCCCACTGGGAAAGCCGGCCACCGCGCACACCGGGGTGCCGTCAGCCGCGGCGGCGGCCGCCACCACCCGGGACGGCGAGACGCAGATGGCGGCGACGCCCAGAGCTGCCCCCTCGGCCGCCACCCGGCGTACGTCCTCGTCGGTCGCCTGCGGCGTCAGCAGGGTGTGGTCGATCATCGCGGCCAGCGCCGCGCGGGTCAGGGTGGGTGTCACCGCACCAGTGTGATCGCGGCTGACAGAGTGGCGGCGTGCGCCTGACCGTCGTCGATCACCCCATCGCCGCCACCCGGTTGACCGTGCTGCGGGACACCACGACGGGAGCCCCGGCGTTCCGGGCCGCGCTCGCGGAGCTGGCCCAGATCCTCGTGCTAGAGGCAACCAGGGACCTGGCGGTGGAGCCCGTCCCGATCAGCACGCCGGTGGGCCCGACCACGGGGTCCCGGCTGCGCGACACCCCGCTGCTGGTGCCGGTGCTGCGGGCCGGGTTGGGGATGGCGGAGGCGGCGTTCGCGCTGCTGCCCGACGCGCAGATGGGGTTCCTGGGGATGGCACGGGACGAGGTGACGCACGAGCCGCGGGCCTACCTCGAGTCGCTGCCGGCCTCCCTGGCCGGCGTGCCGGTGCTCGTGCTGGACCCGATGCTGGCGACCGGCGGGTCGCTGGTGCACGGCTGCACGTCGCTGCTCGCCCGTGGTGCCACCCGGCTGACCGTGGTGTGCGTGCTGGCGGCGCCGGAGGGGCTCGACAGGCTGGCGGCGGCCGGACTGGAGCCCGCCGGCACCGCGCTGCATGTGGTCACCGCGGCGGTGGACGATCGGCTGGACGAGCGGGCCTTCATCGTGCCGGGGCTGGGCGACGCCGGCGACCGCCAGTTCGGCGCCGTCTGACCGGCGCCGTCTGACCGGCGCCATCGGACCCGCGCCATCGGACCGGGTCAGCGGTCCAGCAGGGCGGCGGCGACCGCGAGCAGGTCGGCCCGCAACGCCGCGCGCTGGCCGGCGAGGTCGTCCCCCGCCTCCCGCACCGCCTCGAGGTAGAGCTTGAGCTTGGGCTCGGTCCCGCTCGGGCGCACCACCACCCGCACCGGGCCCCCGTCGGCCGCAGATGCCAGCGTGAGCACCACGCCGTCGGTCGGCGGCAGCCCCCCGGCCCCCAGCGCGAGGTCGACCAGCGGCCCGGGCGGGTCGGCGCGAAAGGCGTCCACCGCCGCCGCCCCGGCAGCGGGGGACGCCAGCCGCACCGAGACCTGGGCGGTCACGTGCAGTCCCAGCTCGCGGGCCAGCTCGTCCAGCCGAGCGGCCAGCGACGATCCCGCCGCGCGCAGCTCCGCCGCCCGCTCGGCCAGCAGCAGCCCGGCCGAGATGCCGTCCTTGTCGCGCACCAGGCCGGGCGCGACGGCGTACCCCAGTGCCTCCTCGTAGGCGAACACCAGCTCCGGGCCGCCCGCGTCGCCGGCGCGCACCAGCCACTTGAAGCCGGTCAACGTCTCGGCGTACGTCGCCCCCCGCGCCGCCGCGAGTCGCCCCAGCAGCCGCGAGCTGACCACCGTCGTCGCCACCAGCACCCCCGGAGCGGCGTGCGCCAGCACGTGGTCGGCCAGCAGCGCCCCCAGCTCGTCCCCGGTGAACACCCGGCCGTCCTCGGCCGCCGCGAGCCGGTCGGCGTCGGGGTCGTGGGCGAGGACCAGCTGCGCCCCGGTGGCCGAGCCGAGGGCGAGCACGGCGTCCATCGCCCCCGGCTCCTCCGGGTTGGGGAAGGCCACCGTCGGGAAGTCCGGGTCCGGCTCGGCCTGCGCGGCCACCACCGCCGGCGGCGGGAAGCCGGCCCGGGCAAGCACGTCCAGCCAGACGGCGGCGCCCACCCCGTGCAGCGGTGTGTAGGCCATCCGCAGGCCACGGTGCGGCACCAGCGAGCAGCCGACGACGGCCTCGACGTACGCCGCGACCGCGTCCTCCCCGAGCGCCTCGCCCTGGTCACCCAGCGGCAGCGCCGCCACCGGCCCGGCCGCCAGCATCGCCGCCTCGATCTCGGCGTCGGCCGGCGGCACGATCTGGGCGTCGGGGAGATAGACCTTGTACCCGTTGTCCGCCGCCGGGTTGTGCGACGCGGTGACCATGACGGCGGCGTCGGCGCCCAGCCGGCGCGCAACAAAGGCCGTGACCGGGGTCGGCAGCGGCCGGGGGAGCACCAGGGCGCGCAGGCCGGCGCCGGTGAGCACCCGAGCCGTGTCCATGGCGAACGCCGCAGAGCCGTGCCGCGCGTCCCGGCCCACCACCACCGAGCGTCCCGGCCCGAGCACCGCCGCCAGCCCGGCGGCCGCCCGGCGCACCACGGCGGAATTCATCCCGGTGGGGCCGGCGCGCACCGGCCCGCGCAGCCCGGCGGTGCCGAAGGCGAGCCGCCCGTCCAGCCGCTCCCGCAAGGCTGCGACGGCACCGACCGCGTCACCGGCGGCGACCAGGGCGAGCAGCTCAGCGCGGGTGACCGGGTCCGGGTCGTCGGCCACCCAGCCCCGGGCCGCCCCAGCCCAGTCCGAGCCAGGCCAGTCCGAGCCAGGCCAGTCCGAGCCAGGCCAGTCCGAGCCAGGCCAGTCCGAGCCAGGCCAGTCCGCGGGCTCCCCGGGCCCTGGCAGCCCGGGCCCCGCCGTCACAGCCGCGCCAGCACCGCGGCCAGCAGGGCGCCCATCCGTGCGGTCGCCGCGGCGCCTGCGGCGAGCACCTCCGCGTGGTCCAGCGGCTCGCCGAGCCCGGCTGCGGCGTTGGTCACGAGCGACACGGCCAGCACCTCCGCGCCCTCCGCTCTGGCCGCGATCGCCTCCAGCACCGTGGACATGCCGACCAGGTCGGCACCCAGCGCGCGCAGCATCCTGATCTCCGCCGGCGTCTCGTAGTGCGGCCCCGGCAGCTGGGCGTAGACCCCCTCCACCAGGGAGGGGTCGACCGCGCGCGCCAGCGCCCGTAACCGCTGGCTGTAGACCTCACTGAGGTCCACGAACCGCGGCCCCACCAGCGGCGAGGTGGCCGTCAGGTTGAGGTGGTCCGACACCAGCACCGGTTGGCCCACCGCGAGGTCGGGGCGGATGCCACCGGCGGCATTGGTCAGCACCACCGTCCGCGCCCCGGCCGCGCAGCCCACCCGCACGCCGTGCACCACCGCCTGCGCGCCGCGCCCCTCGTAGAGGTGGGTCCGCCCGAGCAGGAGCAGCACGTCCCGGCCGTCGACGACGACGTGCCGTGCCCGGCCCGCGTGCCCCTGCACCGCCGGCGGGGCGAACCCGGGCAGCTCCCCGAACGGCCACTCCGCGGTCGGCTCGCCCAGCCCCTCCGCCGCCGGAGCCCAGCCGCTCCCCAGCACGACGACCGCGTGGTAAGTCGTCTGCCCGTCCCCGGTGAGGACCCCGGCGGCAGCCCGGATCCCCCCGTCCCCCACCGTCTGGTCACCCGCCTCGGTCACGGCGCCGGAGCCTAAGCTCCCGCTCGTGTCCCAGCGCCGGCTCGAGCGCCTGGTCAACCTCACCATCGCGCTGATGGCCACCCCCCGGCCGCTCACGGTCGCCGACATCGCGGCGACCGTCCCCGGCTACGGCGAGGACGGGCGGCCGGCCGACGTCGCCGACGAGGCCTTCCGCCGGATGTTCGAGCGGGACAAGGAGGCGCTGCGCGAGCAGGGCATCCCGGTGGTCACCGCGTCGACGTCGGTGTGGGACGACGCGGAGCTGGGGTACCGCATCCTGCCGCGGGACTACCAGCTGCCCGACCTGCACCTGGACCCCGACGAGGCAGCCGCGTTGGGGCTGGCGGCCCGGCTCTGGCGCAGCGCCTCGCTCGCGGGCGGCGTCACCAGCGCGTTGCGCAAGCTGTCCGCGGTCGGCACGGACATCCGCGCCCCCGCCACCGGGCTCGCACCCCGGGTCGACGCCACGGACCCCGCCTTCGAGCCGCTGCTGGCGGCGCTGCGGGCCCGGCAGGCGGTGCGCTTCGCCTACCGGGGCAGCCGCGACACCGACGTCCGGGTCCGCCGGCTGGAGCCGTGGGGCGTCGTCTCCTGGCGCGGGCGGTGGTACGTCGTCGGCCGGGACCGCGAGCGGGCGGCGGAGCGGGTGTTCCGGCTGTCCCGGATCGCCTCCGCCGTCGAGCCGGAGGGGCCGGCCGGCGCCGTCACCGTGCCGGCCGGGATCGACCTGTCCGGGCGGGTCGCGGCCGCGGAGCCCGGGACACCGGAGGGCGAGGCGGTGTTCGCCGTCCGGCCGGGCAGCGGGCACGCGTTGCGGCAGCGGGCCACCGCGACCGTGCCCGGCGGCCACGACGATCACGGCGGCCACGGCGGGCGCGACCTGGTCACCGTCGCCTACGCCGACCTCGGCCGGCTCGCCGAGCAGGCAGCCGGGCTCGCCCCCGACGTCGTCGCGGTGTCCCCACCGGCGCTGCGCGACGCCGTGACGAGCCGGCTGCGGGCCGTGCTGGCGTGACCAGGCCGGGCCAGGGGCGGCTGCCCCGCCTGCTCGCCCTGCTGCCCTGGCTGCGCGCCCACCCGGGGGTGCGGGTCGACGTCGCCGCCGCCGAGTTCGGGGTGAGCGAGACCCAGCTCCGCGAGGACCTCAACCTGCTGTGGTTCTGCGGGCTGCCCGGCCAGGGGCCGCAGGACCTCATCGAGCTGGAGTTCGAGGGCGACACCATCACCGTGCTCGACCCGCAGACGCTGGACCGGCCGCTGCGCCTGACCGGCGACGAGGCGCTCGCCCTGGTCGTCGCGGCACGGGCGCTCGCCGACGTGCCGGGCCTGGTCCCCGACGCGGCGCTCGAGCGGGCACTGGTCAAGCTGCAGGGCGCTGTCGGCGGGGTCGAGGGGGATGCCGGCGGCGCGCCCCCGGCGGTGAGCGTCGAGCTGTCCGCCGGCACCGAGGACGCGGCGGTCGTGGCCGCCGTACGCACGGCGGTCGAGGGTCGCCGCCGGCTCCGGCTGCGCTACCTGGTGGAGCGCCGCGACGAGGTCACCGACCGCGAGGTAGACCCGGTGGCACTGCACCTTACCGAGGGCCGGCTCTACCTGCAGGCCTGGGACCCCGAGCGCGACGGCAGCAGGCTGTTCCGGCTGGACCGGGTCGTCGCCGCCGAGGTCCTCGACGCGCCGGCGACACCACCGCCGGGCCAGGTGCCACGCGACCTGGCCGACGGGCTCTTCCGGCCCGATCCCGGCGACACCCGGGTGGAGCTTCAGCTCGGCCCGGCGGCGCGCTGGGTCGCCGACTACCACCCCTGCGAGGAGGTGGCCGAGACCGGCGACGGCGGCCTGCGCGCCGTGCTGCGCACGCCAGACACCGACTGGGTGGTGCGGCTGCTGCTCCGACTCGGGGGGACCGCGCGGGCCACCGCCCCGGCCGGACTCGACCAGGCCGTGCGGGCGGCGGCTGCTGCCGGGCTCGCGGCCTACGACGAGGTGACCGGCGCGAGCGGCCATGCGCCGGCTGGCGCAACCGACTGACCCGTCCGGGGGGGTACAGCTCGCTCCGGCTCAGGCCGAGGCATCACAAGACGTCGGGACACAGCGTCTCGGCCGGCGAGCACCAGGAGTGGTCGTGACCACCATCAAGGCGTCCTGCCCAAGCTGCGGCGAGATCGAACTGACGAGCGCCGACGTGCGCCTGCAGGTCTGCAACCACACGCCGCTGTCGTTCTACGCGTTCGACTGCCCGGGCTGCGTGAGCGAGGTCCGCAAGCCGGCCGACGAGCACGTGGTCTCGCTGCTGCTGTCCGGCGGCGTCGCGTGCACCGTGTGGGACGTGCCGGCCGAGGCGTTCGAGACCCACGCCGGGCCGGCCCTGACCTACGACGACCTGCTCGACCTGGCGACCGCGCTAACGTCGACCGACCTGCTGGCGTCGCTGGCCACCGAGCCCGCCCGGGGCTGACCGGCGCCGGTCCCGGGGCGCCACCGGTGGTCCCGTCGTACCCTCCCGGTCGTGGTCTGGGTCGTGCTCGTCGACGTCGTGGTCGTCCTCGTGGGCCTGGTGGTGCTCGGCCTGATCGGCTGGCAGCTGGTCGTGCGGCCAGGGCTGGACCTCGGACGGGCCGTTGCGGGCCTCGGGGAGCAGCTCGGCCGGGCTGCCGACGGCGTCGCGAGCGCGGCACGGGGACATCCGGACGGCCCGTCCGGGCGGACGAGCACGTAGGCTGGACTCGACCGCACCACCACCGCCATCTGGCCGGAGAGGTCTGACGACTCATGGGCGAGTTCCGACCCTGGCACATCGCGATCATCCTGATCGCCTTCATCGTGCTGTTCGGGTACAAGAAGCTGCCTGACGCGTCCCGCTCGATCGGCCGATCGCTGCGGATCTTCAAGGCCGAGACCAAGGGCCTGCGCGGCGACGACGAGGCGGAGGCCAGCGCCGACGAGGCGCCCGTCGCCCGTCGGTCGGTCCAGGGCACCGACGCGGCACACCCCGTCGCCGCCCAGGGTCCGGTCGAGGCACGCAGCGGCGCCGGCACTCCCGTCGCGCCGGCTCCGGTCGCCGTCGACGCCGACCGCGCCGTCTGAGCAGCAGCGTCACCCCCGGAGCCGCGGTCCTCTTGTGAGCGTCGCCGCGGTCCGCACCCGTCTGCCCGGCGCCGGCCGGCTCCGGCTGCCGCAGCGTGACCCCCGCCCGGTCGAGGACGCGCGGATGACGTTGGTCGAGCATCTGCGCGAGCTGCGGGCGCGGCTGTTCAAGGCCATCCTGGCGATCGTCACCGTGACTGCGGTCTGCCTGTTTCTCGCCTACGACCCGATCAACAGGTTCATCACCAAGCCCTACTGCGACGTGCCGGCGCAGCACCGGTTCACCAAGCCGGGCCAGCCAGACAGCTGCGCGCTGATAATCCACGGGCCGCTGGACGCCTTCACCTACCGCCTCAAGATCGCCCTGATCGCCGGCATCGTGCTCTCGGCTCCGGTGTGGCTCTACCAGCTCTGGGCCTTCATCACCCCCGGGCTGCACCGGCACGAGCGACGCTACAGCCTCGGGTTCCTCGCTGCCTCCACCGTGCTGTTTGCGGCCGGGTCCGCGCTGTCGTATTTCGTCCTCAAGACCAGCCTGACGGTGCTGCTGGAGTTCGGCGGCGACAACCTGGTCGCGCTGCTGACCGCGAGCGAATACCTCGGGTTCGTGATCGGGATGCTGCTGGTCTTCGGCCTGGCCTTCGAGTTCCCCCTGCTCGTGGTGATGCTCAACTTCGCCGGCATCCTGTCCAGCGAGCGACTGCGCGCCTGGCGTCGCCTCGCGCTGTTCGCCTGCATCGTGTTCGCCGGGGTCGCGACGCCGAGTACCGACCCGTTCACCATGCTGGCGCTGGCCGTGCCGCTGATGGTGCTCTACGAGGCCAGCGTGACCGTCGCCAGGCTGCACGACCGGCGGGTCCGCAAGCGCGAGGCCAACTCGCCGTATGCGGCGCTCGGTGACGACGAGACGAGCCCGCTGGAGCTGGTCGACCCCGCGGCCGCCAGGGTCGCCCCGAACGCCCCGAACCCCCCGAACGCCCCGGCCGACCACGGCGACATCACCTAGGTGAGCCTGCGCGGGGAGGTCGCGCTCGTGGTCAACCCGACCGCCGGCCGCGGCCGGGGGGCAGAGCTGGTCGCCCCCGTCGTCGAGCGGCTGCGGACTCGTGGGGTGAGCGCCCGGGTGGTGACCGGGGCCGACGCCGCCGAGGCCGCCGAACTGTGCCGCAAGGCGGTCGCCGACGGGGTCGAGGCGCTGGTGTCGCTCGGCGGGGACGGCATGGCCCACACGGCATTGCAGGCGGTCGCCGGCACCGAGACCCCGCTCGCCATCATCCCGGCCGGGACGGGCAACGACCTCGCCGTCTCCACCGGACTGCCCGCCGACCCGCTGGCCGCCGCGGACCTGGTGGCCGAGGGGGAGGTGCGCGCGCTCGACGCTGTCCTGTCACCGGCCGGGGACGGGCTCGGGGGCGACGTCTGGTGGGCCTGCGTGCTCGGTGCCGGCTTCGACGCCGCCGTGACCGAACGGGCCAACCGGATGCGCTGGCCACGGGGTCCCCGACGCTACGACCTGGCGATCCTCGCGGAGCTGCGCGTCTTCCGCCCGCACCCCTTCGTGCTCGAGCTGGACGGGGTGCGGGTCGAGCACGAGGCCGTCTTCGTCGCCGTCGGCAACGGGCCGTCCTACGGTGCCGGCATGCGGATCGCCCCCGACGCCCGGCTCGACGACGGGCTGCTCGACGTCACGGTGGTGGGGGCGATGAGCCGTCGCGAGCTGGTGCGGATGTTCCCCACCGTCTACAAGGGCACCCACGTCACCCATCGCGCGGTGACCCGGCACCGGGCCCGAATCGTCACGCTGGCCAGCCCCGGCCAGCTGGCCTACGTCGACGGCGAGCGGCTCGGCCAGCTGCCGACGCGCGCCGAGTGCCACCCGGGCGCCTTGCGCCTGCTCTCCCCACCCCGCCTCATCTGATCGGCGGTGGAGCGGTGGAGCGGTGGAGCGGCCACGTACCGTGGAACTCATGGTCGCCGAGCCGCTGGCGCCGCCGGCACCCGCTGCACGCGCCGAGTTCGCCAGCTTCGCGGCCGGCTACCCCTTCGGCCTCGACCCGTTCCAGCGCGAGGCCTGCGGCGCGCTGGAGGCCGGCGAAGGGGTCCTGGTCTGCGCGCCGACCGGGGCCGGCAAGACCGTGGTCGGCGAGTTCGCCGTGCACCTGGCCCTCGCGCAGGGCCGCAAGTGCTTCTACACCACCCCGATCAAGGCGCTGTCGAACCAGAAGTACGCCGACCTCGTCGCGCGGCACGGCGCTGACAGGGTCGGCCTGCTGACCGGCGACACCGCCGTGAACGGGCACGCGCCGGTCGTGGTGATGACCACCGAGGTGCTGCGCAACATGCTCTATGCCGCCAGCCCCGCGCTCGCTGGCCTTGGTTACGTCGTGATGGACGAGGTGCACTACCTCGCCGACCGCTCCCGCGGCGCCGTCTGGGAGGAGGTGATCATCCACCTCCCGCGCGAGGTCAAGCTGGTCAGCCTGTCGGCGACCGTCAGCAACGCCGAGGAGTTCGCCGACTGGCTGGTCACCGTGCGCGGTGACACCCGGGTCGTGCTCGAGGAGCACCGGCCGGTGCCGCTGTGGCAGCACGTGCTGACGGCCCAACGGCTGCACGATCTGTTCGTCTTAGACGAACGCGCGCAGGGCGTTGCTGCGGGCCAGGAGGTGGTGAACCCGCAGCTGGTCCGGCTGGCTAGGGAGGACAGCCGGGTCGACCGCCTCACCCACCACTCGGCCGGCCGGGACCGGCACCTGCGTGGCAGCGGCCGGCAGCTGGCCGCGCGCGGAGGCGAGCGCACGCCCAGCCGGGTGCAGGTCGTCGAGCGCCTGGCCGCCGAGACCCTGCTGCCCGCGATCGTCTTCGTGTTCTCCCGCGCGGGGTGCGACGCAGCCGTGCAGCAGTGCCTCGTGGGCGGCCTGCGGCTGACCAGCCCGGAGGAGCGGGCCGAGATCCGGGCCGTGGTCGAGCAGCGCACCAGGGACCTGCCTGAGGACGACCTGGGGGTGCTGGGGTACTGGGAGTGGCTGGAGGGCCTCGAGCGCGGCCTCGCCGCCCACCACGCCGGCCTGCTCCCGGCGTTCAAGGAGGTCGTGGAGGAGCTGTTCAGCCGCGGGCTGGCCAAGGTCGTGTTCGCCACCGAGACGCTGGCGCTGGGCATCAACATGCCGGCCCGCTCGGTGGTGCTGGAGAAGCTGTCCAAGTGGGACGGCGAGACGCACGCCGCGGTCACGCCGGGGGAGTACACCCAGCTCACCGGTCGCGCCGGGCGCCGGGGGATCGACGTCGAGGGTCATGCCGTCGTGCTCTGGCAGCCCGGGCTGGACCCGGCGGCCGTGGCGGGGCTGGCCAGCACCAGGACCTACCCGCTGCGCAGCTCGTTCCGCCCGTCGTACAACATGGCCGTCAACCTGGTCGGCACCGTCGGCCGCGAGCGGGCGCGCGAGCTGCTGGAGTCCAGCTTCGCGCAGTTCCAGGCCGACCGCGGCGTCGTGGGGCTGGCCCGCCAGCTGGCCCGCAACACCGAGGCGCTCGCGGGTTACGCCGACGCGATGCACTGCCACCTCGGCGACATCGGGGCCTACGCCGGCCTGCGCCGGCGGCTCTCCGAGCGGGAGGCGCGGCTGGCCAGGGAGGGCTCCACCCAGCGCCGCGCGGCCGCCGCCGAGTCGCTGGAGCGGCTCAAGCCCGGCGACGTGGTCCGGGTGCCGAGCGGCCGGCGCACTGGCGTCGCCGTCGTGCTCGATCCGGGCCTGCCGGCGCTGAGCCCAGCAGCGGTGGCACGCGGGGCGGTCGGGGACGGCCCCCGGCCCGTGGTGCTGACCGCGGACCGTCAGGTGGTCCGGCTGTCGCTGCAGGACTTCGGGGTCGCCGTCGAACCGCTGGGACGGGTCCGCATCCCCAAGGGCTTCAGCCCCCGCTCACCCCAGCATCGGCGCGACCTCGCGTCCACCCTGATCGCCAAGGGGTACGCCGCAGGGGAGGCGAGGTCGGCGCGGTCCCGGCGGCCCGGCGCCGACGGCGACGACGAGACCGCCCGGCTGCGTGCCGCCCTGCGGGCGCACCCCGTGCACGGGTGCGCCGACCGGGAGGACCACCTGCGCTGGGGCGAGCGGCATGCCTCGCTGCTGCGCGACACCGACGCGCTGCGGGCCCGGGTCGCCGGCCGCACGAGCTCGATCGCGCGCACCTTCGACCAGGTGTGCTCCGTGCTCGACGAGCTGGGCTACCTCGCCGGCGACAGCGTCACCCCGGCCGGTCGCCGGCTGGGCCGGGTCTACGCCGAGGCCGACCTGCTGACCGCCGAGTGCCTGCGCGCAGGGGTCTGGGACGGCCTGGACGCGCCCGGGTTGGCCTCCTGCGTCAGCGCGCTGGTCTATTCCTCCCGACGACCGGAGGACGCCCCGGTCCAGCAGCCCCCGGCCGGCGTGCGCCCCGCGCTGGACGCGACCGGCGAGTTGTGGTCCCGGCTGCAGGAGCAGGAGGCGGCGCACGGCGTGGCGACGGTCACCGCCCCCGACGTCGGCTTCGCGTGGGCGGCGCACCGGTGGGCCGACGGGGCCCGGCTGGAGGCGGTGCTGTCCGGAGCGGAGATCACCGCCGGCGACTTCGTCCGCAACGTCCGCCAGCTCGTGGACCTGCTCTCCCAGCTCGCGCTGGTTGCCGACGGGCCGCTCGCCGGCACCGCCCGCGCCGCGGTCGGGTCGCTCCGGCGCGGCGTGGTCGCCCACTCCGTCGCCTGAGCCGTAGCACCGATACCGTTGCGCGCATGCGTGCGCTCGCCCACACGCGCCGCGGCGCAGGCGAGCCGCTGGTGCTGCTGCATGGCATCGGGCACCGGCGACAGGTGTGGGACCCGGTGCTGGACGCGCTCGCCGAGCAGCACGACGTGGTGGCTGTGGACTTCCCGGGCTTCGGCGAGAGCGTCGCGCTGCCGCCGGGTGACACGCCGACGCCGCAGCGCCTCGCCGACGTGGTCGTGGAGTTCGCGACCGGGCTCGGGATGCAGCGGCCGCACGTAGCTGGCATCAGCCTCGGCGGGTTCGTGGCCCTGCAGCTGGCCGCTACCGGGCGGGCCCGGACGGTGACCGGGATCAGCCCCGCCGGGCTGTGGGGGCCGGCCGGCGCCCCGGCGTACAGCCGCGCCGTCCTGCGCCTCCTGCGTGCGACCGGTCGCCGGCTCGCGCCGCGGGCCGACGCCGCCTGCCGTACCGCCGCCGGGCGGGCCGTCCTCGGCGGGCTGAACTACGCCAGGCCGTGGCGGGTGCCGCCCGCGGTGCTCGCCGAGGACATCCGTAGGCTGGGCGGCGCGCCGGGATGGGACGACACCCGCGCGGCCCTGGAGCACGGCTGGCTCGAGGGCGCGGCGGGTCTGGTTGGCGTGCCGGCGCAGGTCGCGTGGGGGACCCGCGACCTGGTGCTGCCCCGGGCGAAGGGGCTGCGCCGGGACCTGCTGCCGTCGTCGGTGCGGCTGGTGGCCCTGCCCGGCTGTGGTCACTCCCCGACCTACGATGACCCCGCGCTCGTGGTGCGCACCCTCCTGCAGGGGACTGGCGCGTGCCAGTGAGGCTGGGTTCATGAGGTTGGGTTCATGAGGTTGGGTTCATGAGGCTGGCGCTCCTGCACAGCCCGTTCCTCACCCCGGAGGCCAGCTGGGGCGGCCTGCCCGACGCCCTCGCGGCGCTGGGTCACCAGGTCACCCTGGTGCGGGTCGAGGGTGACGACCCGCCCCGGGCGGTCTCGGCGTATGCCCACTCGGCCGCCGGGCAGCTGCCGGCCGGGCCGGTCCTGCTGGTCGCGCACAGCGGCGCCGGCCCGCTGGTGCCGGTGGTGGCGGCGCGCCGGGCGTACGGCGGCGTGCTCGGCGCCGTCCTGCTCGACGCGACGCTGCCGGGGTCGGACCAGGACTCCCGCCTCGCGATCCTGCGCCGTGAGGACCCCGCTGCGGCCGAGGCACTCGCCCGCAGCCTCTACGCCGGCGGCCTCGCCCCGGACTGGTCCGGCAAGGACGTGCCGGCTGCAGTGCTCGCCGGACTCCGGCCCCGCGACCTCGCGTTCTTCACCGAGCCCGTCCCGGTGCCCGGCGCCGGGTGGGCCGACCTGCGGTGGGGCTACCTGCGGACCTCGGCTCGCTACGACGCCAGCGCCGACCGGGCCGCGGCCCTGGGGCGCCCGGTGGTGCGGCGGGAGGGTGGCCACTTTGCCGCGCTGGTGGACCCCGCGGGAGTGGCGGCCGACGTGGCGGCGCTGGCGGGCCGGCTGCTCGCCGAGGCCCCGCGCTGGGGCTGACACCCCGCTGCCTCCCACGCTTGATCACCACTAACCACGGCGACACGCCGAAGCGCCCGGCGTGGCGAGCATGTTGGTGGTGATCTTCGGGGACTGGTGGGACGGGCGATCAGGAGGCGGCCGCCAGCTCCCGGTCCGGCGGGGACCCGGGACGGTCGGCACCACCGGCAGCGTGGGCTGCGTCGGCAGCGTGGGCGGCGTCGGCGGCCAACGCCGCGGCCGCAGACGGGACGGTGGAGGCGAGCACGCCGCGTTCGGCTCGCACCGCGTCGGCGTAGGCCCCCACCTGGTCCCGCGCCCATTGCCCCGAGCGACCGGTCTCGCGGGCGAGCAGCCGGGCGGCGAGCGGGGCAGCCGGCATCCCCGCGTCGCGCGCGCGCAGCGACAGCCGCATCCGGCGGGCGAAGACGTCGTCGAGCGTGGCAGCACCCTCGTGCCGCGCGGCGTACAGCACGTCGGCCAGCAGGTGCGCCGCCGACTCCGACAGCGGGGACGCCAGCGCGGGTTCGGCGGCGACCAGCGCGAGCACGTCGGCGGCCTGCTCGCCGTGCTGGCGCACCAGCAGCTTGGCTGCCTCCTCGCCGACGCCGACGGCGGCGGCCGCGGCGACCACGTCTGCGGTGAGCGCTGGGAGCGGGCGGGCGGAGCCCAGCGGGATCTGGTCGGTGCGGCACGGCGCCTTGATCCCGAGCCGGTCGACGATCAGATCGACCACGTCGGCGGCCATCCGCCGGTAGGTGGTGAGCTTGCCACCGGTGATCGTGATGAGGCCCGTCTCGCCCTCGATCAGGGTGTGCCGCCGGGACAGGTCGCTCATGCCCGTCGAGCCGTCGGGGCGGCCCTTCAGCAGCGGGCGCACCCCTGCCCACGCCCCCAGCACGTCGTCCTCGGTCAGACGGCGGTCGAAGACCCGGTTGCCGGACTCGAGCACGTAGTCCAGGTCGCCCTGCTCCAGCGACATGCTCTCGAGCGACCCGTCGTACGCCGTGTCGGTCGTCCCCAGGATCGTCTGGCGTCCCCACGGGATGGCGAACATCGAGCGCCCGTCGCCCTGCTTGCTGGGCAGCAGCACGCTGGCGTCGTCCAGCGGCAGCCGCTCGTGCGGCACCACGACGTGCACGCCCTTGCTCGGCTGCACCGCGGGCACGTGCGACGCGTCCGCAGCCGTCATCAGCCGGTCGACCCACACGCCGGTGGCGTTGACCACGTGCCGGGCCCTGACCTCGTACGTCGCGCCGGACAGCCGGTCGGTGAGCACCGCGCCGCGCACCCGCCCGTCCGGCCCGGTGCGGAACCCCTCCGCCTCGGTGTGCGGCAGCGCGACCGCCCCGAAGCGCCGGGCCTCCTGGACCACGGTGAGCACCAGCCGGGCATCGTCGGTCGCGCAGTCGCCGTAGACGAAGCCGTAGGACAGCCCGGAGCGGGATAGCGCCGGCGCCAGGGCCACCGCCTCCTCCACGCTGACCCGTTCGTGCCGCCGGACCTCCGAGCGCAGGCTGCCCAGCGAGGCCATGGCGAAGGCGTCGTACGTCGTGAGCCCCAGTCCGACGAGGCGGCGCCGGGCGGTGTCCGGCCACACCGGGTAGACGAACTCCATCGGCCGCACCAGGTGCGGGGCCAGCCGCATGAGCAGCTGGCGCTCCATGACCCCCTCGTGCACCAGCGCGAACTCATAGTTCTCCAGATAGCGCAGGCCGCCGTGGATCAGCTTGCTGGACTTGCTGGAGGTGCCGGCCGCGAGATCGCCCTTGTCCACGGCGACCACCGACAGCCCGCGACTGGCGGCATCCAGGGCCACCCCGGCGCCGGTCGCGCCGAGACCGACCACGAGCACGTCGATATCGCCGCGGGTGGCGTCGGCGACGTCGTCGTCGCGGGAGGCCACGGAGAAGGGCCGCACGAGGGCATGTTACCCGCAGGTAGCCCTCGAGCACCCGTCGAGGGAGGTTGTCGACCTGTTGTCCGCCACGGTCCCGTCACCGGGTGCCGGGCTCCCTAGCCTCGCTGGTGCCGCCCGATCCCGGACGGCCCCCGGGCGGCTCGCCGAGTCCCGCCCCACCCGGGGCCCCACCCCCATGGCGGGAGCGGGGGACCCACCGGGTCCCCGCACGTGGACCCAGCGACCGAGCACCAGAGCCTGGTGACCGGTCTCGGGGTGAAGCCGGGCATCACCCGGCCGGGAGACCTCTGCTCCCGAACCCGACAGCTGACCCCGCAGGCGTGTGGAGGAACGCCGTGCCCCGTCCCGTCCGCTCGACCCGTGCCCTGCTCGCCGGGACGGCCGCCGCCGCGCTGCTGCTGGGGGGCGCCGGTGCCGCCGCCGCCGCTCCGCACGTCGCCCCGGCAGGCACCACCCGCGCCGCCCGGGGCGCCGCGACGCCGGCCAACGCCGTCGCGCTTGCCGCGTCGTTAGGGGGTGTCCCCTACGTCTGGGGCGGCAGCACCCCACGCGGCTTCGACTGCAGCGGCCTGGTGCAGTACGTCTTCCGTCACCTCGGCGTGAGCCTGCCGCGCACGGCCCAGGAGCAGTACGACGCGAGCCGGCACATCACGGCCGGCCAGCTGCGCACTGGCGACCTGGTCTTCTACGGCGGCCCTCGTTCGGTCCACCACGTCGGGATCTACGCCGGCGGCGGCCGCATGTGGGATGCGCCGCACACCGGGGCGCGGGTCCGGCTGCAGGTGGTGTTCGGCAGCCGCAAGCTCTACGGCCGCGTGCTGCCCGACGCGGTCGTGGACCCGGCACCGGCACCGGTACCTGCACCGACCTACGGCGCTGCACCGACCTATCAGCCGTTCCCCATGGGCGGTGCCGCCCCCGACGGCGGCCCCGCGCCGGCCCAGGACCCGGCGGCCCAGACCCCCGCTTCCGGGGAACCCACTGCCGGGGCGCCGGTCAGCGGGAGCTGACGACCTCCAGCGCCTGCAGCACCCGCTCCACCGGCGAGTCCAACCCCCAGCGGTCGGCCAGCTCGACCAGCCGCGCCGGGTCGGCGGGCCCGGCGGGGACGCGGTCGTCCACGTCGGGCAGCGGGACGTCGGTGGCCACCCGCACGACCGGCTCGGCCGCCGCCAGATAGTCACGCGCGGCCACGAGCTTCGCGCGGCTGCCGGCCGGGAAGCCGTCGGTCTCGCCCCGGTCGATGGCCCCGAGCGCCGCCCCCACCGAGCCCCACCGGGTGATCAACGCCGCGGCCCCCTTGTCCCCGATCCCGGCGACGCCGGGCAGCCCGTCGCTCGCGTCCCCCCGCAGCAGCGCGAAGTCGGCGTAGGCAGTCCCGGGGATCCCGTACTTGGCGGCCACCTCTGCGGGACCGTAGGGCCGCATCCTGTCCACCGTGTAAACCACCCGCACCTGGTGCGGGTCGTCGCGCACGAGTTGGAACAGGTCGCGGTCGCCGGTGACGACGTCCACCTGGGCGGCGGCGCGGGCGGCGAGAGTGGCGATCACGTCATCGGCCTCGAAGCCGGCCACGCCGTAGGACGCCAGCCCCAGCGCTGCGAGCACCTCGTCGATGACCGGCACCTGCGGGGACAGCTCGTCGGGCGTCCCGTCGCTGCCGTCCGCCGCCACCCGGTGCAGCTTGTACGCCGGGATGCGCCGCACCCGCCACGCCGGCCGCCAGTCGGTGTCCAGCGCGGCGACGAACCGGTCCGGGCGCCGCTCCCGCAGCTGCCGCGCGACGTAGTCGAGGAATCCGCGCACGGCGTTGACCGGCGTCCCGTCGGGGGCGGTGATGGTGGCCGGGGCGCCGTGGAAGGCCCGGTAGTACAGGCTCGGCGCGTCCAGCACCAGCAGCCGACCGCTCATGGCCACGCACGCTAGCCGCGACCCCGCGCAGGCAAAGGTGGGGGTGCGCCGTCGACGGACGACGTCGCGAGGTATCGATTGCCTGCACGGACCTCACCCGTCCGGGCGTGCGCGCGGCCACGCCACCTGCCGAAGCAGTTGTGTCGGCCCGACAGGGGCCGGCGGCAGGGAGCGACGATCCGTGGGGCCCCCACCGACGCGCCTCCGGGCACCCGCCCGGGCAGCGCGCACGGAGAGACTCGGCCGCCTAGGACCCACGGGGAGCCAGTGGCGAGACCGACTTGTCTGGAGGACGGCGCAGGCCGTCCGACGGACGGGAGCACGGCTGTGACAAGGACGACCGGTACGACGAACGGCACCACCCGCCCGCTGGCCCGTGCCGGCGTCGGTCTCGCCCTGCTGGGCGGGCTCGTCGTCGTCGCGGCCGTCCCCGCCTCGGCGGCGACCTCGATGCCGGCGACGCGCGCGCACACCCGGTCCCACGCCGCGCAGCCGGCGCCACGGGGCACGGTGCACCTCGGTCCCGCTGTCGCCTACGTGCGCGGCGCGGACGGCTCGGTCCGCCGGGTCCGCTAGGCCTCCGGGCCTGCGGGCCCGGCCGGTCCGCGCCCCCCTCGTCCGCCGTACCGGGCCGCCGTACCGGGCCGTACTGTCCCGTCGTGCTCGACGACACCGACACCGCGCTGGTGCGGCTGCTGTCGACCGACGGGCGCACCAGCCTCACCGACCTGGCCAGGAGCACCGGCCTGTCGGTCAGCGCCGTGCACCAGCGGGTGCGCCGGCTGGAGGCAAGGGGGGTCCTGCTCGGCTACGCGGCGCGGGTCGACCCCACCGCCGCTGGCCTGCCGCTGACGGCGTTCGTGTCCATCACCCCCACCGACCCCGCCGCCATCGACGACGCGCCGGACCGGTTGCGCCACCTCGCCGCGGTCGAGGCCTGCCACTCGGTGGCGGGGGAGGAGAGCTACATCCTCAAGGTCCGGGTCGCCTCACCGGGCGCACTCGAGGCGCTGTTGGCCGAGATCAGGGCCGGCGCCGCGGTCAGCACCCGCACGACCGTGGTGCTGTCGACGCCGTGGGAGGGGCGCCCGCCGGCCCTGTGAAAGACCGGCCGCGCAGGGTAGGCCGGGGGCATGGTGCCGCGGGTCTCGCGCAGCACCGGTTTCCCCGCCGCGGACTCGCGCGACGACTTCGCCCGGGCCCGGCGAGGGCAGACCTGGTCCCGCATCGCCGGCCGGCTCCGGGGACGCAGCCGCGACCTGGACCTGATGCTCCCCTTTGACGAGGTGGTCGCCGCGCTCGGACGCCGGGGCGAGCAGCGGCGGGGGCTGCGCACCGTCCCCGTGGACGCGATCGTGGGCTCGGTGGACCGCGCGCACGGCTTCGACCGGCGCTTCCGCCCGACGTCGCAGCTCACCCGCACCCGCTTCGAGCGGATCGCCGAGGCGGCCCGTCGCGGCCAGGACTTCCCACCGGTGGTGCTCTTCCAGGTCGGCGCCGCCTACTTCGTGCAGGACGGCCACCACCGGGTCGCCGTCGCCCGTGCGCTCGGCCGCGAGGACATCGCGGCCTGGGTGACCGAGATCCTCACCGTCGTGGGCGCCGACCGGGACCTCACCCTGGCCGACCTGCCGACCAAGGGCCACGAGCGGCTCTTCCGCGAGCGGGTGCCGCTGCCGCCGGACCTGCTCGCGGCGGTGCACGTCGACGACCCGGACGACTATGCCCACCTCGCGGAAGGCTTCGAGGCGTGGGCGTGGCGGATCGCCCAGCAGGACGCGGCGCACGACGGGGAGCGGATCCTGCCGGACCGCGGGGCCATGGCGCTGCGGTGGTGGCACGAGCTCTACCAGCCGACCCTGGCGCTGCTGCGCGACGCCGGCCTGATCACGGGCGAGCACGCCGACACGGCGGCGTACCTGCGGCTGTCCGCCGAGCGCTACCGACTGCTGCGCACCCAGCAATGGGACGACGACGTCGTGCGACGGCTCCGCCGCGCCCTGCACCACTGACAGTCCGCGGGGGACCGGCGGCGTGGCCGCGCCTGGTTGGGCCTCGTTGGCCCTCGTCGGCTCAGTTGCTCGCGACCGCGGCGTCGTCGGCGGCCCCTGCGGCGGCGGCCCGGACGTCGGGCGACTGCGCGCCCGGCGCAACCAGCGACAGGTTCTCGCCGGTCTCGGGGTCAAAGAGCACCAGCCGTCTGGCGTCCAACCAGAGCTGCGCGTCCTTGCCCTCCTCGATGTCGCTGGCCGGGTCCAGCCGCACCACCAGCTCGCTCTCGTCGCTGCCGAGGTCGGGGGACTCCAGCTCCTGCGCGACCTCACTCATGGAGCGGATCTGACTGCTGCCACTGGTGGTCATCGGCAGGTAGGCGAACAGCTCCGAGCCCAGCCACTCCACCCGGTCCACGTGGGTGGTGAACACGGCGCCGTGCGCCTTCTCCACATCCGACACGTGGGTCGCGTCCTGGAAGTGCTCCGGACGCACGCCGGCGACCAGCTGTGTCCCGCCGGCGGGTGGACGCACCCCATCCGGCAGCTGCAGCTCGACGAACGGCAGCTTCACGGTCGACCCGTCGATCTCGGCGGGGAAGAAGTTCATCGCCGGGCTGCCGATGAAGCCGGCCACGAACAGGTTCGCGGGGCGGGTGTAGAGCTCCTTGGGCGACGCCACCTGCTGCACGATGCCCTTGCGGAGCACGGCGACCCGGTCGCCCAGCGTCATCGCCTCGGTCTGGTCGTGGGTGACGTAGACGGTGGTCGTGCCGTAGCGCTTCTGCACCCGGGCGATCTCGGTGCGCATCTGCACGCGCAGCTTGGCATCGAGGTTGGACAGCGGCTCGTCGAACAGGAACGCCTTGGGGTCGCGCACGATCGCCCGCCCCATCGCCACCCGCTGGCGCTGGCCACCGGACATGTTCGCCGGCTTGCGGTCGAGCAGCTCGGTGAGCTCCAACACCCGCGCCACCTCGTCGACGCGCCTGGTGACCTCCGCGTCGGGGACCTTCGCGATCCGCAACGGGAACGCCATGTTCTCCCGGACCGACAGGTGCGGATAGAGCGCGTAGTTCTGGAACACCATCGCCAGGTCGCGGTCCTTGGGACCCAGGTCGTTGACGACCGTGCCGCCGATCGACAGCTCGCCGGAGCTGATGTCCTCCAGCCCGACGATCATCCGGAGCAGGGTGGACTTCCCGCAGCCGGACGGCCCGACCAGGATGACGAACTCGCCGTCGGCGATGTCGAGGTCGACGTCGTGCACCGCCTCGGTCCCGTCGGGGTAGCGCTTGGTGATCCCGCGCAATGTGATCTCGGCCATGGTCTGCCTGCCTCTCAGCCCTTGACGGCACCGGACGTGAGCCCGGCGACGATGCGGCGCTGGAAGGCCAGCACCATGATGATGATCGGGACGGTGACGATGACCGCGGCGGCGCAGATCTGCCCGGTCGGGTTGATGAAGTTGCTGCTGGCGGTGAGGAAGGTGGTGGCCGCCGGCACCGTGCGGGACGCGGTGGTGGACGTCAGCGAGATGGAGAACAGGAAGTCGTTCCAGCAGAAGATGAACACGATGATCGCGGCGGTGAACATGCCCGGTGCGGCCAGCGGGACGATTACCTTGCGGAAGGCCTGGAACGGCGTGGCGCCGTCGACCTGCGCTGCCTCCTCCAGGTCGAAGGGGATCTGGCGGAAGAACGCCGACAGGGTCCAGATCGACAGCGGCAAGGCGAAGGTCAGGTAGGGGATGATCAGCCCGGGCCAGGTGTCGTAGAGCCCGGTCGCCCGCCAGATGTTGAACAGCGGCCCGATCACCGACACCTGCGGGAACATCGCGATGGCGAGCGCGCCCGACAGCAGCACCTTTTTGCCTGGGAAGTCCAACCGGGCGATCGCGTACGCCGCAAAGCTGGCGATGACCACCGCGATCAGCGTGGTGATCAGCGAGATGCCGATGCTGTTGATCAGCGGCCGGGTGAATTCCCCGCTGCCGAAGATCGTGCGGTAGTTGTCCAGGGTGGGATGTTTCGGGACGAGGCTGCCGTCACTGATCGTGCTCTCGCTCTTCAACGACAGCGACAGCACCCAGAGCACGGGTCCGAGGGCATAGACCATCACGATGATCGTGCCGATGAACCAGAAGCTGTCCTTGCGGGAGACCCGGCTGGAGCGCCTCTGCGCCCGCTGCGGCTGGCGGGTCGGTGTCCCGACGCCGGCGCCGTCCCTGGCGCCGACCGCCTCCGTGCCGATCGCGGTCGTGACCATCAGCCCTCACCCCTCACGGCGCCGAGATCGGTCTTGAAGCCCTTGACGAAGACAAAGGCAATGATCAACACGAAGGCGAACAGCACCACGCTGATAGCCGAGCCCAGCCCGAGGTTGACGCGGGTGATGAGGGCGTTGTATGCGGTCTGTGACAACGTCTGGGTCTTCAGCGCGCCCTGGGTCTCGATGTAGACGGTGTCGAAGATGCGGAAGGCGTCCAAGGTGCGAAACAGCAGCGCCACCAGGATCGCGGCCTTCATGTTCGGCAGGATCACCCGCACCAGCCGCTGCCAGGCGTTGGCTCCGTCGACCTTCGCGGCCTCCGAGAGCTCCTCGGGGACCCCGGCGAGACCGGCGAGCAGCAGCAGCGAGACGAAGGGCGTCGTCTTCCAGACCTCGGTCAGGATGATGGTGGCGAAGGAGCCGGCCCGGCTGCTGAGCGGGTCGCCGCCGATGAACCCGGCCATCGGGTCCACGGCGTACTTGAAGGCAAAGCCGGCGATCACGGTGATGATGCCGTACGGGATGAGGATGGCCGTGCGCACGGTGCGGCGCCCGAACACGGCGCGGTGCATGACCAGGGCCAGGCCCAGGCCGATGACGAATTCGATGGCCACCGAGAACGCCGTGATGACCAGGGTGGCGACGGTGGACTGCCAGAAGACCCCGCTGGTCAGGATCAGCTGGTAGTTGTCCAGGCCGATGAAGTGATTGAGACCCGGGGTGCGCAGGTCGTAGCGCTGCAGCGACAGCCACAGGGCGTAGCCGATCGGGAATGCTGTTACCAGGATCATGACCGTGGCGGCAGGGGCCGCCAGCTTCCAGCCGAGCGACCGCTCGGCCTTGGCGCGCTCGGTGAGCGGCGGCCTGCCTCGACCGGAGGCGTGCCGCCCGCCGACCTTCGTCGCACCGGTGCCCTGCTGCAGGGTCGTGGACGCCATCACAGCACCGCCTGGCTCTTCAGCGCCTTGTCTACCAGGTCCCGGAGCGATCGATACTTCGCGTCGAGTGCCGAGCCGGCCGTGGGGATCGAGGTCTCGGGGTGCAGCTCCTGCCGCACAGCCAGCGACAGGTCGTTGTAGTTCGCGGTGACCGGGCGGGGGGCCGCACTCTCCAGCTGCTGCGCCATCAGGCCCACCATCGGCAGCTTCGCCGAGATCGCGGGGTCGCTGCCCAGGGCCCGCAGCACGGACGGCTGGCCGCCCACCTCGGCGATGGTCCGCTGCTGCGGGGGGTCGGTCAGGCAGTTGATGGCCGCCAAGGTGGCCGCCTGGTGCTTGGTGGAGCTGCCGATCCCGAGGTTGTAGCCGCCCAGCGCCGCCTTCGCTGGGCTGCCGGCGTCGACCCGGGGGAAGGGCGCCCAGCCGTAGTCCTTGGACAGCGCCGGGTCGGCGGACACCACGCTGGGCCAGACGAACGGCCAGTTGATCATGAAGGTGCTGGCGGAGCCGGCGGTCTGGAAGGCCAGCCGGTTGGTGTCCTCCCCGGCATTGGACAGGCCGACCGGCGCGGCGCTGGAGCGGGCGAACCTGCCCATGATCGACATGGCCTTCTCGGTGGGCACCTGCGGCATGTCCACCGTCGCCGTGCCCTGGTCGTCCACGTGCACCAGGTGGCCGCCGCCGCTCTCCACGAGCGCATTGAACGTGACGTCCAGGCTCTCGGCCCGGGCCCCCGTCTCCTGGATCTTGGTGCCAGCCTTCGCCGCGCCGGCGAGCAGCTGGTCCCACGTGACGGTCTGCAGCTGCTGTTCGGTGAGGCCGGTGGCCGCGAGCTTGCTCTTGCGGTACCACAGCAACCGGGTGTTGCTGTTCAGCGGGGCGCCGTACTGCTTGCCGAGGTACTGCGAGCTCGCCCAGGGCCCCGCGAGCACCGCCTTCTCGTCGCCGACGTGGGTGAGCTGACCCGGCGCGAACTGCTTGATCCAGCCGGCCTGGGCGAATTCACCGGTCCAGGTGACGTCCATCCCGATCAGGTCGATCGACGGGTCCTTCGCCGCCAGCCGGCGCACCAGCTGCTCGCGCTGCCCATCGGGGTTGGTCGGCAGGCTCTGCGGGACGATCTTGTAGGAGCCGTTGGCCAGTCCGTTGCACGCGTCGACGACGCCCGTGACGCCGCCGGAGGTCTTCAACCAGGACTCGTTGCCGATGTACCAGTTCACCGTCGGTGGCCCGGCGGAGCTGGAGCTGCCGGAGCACGCCGCGATCGCGGGGCCCGCGGTGACGGACAGGGCAAGCAGCAGTGCTGCCCGCCTGGGGGAACGCACGGACATCGGCCACCTCCTGCGCGACGCACCGTTGCGCCGCTACCCGCAGGCGCTACCCGTGTGGTCCACGGGCCAGTCACCCTGCAGCACGTGACTGTGACGCGCCTCACGCCATACGTCCAGTCGGCGCGCAGTCAGCTGCCGAGCAGTCCGGCGAATGCCGCCGGCCACCGGTCCGCCACCCCGTCCGCCACCAGGTCGGTCCACTGCCGCTGACCCTCCGGTGGCAGCGAGGCGATCGGGTCGTAGTACTCGTAGTCGCGGGTCAGCGCCGCCGGGTCGTCCAGCTCGACCCCCGTGCGGTAGCCCTTGCGCCAGGTACTGACGCCCAGCACCCGGTCGTAGCCCTCGAGCTGGTGCACCCAGCGCTTGCCGACCCACGGCACGTCGCAGACCAGCCGCGGGGTCGCGAAGCCCGGCAGGAATCCCATGATCGCGTGCTGCAGCTCCTGCGCCCGCCACACCGGCAACCGCCAGTGCTCGGCGCCGGGGATCATGTCGCAGAGGTAGAAGTAGTAGGGCGTGACCTGGGCCCCGTCGAGCAACGCGAAGCACAGGTCGAGCAGCTGCGCGGGGGAGTCGTTGACCCCGGCCAGCAGCACGCCCTGGTTGCGCACGTCGCGCAGGCCGGCGTCGAGCAGCCCGCGCGCGGCCTGCGCGACGAGCGGGGTGACCGACTGGGCGGCGTTGACGTGGGTGTGCACGGCCAGCCCGACCCCCCGCGCGCGGGCCACCCCCGCCACCCGGGCCACGCCGGCGACCACGTCGGGCTGGGTCCAGTGCTGCGGCAGCCCCGCCAGCGCCTTGGTCGCGAGCCGGATGTCGCGCACGGAGTCGATCTCCAGCAGCCGGGCGAGGAAGGCCTCCAGGCGGGGCCAGGGCATGTTGGCCACGTCCCCGCCGGACACCACCACGTCGCGCACCTGCGGCGTACGACGGAGGTAGTCGAGCATGCGCTCCAGCCGGTCCACCGGCTTGCTGAGGAAGGTGAGCTTGGCGACCTGCGGCACGGAGGTCCCGACCAGGTCCATGCGGGTGCAGTGGCCGCAGTACTGCGGGCAGGTCGGGACGAGCTCGGCCAGCACCTTGGTGGGGTAGCGGTGCGTGAGGCCCTCCACCGCCCACATCTCCTGCTCGTGCAGCGAGTCCCGTGCGGCGTGCGGGTGCGACGGCCACACGGGGTCGCGGTCGGAGAAGACGGGGAGCATGTAGCGCCGGACCGGGTCCGCCAGCACCGTGTCGTACGCCGGGGGGGCGGCCGGCACGATCGTGCTGAGCATCTGCGGCGGCAGGAGCAAGGCCATGGTGGCCCGCTCGGCCTGGTCGCGCTGGAGATCGGCGTAGAAGGCGTCCGGCACCAGGTCGCCCCAGACGGCGCGCAGCTGGCCGACATTCTTCACGCAATGCGACCGCTGCCACTGCGCCGAGCCCCACTCGGCGGCGGTCACGTCGCGGTAGCCCGGCAGCCGGCGCCAGTCCGGCTCGACCAGCTCGACACGGCGGTAGGCGTAGGGCTGCTCGACCGGCGGCATGGCGCCAGTGTGGCGGAGATCCTGCGTTGCTGCCAGCAGGTGGCCGCAAGAAGTCCCGCCGTCTGGCACGCTGAGGACAACTCATCCTGTCCGGAGGCGAGTGATGCGCATGACCCCGAGCTCGCCCGTGGGGCTGCATCGCGTCCTCGAGCCGGCCGGGGTGCTCCCGCAGGCGGCCGGGCGGCTGGACGCCGACCCGGAGCTCTGGCCCGACGAGGTGCTCATCGACGTCAAGCGGCTCAACCTCGACGCCGCCTCCGCGCGACAGCTGCGCGAGGAGGCGGGCGGCGACGCGATGCTGGTGCGGGCCAGGGTGCTGGCGCTGATCCAGGCCCAGGGCAAGCTGCACAACCCGGTGACCGGCTCCGGCGGGATGCTCGTGGGCACCGTCGCCGAGGTCGGCCCGCGGTCGCCGCTCGGGCTGGCGGCGGGGGACCGGGTGGCGACGCTGGTGTCGCTCACGCTTACCCCGCTGCGGGTGACCGACGGGCTCGCCGGCTGGGACGGCCACGGCGAGCAGGTGCCGTGCGCCGGCACCGCGGTGCTGTTCGCCCGCTCCATCGCGGCGGTGCTGCCGGCCGACCTGCCCGTGCCGCTGGCGCTGGCCGTGCTGGACGTCTGCGGCGCGCCCGCGCTCACCGCCCGGGTGGTCGCCGGCTACCCGGGCGCGACGGTGGCCGTCGTCGGCGGCAGCGGCAAGAGCGGCTCGCTGTCGCTGGCCGCCGCCCGCCGGGCCGGCGCCACCCGACTGGTCGGTGTCGTCCCCACCGGGCGCGAGGCCGAGGCCCTGCTGGCGAGCGGCCTGGCGACCGAGGTCGTGCTGGCCGACGCCCGCGACCCGGTCGCGCTCGCCGCCGCGGTGGGCGAGCCGGTCGACGTCACCGTCGTCTGCGTCGACGTCGGCGGCTGCGAGGGCGGCGCCGTGCTGGCGACCCGCGACGGTGGGACGGTGGTGTTCTTCTCGATGGCGACGTCGTTCACCGCCGCAGCTCTTGGCGCCGAGGGCCTGGCGGCCGACGTGAAGATGCTCGTCGGCAACGGCTTCGTCCCCGGCCACGCGACGATGGCCCTGGACCTGCTGCGCACCGAGGCCGGGGTGCGTCAGCTGTTCGAGGGCCGGATCGAGGGCCGGGTCGACGCCGGGGGGCCGGCGGGATGAGGCTGGCGGGATGAGGCTGGTCGGGATGCGGCTGGTCCGGTGAGCACCGTGCTGTTTCGCGCCGGCCGGGTGCGCTCGCCGGTCTCGCCGTTCGCCACCGCCCTGGTCGTCGACGGCGAGACGGTGGCGTGGGTGGGGGAGGAGGGCGCCGCCGACGGGCTCTCCGTCGACACGGTCGTGGACCTGCGCGACGCCTTCGTGGCACCCGCCTTCGTCGACGCGCACGTGCACGCCACCGCCACCGGGCTCGCGCTCGCCGGGCTGGACCTGCACGGTGCCTCGACGCTGGCCGCCGCCTTGGACCGGGTGGCCGCCGCGGCGCGGCCGGGCGAGGTGCTGCTCGGTCACGGCTGGGACGAGTCGGCCTGGCCCGAGCGGCGGCCGCCGACGGCAGCGGAGCTGGAGCGCGCCGCCGGCCCGGGCAGCCGGGTCTACCTCTCCCGCGCCGACCTGCACTCCGCCGTGGCGACCGCGGCACTGCTCGCCGGGACCGACCACGACGACGGGCGGGTCCGGCTGGCCGACCACCACACGGTCCGGGCCCGGGCGCTCGCCTCGGTCACCGCCTCGCAGCGCCGCCAGGCCCAGCAGGCGGCCCGCGCCGAGGCGGCCCGGCTCGGCATCGGGTCGCTGCACGAGATGGGCGGCCCGGAGGTCAGCAGCGCCGAGGACCTGGCCGGGCTGCTGGACCTGGCGGCCGGCGAGCCCGGCCCCGACGTCGTCGGCTACTGGGGGGAGCTGCACGGCGTCGCCACCGCCGCCGCGCTCGGTGCGCAGGCCGGCGGGGACCTGTTCTGTGACGGCAGCTTCGGATCGCACACGGCGGCCCTGTCCGCGCCCTACGCCGACGACCCGGCCACCAGCGGGGAGCTGCGCTACACCGCCGACGAGATCGCCGCCCACGTGGCCGCCGCCACCCGGGCCGGGCTGCAGGCCGGCTTCCACGTCATTGGCGACCGCGCCGTCGACGCCGCGCTGACCGGGCTGGAGAGTGCCCGCGCCGAGCTGGGTGCCGCCGTCGTCGCGGCCCGGCACCGCCTCGAGCACGCGGAGTCGCTGTCGGCTGCCGCGATCGCGCGGATGGCGGCGCTGGGCCTGGTGGCAAGCGTGCAGCCGACGTTCGACGCCCGCTGGGCGTTGGGGATGTACGTCGAGCGGCTGGGTGCGGAGCGCGCCGCGGCGACCAACCCCTTCGCACTGCTCGCCGCCGCCGGCGTCCCCCTCGCCCTTGGCAGTGACGCCCCCGTCACGCCGCTGGACCCCTGGGGAGGGATCCGGGCCGCCGTGGGAGCGCGGTCGGGGCTGTCGGCCCGGGCCGCCTTCTCCGCCCACACCCGCGGCGGCTGGCGGGCCGCCCGCCTCGACGGGGCCGGGGCCGGCGAGCTGCTGCCAGGGGCGCCGGCGACGTTCGCCGTGTGGGAGGTCCCGGGCGAGCTCGTCGTGCAGGTGCCAGACGGGCGCGTCGCCGGCTGGTCCACCGACCCGCGGGCCGCCGTCGCGGGGCTGCCCGACCTCTCGCCCGGCGCCCCGGATCCCCGCTGCCTGCGCACCGTCGTGCGCGGCCGGACCGTGCACCACGCCGACGCCCTGGAGCCAGCATGACCGTCGCACCCCCCGCCTCCGCCCCGGCCCCGGCCCGCGAGCTGCTCGGGCTGCCCCCCGCCGTGGTGTCCTGGGCGCGGGAGCTCGCCCGCCGGGTCGCCGCTCCGGTCGAGCAGCTCGCGCGCACCCACACCACCGTGACCGTGGAGCGGGCCACCTTGCGGCTGGCCGGGTGCGCCGGAAGCGATCGGGGCTACCCCGCCGGCGACATCCCCTGGGTCAACCGCCTCGTGGACACCGTCCGCGAGCAGGTCGGCCTGCAGGCTGGGACCGCCCTGCCGCTGGGTGACGCCCTCGCCCGCGGTGCGGCCGCGGATCTCGCCGGCCTGGCCGCCGAGGCGCTGGCCGGCCGGCTCCGGCTCCGGCTGCCGTCCGCCGCTGCCGACGTGGGCGCCGCGCGGGCGGTGATGCGCCGGCTCGTCGGGGCTGGCGTGGGGCAGATCGACGCCCAACGGGCCGAACGGGAGCGGCGCCTGGAGCGGCTCGGCGACCCGGCCAAGCCCTGGGCCTACCTCATCGTCGCCACCGGCGACATCAGCGAGGACATCCCGCAGGCGCAGGCCGCGGCCCGGGAGGGGGCCGACATCGTCGCCGTCATCCGCTCCACCGGGCAGAGCCTGCTCGACCACGTGCCGGAGGGCGCGACCCACGAGGGGTACGCCGGTACCTACGCCACCGGTGAGAACTTCCGGCTGATGCGCCTCGCGCTGGACGAGGTGGGGGAGGAACTCGGCCGCTACATCCGGCTCACCAACTATGCCTCCGGCCTCTGCATGCCCGAGATCGCCGTGCTGGCCGGCATGGAGCGACTGGACATGATGCTCAACGACTGCATGTACGGGATCATCTTCCGCGACATCAACCCGGTCCGGACCTTCGTCGACCAGCGCTTCAGCCGCCAGATCCACGCCCGCGCCGGGATCATCATCAACACCGGCGAGGACAACTACCTCACCACCGCCGACGCGGTCGACGCCGCCCACACGGTCACCGTCAGCCAGCTGCTCAACGAGCGCTTCGCCAAGGAGGCCGGGCTCCCCGACTGGCAGCTCGGCCTCGGCCACGCCTTCGAGATCAACCCGGCGGTGCCGGACAGCTTCCGCCTGGAGCTGGCCCACGCGTTGCTGGCCAGGGAGCTGTTCCCCGACGCGCCGCTGAAGTGGATGCCGCCCACCAAGCACATGACCGGCAACGTGTTCGGCGGCTACCTGCTGGACGGCTTCTTCAACCTGGCCGGGATGCTGACCCGGCAGGACATCATCCTGGTCGGCATGATGACCGAGGCGGTCGTGACGCCGTTCCTGTCCGACCGCGACCTGGCCCTGGAGAACGTGCGCTACGTCCGCGCGGCCGCCGGCGCCCTGGCGGAGGACTTCCGCCCGGCGCCCGACGGCCTGGTGGTCCGCCGCGCCCACGAGGTGCTCGGCGAGGCCGTCGCCCTGTTGGAGCGGATCGAGCGCGACTCGCTGCTCACCGCCATCGGCAACGGCACCTTCGGTATCACCCGGCGCCCCGCCGACGGTGGTCGCGGCCTCGCCGGCGTCGTCGCCCACGGCGAGCGCTACTGGAACCCCGCGACCGAGCTGCTGGAGGCAGGCAGATGAGCAGACCGGTCACGGCGTACGGCGACACCACCGGTGACGGGATGGTCCAGCTGTCCTTCACCCTGCCGGTGCCGCATGGGCCCCGGGCCGAGGGAGCGGCCCAGCTGTTCGCCGGCAAGCTGGGGCTGGCCCCCGCGATGGTGGTGCACGCCAAGGCGATGGGCCCGGACTTCACCTTCTTCATCGTCTACGGCCGGGCCCACGCCTCGGTCGACCTCGACGAGGTGGTCGTGCACGAGCGGGAATACGACCTGCTGTCCGGCGCCGAGATCAACGCGCGGATCAAGGGCGGCCTCGGTCGCAAGCTCGTCGTGGTGGGTGCCTGCATCGGCACCGACGCGCACACCGTCGGGATCGACGCGATCCTCAACGTCAAGGGCTTCGCCGGGGAGAAGGGCCTGGAATACCACCGGGAGCTGCGGGTGGTGAACCTCGGCAGCCAGGTCGACATCGGCGACCTGGTCCGCCGGGCCCGGGAGGAGGCGGCGGACGCCGTGCTCGTCAGCCAGGTGGTCACCCAGAAGGACGCGCACATCGCCAACACCACGGCGATGGCCAGGGCCTTCGATGACGCCTTCAGCTCTGCGGCGAGGGCGCGCCCGCTGCTGGTGGTGGGCGGGCCGCGCTTCGACCCGGCGATGACCCAGCTGCTCGGCGTGGACCGGGTCTTCGGCAAGGGCACCACCCCCGGGGAGGTGGCGTCCTACCTGGTGCACGCGCTCGCGCCGGTCGCCGTACCGGCCCGCTCGGCAGCCGGCCGGTGAGCCCCGCCGTCGGGCTGACCGTCACCCACCGGCGCTACGTCCCCTGGTCGCATGCGCATTACGGCGGCGCGCTGGTCGACGGTGCCTATGTGCTGGGTCTGTTCGGCGACGCCGTGACCGAGCTGTGCATCCGCACCGACGGTGACGAAGGGCTGTTCGCCGGCTACGACCGGGTCGACTTCCTGGCGGCGTTGCGCGCGGGTGACGTGGTCGAGGCCAGCGCCACCGTGGTCAGGGTCGGGGCGCGGTCGCGCGGCCTGGCGCTCGAGGCCCGGGTGGTCTGCCGGTCCGCGCCGCAGCGCGGCCCGTCGGCGGCCGACGTGATGGAGCCAGCCCTGGTGGTGGTGGTGGCGACGGGCACGGTCGTGGTGCCCGGCACGACCAGGGGGGACGTGGGCGGCGACACGCCCGACCCGGCGACACACGAGGGTTGAGCGGTTCTTGTGATCGGCGCTCCAGGTCCGTGACCTGCGGTGATGCAGCAAACCTGCAGGTGAACGGGACGTTGACAGTGCGCGTCGGGTGGAGTCGGATGACCCCGTCGGCTCGACAGGACGGACGCCCCGCCCGGTCCGAGCCCCCGTCGATCGACCGGGCCGGGACCGCGCCCACCCACCGCCGCGGCGGGGGCGGCCCCTGGTGCCAGACCCGGTCTGGTTACGGGGGCGCGGTCGGACGGGCGGCTCCCGCGGGTCGGCACGGCCCGGGAGGGGCCTGCGTTGCCCGCCGACAGACAACGGTCGGGTGCCCGCCGCCAGCGGGCTCCCCGGCCGGTCCGAGGGCGGGCGCCAGGCCCCTTCCCCGGTCGTGGCCGGCCGTGAAGGGCACGCAGGCTCCAGACTGGCGGGGTGACCCTCGCCGCGGCACCCGCCGCCGGCGCGGTGGGCTCGCCCCTGCTGGGGGCGCTCAGCACCAGCACCGGCACCGGCACCGGCCCCCGGTCGGCCCGGCTGCGGCGTCCGGCGTTGGCCCTGCTCGCCGGTGCGCTGCTGGCCGTCGCCTTCCCGCCGGTGGGGATATGGGTCGCCGCGCCGCTGGGGGTGGGCCTGCTGCCGCTGGCCGTCCGGGGGACCGGAGGCCGCGCCGCCGCCGGGCTGGGCTTCCTCACCGGGCTCGCCTTCTTCGTGCCGGTGCTGGCGTTCACCCGGATTGCCGGTGCGGACGCGTGGATCGCCCTCGCCGTGATCGAGGCGGCCCTGCTCGCACCCGCCGGCGCGGCGTTCGCCGCGGTGCAGCGTCTGCGCGGAGGCCCGCTGTGGTGCGCCGCTGTGTGGGTGGGGTCGGAGGCCCTGCGGGCGCGGGTGCCGTTCGGCGGGTTCCCGTGGGCGCGGGTCGCCTTCAGCCAGGTGGACGGTCCACTCGCGCCGCTGGCCGCGCTCGGCGGGGCGCCGCTGGTGTCGGCCGCTGCGGCGCTGTCCGGGGCCGGGCTGCTGACCGCGCTGGTGCGACGACGGCCCCGGTGGCTCGCGGCGGCCGTGCTGCCGGCCGTCCTCGCGCTCGCCGTCCCGCTCCCCACGCTCGGCCAGGTCGCGGGGGCGAGCCCGGCCACCGTCACCGTCGCGGTGGTGCAGGGCAACGTGCCCCGGCTCGGCCTGGACTTCAACTCCCAGCGCGCCGCGGTGCTGACCAACCACGTGCAGGCGACGCTCGGCCTGGCCGCCGACGTGCGCGCCGGTCGAGTGGCGGCCCCGGACGTCGTGGTCTGGCCGGAGAACAGCTCCGACCTCGACCCCTTCACCCAGCCGGACGCGATGACCGCCATCCTGGCGGCCGTTCGGGCCATCGACCGGCCGGTGCTGGTGGGCGCGGTGCTGGACGGCCCCGGGCCGGCGTACGTCAGCAATGCGGGTCTGGTGTTCACCCCCGCCGGTGACACAGGCCAGCGGTATGTCAAGCGCCACCCGGTGCCGTTCGGCGAGTACGTCCCCTTCCGCGCCGAGCTCACCAGGGTGGTCGGCCGGCTCGCCGACAAGATCCCACGGGACTTCGTGCACGGCCGGGGGAGTGGGGCCATCGACCTCGGCCCGGTGCGCGTCGGCGACGTGATCTGCTTCGAGGTGGCCTACGACGACTTGGTGCGCTCGGGGGTGCGCGCTGGCGCACGGCTGCTCGCCGTGCAGACCAACAACGCGACCTTCGGCCGCACCAGCGAAGCCGCCCAGCAGCTGCAGATGACCAGGCTGCGGGCCGTGGAGCACGGGCGGGCGGCCGTGGTCGCGTCGACCAGCGGGATCAGCGCGGTGGTGCGGCCGGACGGGGCGGTCGTGCGGCAAACCGGGATCTTCACCCGGGGAGTGCTGGTCGAGCGCGTGCCGTTGCGCTCCTCGACCACCCTCGCCGACCGGGCAGGTGCCTGGCCAGAGGCCGCGCTTGCCGTCCTCGCCGTGCTGGGGTGGGCGCTCGGTGTCCTCCTGGGCCGGCGTCGCCGCCGTGTGCCGGGGGGGCGCGGCGGCGGCTGACCAGACGCCGACGGCCCCCGGCGCCGGGGCGCGGAGGGCCGTCAGGGACCGAGCGGGCGGTCGGGTGGTGCTGTCAGCTGGCCTTGCGCAGGGTCTCCAGCGCCTCGCCCTGGGAGCCGCCCCGCAGCAGCGCGAGCCGCTCGGCGAGCACCTCCTCCAGGTCGGAGATGGTGCGCCGCTCGAGGAGCATGTCCCAGTGGGTGCGCACGTGCTTGCCCGGCTTGGCCTCGGGCTGGTCGGCCGCCCGGCGCAGCGCCGGCTTGCTGCACACCTTGCACTCCCAGGTCGGCGGCATCTCCGCCTCGGTGGCGAGGACCACCGTGAAGGAGTGCCCGGCCGGACAGTCGAAGATCACTTCCTCGCGGGGGGCGAGATCGGCGGTGGACTCGGTCTCGTAGGACGTGGAACCGAGTCGGCTGCCACGCAGGACGCGCTCACCCATAGGGACCTCCACAGATCAGGGGGGCGGCGCACCAGATGCGCCGTACCTCTTCCCCAACGGACAGGACGGGCCTAGGATTCCCGCCTCCGCTCCGGCCCCGGCGCCGCCACGCCGCGTGCCCCACCTGGTTCACTGCACCGATGCGCCTCCCTGGCTCGACCCCACTCCTGCTCGCGGCCAGTCGCCTCACCATCGGCACCGTCATGATCGCCCGCCCGACCCTGCTCACCCGGGGGCTTGGGGTCGACACGCTGACCGCCCGGCGCATGTCCTGGCTCCCGCAGCTGGTGGGCACGCGCGAGCTGGCGCTGGGAGTCGGTGCGTTGGCGGCAACCCGCGGGGGAGCGGGGCCGGCGCGGCTGTGGGTGCTGGCGCAGGCAGCGTCCGATGCGGGGGACGCGCTGGCACTGGCAATCGCGACCGGGCGGGGACACGTCCCGCGGGGGCGGGGAGTCCTTGTCGCCGGCACGGCAGCGGTCGCCGCCGCGGTCGGATGCGCGCCGCTCCTGCCAGGGAGCCGGGCCCGCTGATTCCTCCCGCCGCCTGGTTCGGTCACGAGGGCCGCTCGCACTACAGCGGCTGACCCATCCGGCCGAGACGTGGAGAGTGGGACGTGGAGAGTGGATGGCCGACCGATGAGCCGGCCGCCCCGCCCCAGCACCCTGCGACAGCGGAGGACGACGGCATGAGCGAGCTGGCCACCCAGGTCCGCCCCCCGATCAGCGCGACCCGGCAGTGCGTGTGTGGCGGGTATACGCGCTTCGTGGTCTGCCAGTACTGCGGAACCACCGACCCGTCGGCCGTCGCCGCCGGGCTGATGAGCCTGACCCCACTAGTGCAGCGCACGCCGGAGGAGGCCGAGGCCCACGCCCGGGCCGTGTCACCGGCCCCGATGGCGGCGAACCCGGTCGGCTCGCACGCGGCGTCCCTGCAGGAGCTGCGCTCCTTTGCCGACCCCGCCTATGACACTGGCGCTGCTGACCCGGAACCGGTCACTCCGGTCGCGCTAGCTCCGGTCGCGCTGGCTCCGGCCGGGGTCGCTCCGGTCGCGCTGGCTCCGGCCGGGGTCGCTCCGGTCGCGCTGGCTCCGGCCGGGGTCGCTCCGGCCTTCGCCGCCTCCGATGCCTCCCCGTTCAGGGTCCCGGCCCAGGTCGGGTCCATCGCCCCGCTAGCCGACTGGCCAGCCGAGCCCGTGTACGCCGAACCCGTGTACGCCGAACCGGTGTACGCCGAACCGGTGTACGCCGAACCGGTGTACGCCGAGCCCGTCGGATCGCACCCGCTGGCGGTCCCGGCCGGGCTCGTCCCTCCGCCATCCCTGCCGCCGTTTACGCCGGCTCAGGCGGCGTCAACTCCGGCGGCGTCGTCGGCAGCGCCGGTCATGGCACCAGCGCCCCCGGCACCGCCGTCCGACGCTGATTGGACTGCTGTCGATGCTGCCGACGGGCGCACCGCCCGTTCCCGCCCCCGCCCCCGCTGGCTGCTCCCCGCTCTCGCCGCGGCCCTGGTCGCCGGTGGTGGAGGCGCCTACCTGTTGACCTCCTCGTCCTCGACTGACACCTCGTCGGTTCCCGTCGTCCGGCCCCATCGGCAGGTGCGTGCGCTGCCGTCGCCGGCTGGCGCCGCTGTCACCCCTGCGCCAGCGGTGCCGGCCGCACCAGGTGCTGCCGGGGAGCTGGCCACCACGCTGCCAGCAGGCTGGACCGCCGGTCCGCTGGGCCAGGTCACCGTCGCGCAGGTGGCCGCCGTCGACCCGTCCCACCGCACGGCGGCGCAGCTGACCGCCGCCGGCGTCGCGTCGGCCGACCAGTCCCTGCTGCACGGCCCTGGCGCGGTGACCGGAGTTGCCCTCGTGTTGCACACGACGACGCCGGCGCAGGCGACCGCGCTCGCCTCGGCCGTCCGCGGACCTGCAGGCACCGCCACCATCGTGGGGGGCGCCGCCAGTGCCAAGGGCAGCGACGCATTCGTGCTGGCGTGGACCGCCCCGCGCGCGCAGGCGACCGCCACCCGTGCCGTCGTGGCCGTGTGGGCCGCGCGGCTGGCTGGCTGACGCAGCAGCTGCCCGCGGCGCCACGCCCGCGGATGACGCGGATCCGGCGAAGGTAGAAATGGGTTGACGGGCAGCTTCGCGGCCGACGAGGGTTCCCCCGTGAGCATTGTCTTGCGGGAACCATTCGAGAGTCTGACCTTCATGACTCCCCTTTCGGAAGGGCGCGCCGACGAACTCGTCCGGTTCCTGGCCAAGGACCTGACAGGAGCCGTCTATGACGTCGGCTGCGGGTGGGCGGAGTTGCTGCTGCGCGTCGTCGCCGCGTCTCCCGCCGCCCACGGCATCGGTGTCGACACCAATAGGCACGCGATCGAGCACGGCAGGGAGCTCGCCCATCAGCGAGGCCTCACCCATCGGGTCACTCTGCTCGCCGAGGACGCACGGGTGCACCCCCCGAGTGCGGCGCAAGTCGTCATCTGCATCGGTGCCAGTCAGGTATGGGGGCCGCCGGTCGAGGACGATCAACCCATTGACTACGTGAGTGCGTTGACGGCCATCCGGGGGCTGGTGACGCCGGGAGCGCGAGTCGTCTTCGGAGAAGGAGTGTGGTCGCGTCCGCCGACCGCGGCGGCGGTCGCCCCGTTAAGCGGTCGGCTGGACGAGCTGGTCAGGCTGGATGAGCTGGTCGAGCTTGCGGTCGGACTGGGCTTCATGCCCGTCGCGGTGCACGAGGCAAGCATGGGGGAGTGGGATGCCTTCGAATCCGGCTACAGCGCCTGCTACGCAACATGGCTGGCGAAGCACCCTTTCGACCATCCCGACGCACTGGAGGTTCGCGAGCGGGCCGGCCGTCGGCGAGCAAGCTACTTCGGGGGATACCGGGGCGTGCTGGGGATGGCCTACCTGGCCCTCGTCGCCGTCTAAAAGCCGCGGATACCAAGCTCGGATACCAAGCTCGGATACCAAGCTCGGATACCAAGCTCGGATACCAAGCTTCGCCTCGTGGGTCGACGCAGGCCCCGGCGGCACTCGGTTTCCACGACGATGAGGCATCTGGGTGTTGTCGAGCGCCTGCACGTAGAGGTCGACGAACCGGCGGCGCTGCTCCTCGGTGATCTTCAGATGGCGATGCAAGGAAATGAGGTGCGCGAAACCCACCTCGCTAGTGAAGCGATCAGGTCCGCCGAAGGACTCTGCCGTGAACGCGGTCAGCTGATCGACGTGCTCGGGGCGGCCGTTGCCGAACAACGGCTGCAGGAGCGGGTCGACGAGGACACTGGCGTAGAACGCCTCTTCGAGGAGATGCAGCGCCGTCTCTCCACCCGCGTGCTCGAAGAGCGTCGGCATCGCTGCACGGTAGTGCATCAGCAGCCAGTCCGAACGTCGGGCGCTGCCGCAGACTCCTGCCAGCATCTCGGGTGCTCGTTCATCCCAGGAATCCCGCGGTCACCGCCACGAACTGCTCGTCATCGTCACGCCACGGGAAGTGCCCAGCCCCGGGCTGGATCACGAGCTCAACGTGCGGAAACAGCTCCGCGAGCTCGACCATCGCCCGAGGAGGAGAGGCCAGATCGACCTTCCCGGTCAGCAGGAGGACAGGCGACGCGAACCGTGCGAGCGCCGCACGTGTCATATCTGCGTCGAAGGCACCCTCGGCACCGAAGATGAGTGCCGCCTCCTTGTTCTTCTGCCGGTCCTCCGCCGCGCGATGGGCCCGAGCCGCCTCGTCCCAACGGCCGTGGAAGAACGGAGCGATCGCATGAAAGGAGTCGGCTGTCCCCCCGCCAGCGACAATCGCTTCCAGGGCCGCGTAGGCCGCCGGAAACCACGGCTCGTCCCGGCGGAGCTGCGCGGTCTCGCGCCGGACGTCTCCGGTGATCGTGATGCCGACGGCAACAACGCTCGGCGTGATCAGGGCGAGCCTGCGGACGCGGTCCGGATGCCGTCCCACGTACAGCGCGGCCAGGTTCGCACCGGCAGAGTGCGCGAGCAGGTCGATCATGTCGAGGCCGAGGTGTTCGCGCAGGCAGTCCACGTCCTCGACGAGTCGGTCGCAGCGATAGGAGGCGGCCTCCGCTGGGAGCGCCGACTGACCGGTTCCGCGAAGGTCGAGCCTGATCAACTGCCGGTGCGCGGAGAGGCCGCCCAGGTCGCCGAGGTAGACGGAGTCCTGCATCGGTCCGCCGGGAAGGCAGATCAGCGGAGGACCGCTTCCGATCACGTGGTAAGCAAGTCGGGTGCCGTCAGGAGCCGCGAAGCTGAGCGCGCCCGAACTCGGGCCGGTTGGCACCTAAGCCACCAGCCGGTTGTAATAGACGTGCAGGAAACCGTCGTCGGCGCTCACCATCTGACCGCCAGAGGCAGCCATCGTGACAGTCGCCAGGGCGAGCCGCTCGTAGGCGGCGCCTGCCTCCAGCAGGGTGCCAGCGCCGTCCGCCGCGTGCTGGAAGGTCAGCACCTCATGGGTCCGGACCAGGGCGCCCTCGTGTACGGCGTGCAGCCGCAGCGCACTCCCGTCGGCGACCAGGTCGAAGGCCGGGCCGACCCGGGCTGCGACCAGACACCACCGGCGCGGGGCGAGCCCCGTCGGCGCCACCTGGCGCACCGTCGCGCCCAGCACCTCCGCGGGGACGCCCGGACCGCTGACCTGCTCGAGCGACCGGCCAGTCCAGACCAGGACCGACGTCTCGGTTGCCGCTGCTGCGTCGAGGCTCTCCTCGCCTGCGAGTGGCCGTTCGTTGATCACGCGCAAGCGCCAGCGGGGGACAGGCGGGGCTGTGCCGAGGATCTGGGGCGACGAGATGGGCGCCCGTCGGGCCCGCTGGCGTCGGGACGCTCGCGCGGCCAGCAGGTGACCGGCGTGCATCGGTTCCACCAGCCACCAGCCCGCCATGTCCGCAGCCGTCAGCTCCCTGGCCAACTCCTGGAGGTCCTTCGCGGCCTCGGCCAGGCTGCTCACCAGGTCCAGCTGCCACCGGTGCCGGGTCCGGTGCTGGGACCCCGTCCACGGTGACGGAGGACGGGGGGTCACGTCGTGCTCGGTTGGCAGAGTCACAGCGGCATCTCCCGGCGGGGGACGACCGCAGCCTGGCGGGTGAACGACAGCGACAGCTGTCGGGCCAGCACCGGGGCGACCGTCCTTCGCGGAGTCGGGCAGGCGGGGCTCCCCGAGATGAGGTCCAGCGCCGGCCGGCACACGCTGGCACACCCAGGATCGGATGTCCACTACGAGTTCTCCACCCGCCTGGCGTTTGCCATGTGGCACGATCTCGCCGGTGACCAGCAGGGCCGCCGCGGCGCAGCACCTTGGCGACCTCACGAGGCTGCGCCGCGTCCGCGACCGGATCGACCGGGAGCACGCGCAGCCGCTGGACGTCGAGGCACTCGCCCGCGACGCGCACATGTCGGCCGGGCACTTCAGCCGCGAGTTCCGACGCGCCTACGGCGAGTCGCCGTACGCCTATCTGATGACGCGACGCATCGAGCGCGCGATGGCGCTGCTGCGTCGTGGCGACCTGAGCGTCACCGAGGTCTGTTTCGCGGTCGGCTGCTCGTCGCTGGGCACCTTCAGCACTCGTTTCACAGAGTTGGTCGGCGTGCCGCCCAGCACCTACCGGCGCCAGGCGGCTCGCGCGGTGGCGGGGATGCCGCCGTGCGTCGCAAAACAGGTGATCAGACCGGTCAGGAATCGAGAAGCGCGGGTCACGGAGCCGCAAATAGCCTGACGGCCATGGACATCACCATTCACGCGAGCTTCCTCCCGCACCACGACCCGGACGCGTCGCTGGCCTTCTACCGCGACACCCTCGGCTTCGAGGTCCGCAACGACGTGGGATACGGCGGGATGCGCTGGCTCACGGTCGGCCCCGCCGATCAGCCCGGCACGTCCATCGTCCTGGAGCCGCCGGCTGCAGACCAATGCCACGTAGCCTAAGTTGATCATGGGCGCTGGGGGAGACCCTGCACTCGTTCGTGGACATCGGGCTGGGCTATCTCGGCCTCGACCGGCCATCGGGGACGCTGTCGGGTGGGGAGGCGCAGCGCGTCAAGATGATCCGCCACCTCGGGTCCTCGCTCACCGACGTGACCTACGTCTTCGACGAGCCGACGATCGGGCTGCACCCGCACGACATCGAGCGGATGAACGACCTGCTGCTCCACCTGCGGGACAAGGGCAACACCGTGCTCGTCGTGGAGCACAAGCCGGAGACGATCGCGATCGCCGACCACGTCGTCGACCTCGGCCCCGGCGCCGGTACGACGGGCGGGACCATCTGCCTCGCGGGCACCGTCGAGGCGCTGCGGGCCAGCGACACCACCACCGGGCGGCACCTGGACGACCGCGCCCGGCTCAAGGCCGAGACCCGGGAGTCGACCGGTGTGCTGGCGATCCGCGGCGCCGACCGGCACGACCTGCGAGACGTCGACGTCGACCTCCCGCTCGGCGTGCTGGTCGTGGTGACCGGGGTCGCCGGCTCGGGCAAGAGCTCGCTGTTCCACGGCTCGCTGTCCGGGCGCGACGGGGTGGTGTCGGTCGACCAGGCGGCGATCAAGGGCTCGCGTCGCAGCAACCCCGCGACGTACACCGGTCTGCTCGACCCGATTCGCACGGCGTTCGCGAAGGAGAACGGCGTGAAAGCGGCGCTGTTCAGCGCCAACTCCGAGGGCGCCTGTCCGCAGTGCAAAGGTGCTGGAGTCATCTACACCGACCTCGCGATGATGGCCGATGTCGCCGCCCCGTGCGAGGTGTGCGACGGGAAGCGGTTCCAGGCCGAGGTGCTGGAGTACACGCTCGGCGGCAAGGACATCAGCGAGGTGCTGGCGATGCCCGTGGCGGAGGCCCTGGAGTTCTTCGGCGACGGCCGGGCGGGCATTCCGGCCGCGCACGAGATCCTCGAGCGGCTCGCCGGCGTCGGGCTGGGCTACCTCAGCCTGGGCCAGCCGCTGACCACGCTGTCCGGCGGCGAGCGGCAGCGACTCAAATTGGCCACACGCCTCGCGGACAAGGGCGACGTCTACGTGCTCGACGAACCGACCACCGGCCTGCACCTCGCCGATGTCGAGCAGCTGCTCGGCCTGCTCGACCGACTGGTCGACGCCGGCACGTCGGTCGTCGTCATCGCGCATCACCAGGCGGTCATGGCGCACGCCGACTGGATCATCGACCTCGGCCCCGGTGCCGGTCACGACGGCGGACGCATCGTCTTCGCTGGCAGGCCTGCCGACCTCGTGGCCGCCCGCTCCACCCTGACCGGCGAGCACCTCGCGGCCTACGTCGGCGCTCGTCGACGGTGACCCATGAGGACCTGGTTCGCTCCAGGCCTGGCTCATGACGGTGACGCAGTTCGGCTGGCATGGCATGGCACGGCCAGGCAACGGGGGTCCAGTCAGGGCAGTTTTCGCCGAGCGGGTGGAGCCACTTTCGATGGAAACCGTCAGGGCTGAATGTTCTCCAGGTCCTCGAGGAGGCCGGGGTGCGTCGGCTCCCACCCGAGGGCATCGCGGGTGTGGGCACTGGACGCCGGCTGGTCCATGGCAAAGATCGGGCCGAACGGGCCGAAGCTTTCCTGCGGAACCGCCTCGACCGGCATGCCCAGTCGTCGGCCGATGACCGTCGCGATGTCCCGCACCGCGTCGCCCTCGTCGGCCACCGCGTGCCAGGACGTCCCGGCCGGTGCCGACTCGAGGGCCAGCCGGAACAGGACCGCTGCGTCGAGCGCGTGCACGGCCGGCCAGCGCTGGGTGCCATCGCCCGGATAACCGGATACCCCGGCGTGGCGCGCCGTATCGGTCAACAGGCCGGCGAATCCGCCCTTGCCCTGGTTGTGGACCGTGCGCGGCATGCGGACAGCGGTGCTGCGCGGACCGCGCGAGGCGAGATCCAGCAGCGCTGTGACCGAACGGCCTCGACCGCCCACTGGTCCGTCGGTCGGCAGCGGATCGGCCTCGGTGGAGGTGCGGCCCGGCACCCAGGGTGTACCCGAGACCGTGACAACCGGACGGTCACTTCCGATGAGCTCCTGCCCCAGCGCGGCGAGAGCGGCGCTCTCCTCGGCGATGGCCTGCGCGAGCGCGTCCGGACTGCTGTAGTCGCGGCCGAACGCCAGACTGATCACGCCGTCGGACTGCGCCGCGCCGGCCCGCAGGACGTCGAGGTCCGCCAGCCCTCCTCGCAGCACCTCCGCGCCGGCGCCCTCGAGCGTTTGCGCGGAGCTGTCCGAGCGAGCCAGCGCGAGAACGGTGTGGCCGTTGCCAAGCAGTTCGGCGACGACGGCAGAGCCGATTGTCCCGGTACCGCCGGTGACGAAGACGTGCATGAGCTCTCCTAGAAGTGACGGGATAACTGTCCCATGACTGTACACGTCGACGGGACACGTGTCCCACCACCTACGATGGTTCATGGCTCGATGGCAACCGGGGGCGACCCAGCGACTCGTCGTCGCGGCCGTCGACCTGTTCACCGAGCAGGGATACGACGCCACCACCGTGGCGCAGATCGCCGAGCGCGCCGGGGTCACCAAGAGCACCTTCTTCCGACACTTCTCCGACAAGCGTGAGCTCCTGGTCGCTGGCCAGGAGACCCTGAGCAGGCTGCTCGCCGACGGGATCACCGAGGCGCCTGCCAGCGCCAGCCCGCTCGAGGCGGTTGCAGCCGGTCTCGAGCGCGCATCGAGCGCCATGGGGCCGACGAACCGCGAGCTCGGCCCCCGCCTCACAGCAGCCGTGGCGGCCAGCACCGAACTCCAGGAGCGCGACGCCCTCAAGACCGTCGGTCTCGCGGCCGCCATGACAGCCGCGCTCGTCGGCCGCGGGGTCCCCGACCCCACTGCGCATCTCGCGGGCGAGCTGGGGGTCCTCGCGTTCAAGCGGGGCTACGCCCAGTGGTCCGAAAGCGATCGTGTTGACGTCGAAGGGCTCGCGCCACATGCGCTGGCAGCCCTGGAGGACCTGCGCACGGCAACCGCGTCACTGGGCTAATCGATGCCACCGACCCTCGCGCAGTTGTGCGCTACCTGCGGCATGAGCAGCTGGGTCAACCCGGATGAGACAGGACGGCCTACGTCGGCAGTTGACTGGGTCCCCTGCTCATTATCGCTCGCTCGCTTGTGCCGATAATCTGCATTATGACATACCGATTCTAGAAGTGACTGCGACACAGGCGGTCTCGCGGTCCCCCGTCGCCGCCCCAGGTGGCTGGCCCGTGGCGGGGTGACGCCGCCGGCCGCGATCGCGCGCAGGGTGACTGCCGGCGTGGCTCGTCCCGGTCGCTGCCGGCGCGGCGACGGTAGCGTCCGACCGTGACCAGCCTGCCGACCTGGGCGGTCCTGCTGGTCTCGATCGGCACCCCGGTGTCGGCGTTCGCCGGCGTGATCATCGGACAACTGCTGCTGCGCAAGGGTGCCACCGAGCTCGACACCTGGCGGCGCAGGGAGGAAACGATGCGCATGCTGCGATGGGCCTCGGAGCAGGCAGCCTCCGACAGCCCCGCCGTGGCCCACATGGGGGTCGCGGCCCTGGGCGCCCTGAGCGAATCGGAGCTCCTGCAGGCCGCCGACCAGGACCTGGTGGACGCCGTGATCGATGCGCTCCTGGAGGAGCCGGTCCAGGAGATTGAAGCCGCAGGTGGCCCGGTTGCCGTCGTCGACCTCGGCCTTGGTCGCCGCGGCCGCACGCCGTACGCTGGTTCCCAGGCAGCCGACGACGACGATGAGGAGCAACCGTGACACGGACCGTGGAAGTCACCGCGGCTCAGGTGAACGCGGCGAAGCTCAAGGTCAAGCGCTCCCTCGCCAGCGGTCGCTTCGTGCCCCCCAGCGTGACAGCCATCGCCAATGCCGACGGCAGGCACGTGAACGCCAGCCGCCGAGCCCGGGCCAGCTGACCCAGCCTAACGAGTCACCCCGCCGATCACCTGACCACCAGCCTGGCCAGGCCGGGGAGCTGCCGTCATAGAACAGGTAGGCGCATAGGCGCGGCAGGGTGCTCTCAGTCCCCGCTCGACACGACTAGGTGCAAGTCCAAGCCCAGGTCGTCGCAGGCCTGGCGGAGAGACTGCCCAGCGAAGCGCTCATTCAAATGCGCAACGTGATCGACCGGGCCCGAGCCGTCGGACGTCGCTTCGTACCCATACGACCGATAAGTTCGGACGCCAGCTGGGTCGACCACCTCGACGAGGCTGCCCCCCGGGTCAAGAGCGACACCGCCAACAACGGCCGCCGCGAGGCCCGCTACCCAGCTCCCGACGCCTGGTCGACCCGCCACGAGCCGGGCCAGAAGAAACCTGCTGGCGGGCTGGTGCTCGGTCACATCCGACGTCATGCGCACAGGATGCGACACCAAGCCGTGCCTACTGGCGCATAGGGGCGTCTCGGGGTCTGAGTAAGAATGGCGCAGGATCCTCCGCTAAGCCCAGCTCGCGATCAGTCGTCGGCGGTGTCGGTGTCATGCAAGGCTCGGAGGTCATCGTTGGCTGGGCCTGGGTCGGTGAAGTGGTAGCGGCTGTTCCACAAGACGGTCGGCGACCGGAACGGGTTCGGCTTCCGGACGATATCAGCCTGCTGAGAGCGCCGGTGATATCAGATCGTTGCGACGTGGACGAGCTCGGCGGTCCCAAGACGTCATCACTGTTGCGCGTGTAGAGGTCGAGGCCGCTGCCGTCGAGTGTAGCGGCGATCATCAGATCCGCGAACCGGCGTGACGCCGGCGGCACGGGTGCGGGAGACTGCCTCGATGGCTGCTGAGTACGCCCAGAGTGACCAGTTCCGTGGTGCCCGCATCCACCTCTGCGACCTTGCTGGCCTCGAGATCCGCGACTGCGAGGTCAGCGGTCTGAAGATCGTTGACTGCTATGGCAGCGACGTCTACCTCGGTGGCGACTTCGAGCGTCTCGTCGTCAACGACGTCGACGTGACCGCCTACGTCGAGGCCGAACTCGACCGGCAACATCCCACGCGGGTGCTGGCGCGTGACGCCGCGTCCCCCGACGACTACCGGGCTGCTTGGGATGCCATCGAGACGCGATGGGGGGCGACGCTCTACCGCGCCAGGCTGTTGCCCGAGGCCAAGCTGCACGAGCAGGTCAACGGCGAGTGGTCGCTGGTCGAGACTCAACGGCACCTGCTGTTCGCCGGCGATGCTTGGCTCGGCAATGCTGTGCTGGAGGAGGAAGCGGCCTACCACCCGTTGGGCTTCCCTGCCGGCGGCATGCCGCCCGACGCGACGGCGAAGGTCGGGCTCACCCTCGAAGCCACCCCCACGCTCGATGAGGTGCTCGCACCGAGGTTCGCCCGCATGGCCACGATGCGGCGCGTCATCGACGGGCTCACCGAGGCCGAGCTCGATCGGGGGTGCGGTCGAAAGCCGGCGGACCCGTACCCCGACCAGGAGTACGTCGTGCGGCGCTGCCTCAAGGTGGTGCTGAAGGAAGAGGCCGAGCATCACCGTTATGCGGTGCGCGACCTCGCCGCGCTCGAGGCCAATGCCTGAACCCCGTGAAGGACCGCCTCGGCTACGCCGACACGCTCGAGCGTCACCCCGGCCGCTCCCGCTTGGCAGTACCGCGCGGCTCGTTGATGCGGACACACCTGCCTGATAGTGGACTTTGCAACCCGGCGGCTTCGGGTGGTCGACTCTTCGCCTCGCCGGGCGGGCGACCAGGATGCTGCTCGCCGTAGGAGGATGTGTCGTTGCAACACCCGCTACCTCGACGCCGCCCTGGACCAGCTCCGAGATACAGGTCATCACGTCGACGACGCCGACGTCGCACGTTTCCCGCCCCTCATCCACCAGCACATCAACCTCCTCGGCCGGTACCACTTCACCGACCCAGGCCCAGCCAACGCTGACCTCCGCGCCTTGGAGTCCCGATGCGCCAGGAGGCCCCGGTTTTCGTGGTGACCCAACCGCGCTGAGTGGCGCTTAGGCGCGGTGCCTTGGCCTTGGCCTTGAGTCCATCGGCCGCGCGTGAGGCACAGCTCAACGTCTGAGCGTCAGGTCGCCGGGACGTCGAGCTCGAGCACCTGCGCGACCACGGCCGGGTGCGAGGGCTCAACCGCCGAGGTCGACGGCAGGGAGCTGCCTGATCTCGTCCTTGGTCAGGCCGATCTCCACGATGGCCCCGAAGCTGCTGACGGCCGCGACGGGGATGGCGACGTCGTGCTTCCCCCAGAAATGGCCCTCCTGGAGCAGCAGGTGCGTGATCGACCCGGTGGACCGGTCGAAGACGAGGCCCTGCACGCGACCGATGTCGCCGTCGCTGGCGTGGACCGGGTCGCCGCGGCGGATGGCGGTCTCGCCGGCCGGCAGCGCATCGACGACGGTGACCGGGGGGATGATGCTGCCCATCGCCAGCCCGCTCCCGGCGACGTCGCCGGTGCCGCCCAGGCCGTAGTAGGGCCAGCGCATCGCCTGCCCGGGGCCGAACCCGCCGTACCCCCCGGTGTCGCCGGGCAGGAAGTGCGTTTCCTCAGCGGCGGGCAGGGCCGCGAACTGCGCCGCCGTCAGGCGCAGGTGCACCGCGTCCCCGGCCGGTTCGACCGAGGCGGTCGGCACGAGCTTGCCCAGGCCGCTGCGGTGCTCCGGCTCGACGATGACGTGGGTGACCTGCTCGGTCCTGGGGTCGACGACGACCTGGGTGAGCACCCCAGCCGGCCCGTCGCTGCAGGTGGCGGTGGCGCCGATGGTGAACGTCGTGCCGGTCATGGCCATCCTCGCTGGGAGTCTTCAGGTGGTGGGTGCGGGCGGCGTCAGAGCCGGGTGTTGCCGCTACCGACCCAATCACGATGGCGATGCTGGTCAAGCACGGGGTCCGCCTCGCGCGGCGCGTTCATCGCCTGCGCGTTCATCGCCTGCGCGATGGCGCACCGCGCGAACAAGATCGCGTTCGCGCTCGTCCGGGACCAGCAGCCCTAATGGCGCATAGGCGCGCTGGGTTGCCTGCTGAGGATGCCGCGCTGCATGCTGCCGGTGACGCGACCGTAAGTGGAGCAGGCGTGATGCCACCATCGTGGGTGTGACAGCAACGGGTTGGGGACCACTGGCGGACGGACCCTGCTCAGCGCAGTGCCCTGCACCGCACGCTTCGATGTCGAAGCTCCGTGCTCGATGACTTCGCGCACGCTCGAACCGCGTCGGACTGGCGAGATCCGCAGCACCGGCCGCTGCATCACGCTGTTCCTGGCCACCGTGGGTGCCTACTCCCTGCACTACAACTACCGCGTCCATAAAGAAATGCGGCAATACTCAGGCCGAGGCATCGGCGGCGGCGTCGCCCTCCTACTCACCGTCGTCGCCAACGTGGCTATGCCGTTTATAACTCCAGCCGAAGTCGGTAGTCTCTACCAACTCCAGAACCGACCGGAACCCGTCAGAGGAACCACCGGCCTCTGGATCCTGCTGCCCTTCTACGTTTGTGGCGCCCTCTGGCTCGCCGCCAGCGTCCTTGTCGATCCCACCGGCACCAGCCACAGCGCCGCAGCCAGTCTCACCAGCGACGTGCTGCTCCTCGTGATCGCAGCGACCGCTGCCGGCTCGGCCATCTGGTTCACCCGCACTAACCGGGCCCTCAACGCCTACTGGCGAAGCCTCGCCACCAGCGCCGACGCTGCACCTGCTTGGACACAACCCCCCGCGCCGATTGGCGCTTAGGCGCGGTTCTAGCTATTCGCGGATGGATCTTCTTCAGCCTGCCGAAAGCAGGGCGTATTGAACGGTGCGTGACCGTGAACGGGGCATCGGACACGGACCTCGGCGTCGGTCCAAGGGGTGTTCTGCCGAGGACTGGAGCCGGACTCGCCGCGCGGCGGCGCACCTCGGATCCGCAGTCAGGGCAACGCCAGGTCTCGAGCCGGAACGGGCGAGTAGCCGTCAGCGCCTCCGTGAGGCGACTCCACATCGACACAGTCCGCCTCCTGCTCGGCGACGACGCGTTCCAATCGCGCCGATTGGCGCATAGGCGCGGGAGGGGACGGGCCTACTTGGCGATCGTCGTGGCGCGCGGCGTGCCTCTGCCTTTCGCCAGGCGTCGAGCGCGTCGCCCTCGTCCCTGGGGGGCCGCGGCGGTGTTTGGTCTCAGCGCAGGGACGTGCTGCGGGCCGTTGGACCCATCACGACGGGGCGGATCCGCAGGTCGCGGTAGCCGTCGAGCGCAAAGCCCATGCCAGCGGGTGGGGTGTGCCACGCGGAGTTGCGGACGTCAACCAGAACGGGCGTCAGCACCCCCCGAAACGGGCTCTTCTGTCCCAGATCCGCGAGCAGCGGGATGATCATGGCCGGTCGCAATGGGTGATCATGGTTCTGCTGGTGGTGGGGTAACGGGCGTGGTGGGGTGCCCGACGTGGTGGTCGGTGTCTCCGGGTCCTC
>JAABUP010001058.1_pt1 | contig 58848 bp, 48 predicted proteins | sample 5559201 | NCBI WGS metagenome assembly JAABUP01 (sample SAMN10711887, study PRJNA513373) | rock metagenome | isolation source: Antarctica rocks | place: Antarctica | reverse complement strand
AGTATATGCCAAAGACATATGCCGCTCTGGATGCTTGTTCAAGAGTTCCTTGCATTGGGTTAAAGGCGTCCGCGGCCAGCCGAACTAGACCGCTCAGATCGACCCGAAGCCGACCTCGCCCTTGATCCTGGACTGCCAGCCTTTCTTGCCCGCATGATCTGGCCGCATTGCGCTGGGACCCGCGACCATTTCCTGCCCAACCACCAAACGCTCCGAAGCTGGCCGACCGGGCGCCCTGGCTGTTGCAGCGGCTCCGGCCCTCGCAATCGGCTCCATCCTTTCGTTCCAGGTTGGCACGGCGCTGTCGGTTCCGCTGCTGCTGGCGGTGGGGCCGTCCAGCACGACCTGGCTGCGCCTGGTTGGGGCATCGGCGGTCCTGTGGGCGTTCGCAAGGCCCAACCTTGCTGCCCATGCCGGCCGCACGCTCGCCGCTGCCGGCCTCCTTGGTGTGGCGACCTGCGGGATGGCGGTCTTCTATGCGGAGGCAATCGCCCGCATCCCTCTCGGCATGGCCACTGCCATTCAGTTCATCGCCCCCCTCGCCCTGGCCGTCGCGGCGTCCCGCGGGTTGCTCGACATCACCTGGGCCACCTTGGCTGGGGTGGGTGTCGCCCTGCTCACGCTGACCACCGCCGGCTGGTCCGCCGACACGTTCGGCATCGCCTGCGCCTTCGCTTCGGCGGCGTGCTGGGCGGCGTACATCGTGTTGACGAAGCGGGTTGGCCAAGCCTTTCAAGGGCTGCAAGGGCTGACCGTTTCGTTGACAGTGGCGGCCCTGGCTGCAACGCCCTTCGGGATCGGCCAACTGCGGGGCGGCGCGCGTGCCTGGGAGGTGGCGGCGTCCCTCGCGCTGGGCACCATCATCCCCGTGCTGCCGTACGGGCTTGACCTGCTGGCGATGCGGCGGATGAGCACCCGTGCGTTCGGCGTCCTTGTAAGCGCCGACCCGGCGATTTCCAGCCTTGTGGGACTGCTGGTGCTTCACCAATCCCTTGGCGGACAGAGGGCCGCAGGCATTGCGTGCGTGGTGTCCGCAAGCCTTGGCGCAACGCTGGGCCGCCGCTCCTCACCATAGGTCCGCTGTCCAACTAAAAACGGTCATGCGATAGGGCCACTGGTATGAACTTCAAAGCGTGTGGCTGTGCAATTTCGTCGCAAGTACCCCTAAACAACGCAGGCAATGTACCCGCCCGATGGCTAGCCAGGCGGCGAAAGGCCCAGCTTGGCGCCGGTCGCCTTGATGGCGGCCCAGGTCTCGACTTGCAGCGGCACGCCGTCGCGGAGCCGCGCCGTGCGGGTGCGGCTCTCGGCGTCGCCGGGCACCAGGACCTCACCGCCGGGCGCGGCAGGGCGCGAGGCCCGCACGTACTCGGCAAAGTTCCGTGCCGTCTCGGCAAAGCCGGCAGCGCCGAAGTGCTGCGGGTCGAGGTAGATGGACAGCATGCCGTTCACGATGCCGCCCCGCTTCGCCCCAGGGATCGGCCCCGCGGTCGGGCTGCCGGCGAAACAGCCCGCCAGGATTTCGCACATAAAGGCGATGCCGGAGCCTTTATGGTCGCCGAACGCCCGCAGCGCGCCCTCGCCGTTGCCGGGATCGCGGACAGCCGTGTTCTCAATCGGGCCATAGAGCGTGCGCGGGTCGCTGGACAGCGCGCCGTCCGGGCCGATCAGCGCGCCCTGCGGGACCGGCTTGCCGCCGTTGCTGGCGACGAGGATCTTGCCCTCAGCCACGACGCTGGTGGCGAAGTCGAGCAGCAACGGCGGTCCGTCCGGCTGCGGCACCCCGACGCAGAACGGGTTGGTGCCGAACCGCCGGTCCACGCCGCCGAAGGGCGCGACAATCTCCCCCAACCCCACATTCACAAAGTGGATCGAGACCAGCCCGGCCTCCGCCGCGCGCTCCGCCCAGCCGCCGATGCGGCCGATATGGCCGGAGTTGCGCAGCGTCACCACGGCCAGCCCCGCCGCCTGGGCCTTGCCAATCCCCAAGTCCACCGCGAGCGGCCCGATGGTCTGGCCGAACCCCAGGTTGCCGTCGACCACCGCATGGGTGGCGCTCTCGGCGACAACCGTCAGCGCCTGGCCGGCCCGGACCCGGCCCGCCTGCAGCCACTCCACGTAGCGCGGCACGCGGATGACCCCATGGCTGTCATGGCCCGTGAGGTTTGCGCCAATAAGATGCTGGGCGATCCGTCCCGCCTCGTCCGCCCCGCACCCGGCGGCAACGAAAATCGCGGCGATAAAGCCTTGCAGCGTGTCGACGGCGACCGTCGCCGTTGGCAGCCCGTCTGCAAGCGGGGCGCCCATCAGCGCGGCATCGCAGCGATGGCGTGCGCGGTCGCGCGGTAGAACTGGTTGTCCGTCGGCGTGACCGTCATCTCCGCCATGCAGGTCCGCTGCGGCATCCGGGCGGCGAACACCGCGGCGGCAGCGATGTCCTCCGGCTGGATCATGACCGCGCGCTCCTCGGCGCTGGGCGGACGCGGCCGGGTGTCGAGGATGGGCGTCGCGACCTCGCCGGGGTTGATGCACACGCTGCGGATGCCGTGGATGCCCTCCTCCGCGTTGATCGTGGCGGACATGGCGCGGGCGGCGTGCTTCGACGCGGTGTAGCTCGGCCCCGAGACGGTGAAGATGCCGGTGCCCGCGACCGAGGCGACATGGACCAGCAGCCCGCCCCCCTGCGCCCGCATGCCCGGCAGCACCGCGAGCGAGCACTGGAACGGCCCCTTGACGTTCACGTCAATGACGTCGCCGGCGTCCGCGGCCGACAGGTCCGCCCAATGGCGCTTGCGGGCGTTGGTTCCGGCGTTGTTGACCAGGATTTGCACGTCGCCCAGGGCCGCCACGACCTCCAGGTGCGCGCGGGTGACTTGGTGAGGGTCGGCGACGTCCGCGAGCGCCAGCATGGCGTGGCCGCCCGCCGCCTCGACCAGGCGGTGCGTTTCCGCCAACGTCTCGCGCGAGCGTCCGGTCAGCGCCAGGCGGCACCCGGCCTCTGCGAACGCCAACGCCATCGCGCGGCCGATGCCGGTTCCGGCGCCGGTGATCCAGGCGACGCGGCCTGTCAGGTCCTGCATCAAAGCACGTCTCCGGATGGGGGTTCGATCAGGTGCACGGGGTTCGTGTCGGCTGCCAGGGTCGGCGGCGCATTAGGCACGGCTGGGGTTCGGGAGTCCACGCGGGGGTCCTCATGCCCAGGTTCGGCAGCTTGAACAACAGCTTCGCCTTCGCTGGGCAACGCAGCCACAGCACTCCACCGAAAGCAGCTTCAGCGCATCCGCGCCAACGCTGAGCGACGCAGGCGCCTCGGCCAGCGTGGCGGAGTCCCAGCACGTTGGGGCGGGACGAAAAACTTCGGGCATCAGGCCTTGCCGGGCAACGCAGCCAGCAACGCCGCAGCCTTGGCGGCAACAATAGCGGCCGTGTCGCCGGGCCAGTAAACCGCGGAGCCAATGCCGAACCCAGCCGCGCCGGCATCCCGCCACGCCGCCATCGTGCCAGCGTCCATGCCCCCGACCGGCAGCACCATCGTGCCCGGCGGCAGCACGGCGCGCAGCGCACGCAGCATGGCCGGGTTGCCGCCCTCCGCCGGAAACAGCTTCAGCGCATCCGCGCCAGCGTCGAGCAGGGCGAACGCCTCGGCCGGTGTGAAGAAGCCCGGCATGGCGACCATGCCGCGAGCCTTGGCCGCGCGCACCAAAGCGGGATCGGCGTGCGGCGTCACGATCAGCCGGCCGCCAGCCTCGGCCACCCGCTCCACGTCGCCGGGGCGCATCACGGTCCCAGCGCCGACCAGCACATCTGGGCCGAACCGCCGCGCCAGCCGAGAGATGCTGTCGAACGGATCAGGCGAGTTCAGCGGCACCTCGATGATGCGCAACCCGGCCTCCACCAGCGCGCCGCTGATGGCCACAACCTCGTCCGGCCGGACGCCGCGCAGGATCGCGACAAGGGGACAAGCGTTCAGAAGGGTGCGGACGTCCATGCGGCTCGCTCTCCAATCAGCGCCAAACCTTGCGCCGCCGCGTCGGCCTCCGCCACCCTCGCGCTGCCGCCGCAGTGGCCGATGGCCTGCGCATACAGTCCGCACAGCGCGCCGTCGCCAATTAATACGATTGGCAACACGACGGGCGGGGCCGGGTGCGAAGGTGTCGCTGCCCGCACCTCGTGCCCGATCAGTAGGCCCGACAAGTACGATGCGGCGGCAGCCTCCTCAAGTCGCGCGAACAGGCCCAGGGTGCGGACGCCGAACAGGTGGTGCAGCAACCCGCCGGGTTCGCCCGAGCGCACGACGCCGCGGCGGAACGCCTCCGGGTCCGACGGCGCGTCCGGCTGCATCAGTCGGCCCAGGATGGTGTGGCCGCGCAGCGCGGCGAATGCTTCCCCGGTCAGGTGCGTGCTGAACCCCTCGACCTGGCCCCCGGCGACGCGCACCCACTTGGAATGGCTGCCCGGCAAGCAGGCCACCATGTCGCCGCCGGCCGGGCCGAGCGCACCCACGATCTGCACCTCCTCGCCGCGCATCACCTCGGGCACGCCGTCCGGGTCGGCGGCGGACAGGCCCGGCGCCAGCAAGACCTCCGCGGCGCCGAACGGCACCGGGACCAGCGCCCGCGCCAGATCGGCAACAGCGGCGGGGCAGGGCAGGTAGGGCGCCTCGACCCAGCCCTGGCGGCTGCCGACCATGCCGGACAGCAGCACGCGCCGCTCCCCATCGGCGAGCCACGCGCCCACGGCACCGTGCAAGACGCTCCCGAACCCGCCCGCGGCGACGCTGAAAATGCCGAGCGGCAGGGCCACCCGGTCCAGCACCTCGCGCCCGCGGAGCCGGTAGGCGCGAAGGCTGGTGGTGCCCCAATCGACCCCGATCATGGCGTGGCGCTACCGCCCCGCCTCAACGCCCGGCTTCAACGATAATCGTTCCAAGCCGTGGTGAACGGCCTGTTGAAATAGGTGGCCCACAGGTAGTTCGTGCTGTAGCGCACGCCCGTCATGATCAGCCCGTCCCCCCGCAGCCGCCGCCCGGACGACTTGGCGGTGAGCGCATAGGTGAACTTCACGTCGCCGACGCGACTCATACGGCTCGCGATGTCGGTGTCCTCGCCATAGAAGGTGAAGCGGTCGCTGAACCCGCCGATGCCGGCCAGCGCGTCGCGCAGCAGGACGAAGTTGCCGCCCTGCACCATCGAGCCCACGCCAACGATCCGCTTGTTGAACACGTAAGTCGCGAAGCCCACGGCGTAGAACACGCGGGCGGCGGCGCGGATATGGACCGGCACGTCATAGTAGTCGTAGGGTCCGCTCAGCACCACCAGCTTCGGGCTGCGGGCGAACTCCGCCAGCACCCGGTCGAGCCAGCCCGGCGGCACCAGCGTGTCGGCGTCGATGTTGGCGATCAGCTCCCCCGTAGCCGCCTCGAACCCGGCGCTGCGGGCCTGCACCAAGCCCTTCAGCGGCTGGTCCACGACGATGACCCCCGGCGTCATCGCGGCGATGCGCCCGGTGCCGTCCGTGCTGGCGTTGTTCACCACCAGGATTTCGGCGTCGCAGCCGCTGCGGTCGATCTCGGCTTGGATGGCGGCCAGGCACGCCGGCAGCAGACGCTCCTCGTTGTAGGCGGGGACGACGAAGCTGACTCGGGGGCGGCTGGTCATGCGGGATCGATCCTTTCGGACGGGAGGGTGCCGGCTGGCACTGGGGCAGAGAGGCGTCTAGCGACACTTCTGTGTCACCGTGAACGCTGGTTGTGAAGGACTAGTTGGGTCTAGCATGGCTCGCAGACCGGAGAACCGCATGACCTATGTGCCGCCGCCACACCTGACCCAGCATTGGCAAGTGCGGAAACCCGCCGCGACGGGCCGGCGCGGCATGGTGGTGTCGCAGTCGCGGGACGCCGCGCTGGCGGGCGTCGCGGCGCTGGACGCCGGCGGCAACGCAGTCGACGCGGCGGTGGCGACGGCGCTGGCGCTGGCGGCGGTGGAGCCTTGGAACAGCGGCTTGGGCGGGATCGGCTTCGCGCTGGTGCATCGCGCCGGGCAGCCGCGGGCCGAGGTCGTGGACTTTGGCCCGCGTGCGCCGGGGCGGCTCGACCCCGCGCACTTCAAGTTGACCGGCCGGACCAAGGCGGACCTGTTCACCTGGCCGGAGGTCGAGGGCGACGCCAACGTCCATGGCCCGCTTTCGTTCGCCGTGCCCTCCGCCGTGGCGGGCTACGCGCACCTGCACGGCCGGTTCGGCGCCCTGCCGCTGCGGGAGCTGATGGCGCCCGCGGTCGCGCTGGCAAAACGTGGCCTGCCGCAGGATTGGTTCACCACGCTCAAGGTCGCGAACTCCGCCGCGGTGCTGCGGCGCTATCCCGAGAGTGCGCGCATCTACCTGCCGGACGGCCTGCCGCCGGTGCCGCCGTACCAGGGCAACCCCGGATATTTCCAGCTCGGGCGCCTGGAGGACACGCTGGAGCGCCTGGCCCACGCCGGGCTGCGCGACTTCTACGAGGGCGACGTCGCAGCAGGCATCGCTGCCGACGCCGCCGCGGCGGGCGGCGTGCTGGACATGGACGACCTGCGCCGGTGCGAGGCGCGCGTGCTGCCCTGCCAGGAGGCGGCCTGGAACGGCCGCACCCTGCAGCTCGCCGGCGGGCTCACCGCCGCGCCGACAATGGCGCGGGTGCTGGACGGCATGGCGCCGCCGTCGGGCGCCGCGCCGGATGCCGCTTGGTTCGTCGCCCTGGCCCGCGCGATGAGGGCCGCCTACGCCGAACGCCTCTCCGGCCTGGGCGACGCCGAGCCGGTGGCCGCCGAAAGCTGCACCACGCACATCACGGCATGCGACGCCGAGGGCACCATGGTCGCCATGACGACCACGCTGCTGTCGTCGATGGGCAGCCGGGTGGTGCTGCCGGGGTCCGGCGTGCTGATGAACAACGGCGTCATGTGGTTCGACCCGCGGCCCGGCCAGGCGAACTCGGTCGCGCCCGGCAAGCGTCCGCTGACCAATATGTGCCCCATTATCTTGCGGGACGGGGACTTGCGCGACGGAGGCGGGCCGGTGCTGGCGGCCGGCGCGTCCGGCGGGCGCCGCATTATGGCGGCCGTGCTGCAAACGCTGGCGTTCGTTGACGGCTTCGGCATGGATCCGCAGGAAGCGGCGCACCATCCGCGCATCGACGTGTCGGATGCCGTCACCGTCCACGCCGACGTGCGCCTGCCGCCCGATGTGCTCGCCGCGTTGCGGGTGGATGGCCCGCTGGAGGTCGTTGAGCACGCGGTGCTGCCGGTGAACTTCGCCTGCCCCAACCTGATTCAGGATCGCGATAGCCTGCGCACCGGGATCAGCGACGCGATGTCCCCCTGGTCCGCCGCGGTCGCCCAGGCGTGACCGATCCCACCGTGACCGATCCCGCACTAATGTCGGCCGAGGCGCTGCTGGCGCACTATGCCACTGGCCGCTTGAGTCCGGTCGAGGCGCTCCAAGCCGTTACCGAGCGCATCGCCCGGCACAACCCGGCGATCAACGCCTTTGCCGTCTTGAACCCGCGCGCCCTGCAAGCCGCCGGGGAGAGCGCGCAGCGGTGGCGGGCGGGCCGGCCATTGGGCGCGCTGGACGGCGTGCCCTGCACGATAAAGGACCTCGTCGACCTGGCAGGCTTCCCCACGCGCCGGGGCAGCCGGACGACCTCGGCCGATCCCGTGCCGGACGACGCCCCCGCCGTGCTGGGCCTCAAGGCCGCCGGCGCCGTGATCGTCGGCAAGACCACGACGACAGAGTTCGGCTGGAAGACGCCGGGGGACTGCCCGCTGCACGGCATCACCCGCAACCCGTTCGACGCGCGGCGCTCGCCGGGCGGGTCGTCGTCCGGGGCTGCTGCTGCGGCGGCGGCCGGGTTCGGGCCGCTGCACCTGGGCACGGACGCCGGCGGCAGCATACGCATCCCCGCCGCCTGGTGCGGCGCGGTCGGGCTGAAGCCGAGCTTTGGCCGCGTGCCGCAGTGGCCCATCGGCGCATTCGGGTCGGTCGCCGTCGCCGGCCCCATCACGCGCACCGTGCGGGACGCGGCGCTGATGCTGTCCGCCCTGGCGCGGTTCGACGGCCGCGACCCGTTCAGCCTGCCGGACGACCCGCGCGACTGGCGCTGCGGCATCGACCGAGGCGTGGCCGGCCTCCGCGTCTCGGTGCTGCGCCGCCCCGGCTTCGACGCCCCGGTGGACGCCGACGGCGTAGCCGCGGTGGAGCAGGCCGCCGCGGTCCTGGCCGACGCGGGCGCCGAGATCGAGGACGAGGACCCAGGCTTGCCGGACATCGGCGCCGCGTTCGGCTGCGTGTGGGGCGTGGCGCTCGCCGTCCTGGTCAAGGACCTGCCCCCCGAACAGCGCCGCCTGCTCGACGCCGGCATCGAGCAGGTGGCGGCGGAGCAGGCGGGCACGTCGGCTGTGGCGCTCATGCAGGTGGAGCGCGTGCGGGTCGAGGCCGCGCACCGGATGGCGCGGTTCCACCGCCGGTTCGACCTCGTGCTGTGCCCGGCCGTGCCGGGTCCGCCGTGCCTCGCGGACGCCCCGACCGCCGATCCGTCGCGCGCCCTGATGCGGGACTGGGCGCCCTGGACCGCCCTGTTCAACCTGACCCGACAGCCCGCGGCCAGCGTGCCGATGGGTTCGACGGCCACCGGGCTGCCGCGCAGCGTGCAACTGGCGGCGGCGTTGTACCGGGACGACCTGGTGCTGCGCGCCGCCCGCGTGCTGGAACAGGCGGCGCCGTTCCCGGTGGCCAGGCTAGGGTGAGTCCGGTGGCGCTTTGTTGTACTGCCCGGAGGCGTACTGCCAGGAGGCATCCTTTGATCCGCATTGCCGCGTTGTTGGCGCTGTTGCCGCTGCTTTGGGTCGCCACCCCGGCCCGGGCCTGCCTGTTGCGGCTGGAAGTGCAGGAGGTGGTGAGCCCGGCCTTCGAGGGCCGCGTTTTCGGCGGGGTAGGGGCCTGTGAGCGCGTCGCCGCCCGCGCCACGGTCGGCGTGGACCCAAACGACCCGCACAATGCTGTCATAGCCGATATTGGCACCGCGCCACGCGACGCTTCGGGCCTGGTGGAGGCGACCTTCGACGTCGTGATCCTGCGCCCGGTCGACGCCACCCGCGGCAACGGCGTGCTGCTATACGATGTCGTGAACCGCGGCCGGAAGCTTGGCCTCAACATGTTCAACGATGCGCCCGTAGGCAACGCCGTGCGCAAGGGCGCCGATGCCGGCAACGGCTTCCTGATGCGCCAGGGCTACACGGTCGTCTGGAGCGGCTGGCAGCACGACGTGGCGCCCGCACCCGACGCATTGGGCCTCGCCGCCCCGGTGCTGCCGGACGTCACCGGCCCATCGCGGGACGAGTTCATCTGGGACAACACCATTAATCCCGTCACCGAACGGCTGTCCTACCCCGCCGCCGAACCCGCAGGCGCCAGCCTCACGGTCCGCGAGCGGGAGGCGGACGCCAGGCAGGCGCCGGCCGGCCTCAGGTTCCGTTTCCTCGATCCGCAGCACATCGAGGTCACCCGGCCCGCCGGGTTCGACGCCGGCGCGATCTACGAGTTCATCTACAACGCCCGCGACCCGGTTGTCGGCGGCCTGGGCTTCGCGGCGGTGCGGGACCTCGTCGCCCACCTGCGGCGCGGCGCGGACAGCCCGCTCGCCCGCGGCGGCGCCCCGGAGGCGAGCCACGCCTACGCCGTCGGCATCTCGCAAAACGGGCGGTTCCTGAAGGACCTGCTTTACCAAGGGTTCAACAGCGACGAGGACGGGATGCCGGTGTTCGACGCCATGCTCCCGTTCATCTCCGGCGCCCGGCGCAGCTTCACCAACGCGCGGTTCTCCCAGCCGGGCCGCTTCTCCCGCCAGCACGAGGACCACCTTTACCCCGGCGACGGCTTCCCGTTCAGCTACGCCAGCACGGCCGACGTGGCGACGGGCCGCACCGATGGGCTGCTGGCACAGTGCGAGGTGTCGCAGAGCTGCCCCAAGATCATGCAGGTGGACACCGACAGCGAGGCGTACCAAGCCCGTGCCGCCCTGCTGACGACGGACACAAGCGGCAACAGCCTGGACCTGCCGGCCAACGTCCGCGCCTACATGCTGGCGGGGCTGCCGCACAACGTTACGCCGGGCCAGGTCTCAAAGCCGGAGTCCGCCTGCGTCATGGCCAGCAACCCCCTGCATCCCGGCGGCGCCATGCGCGCGTTGCTGGTGGCGCTGGACGACTGGACGCGCGAGGACGTCCGTCCGCCGGCCAGCCGCTACCCGTCCCGGACGCACGGCACCCTGGTGGAGCCTACCCCGGCCGCATTCCCGCGCCTGCCTGGCGTGGCCTACACCGGCCTGGTCAACCCGGTCGCGGTCGTGAGCCGCAACCGCGAGCCGCCCGAGCCGGGCTGGCCCTACCCGCTGCTGGTGCCGCGCACCGACGCCGACGGCCACGCGATCGACGCCATACGCCTGCCGGAGATTGAGGCGCCGCGGGCCACCTACACCGGCTGGAACCTGCGCCGGCCAGGGTTCTCGCCGGGCGAACTCTGCGGGTTGGCTGGCGGTGCGGTGCCGCTGCCGGCCTCGGCGGCGTCTGGCGATCCGCGTCTGCCGCTCGACGCGCGCTATCCTGGGCCTGACGACTACCGGCTTGCTGTCCAGCGCGCGGCGGAGCGGCTCGTGGCGGAACGGCTGCTGCTGCGCGAGGACGCGGACGCCGCGGTCGCGGCGGCCCGTGCCGGGACGCTGGCGCGCCTGTCGCCGCCCCAGGTTACGGCGTCCCAGACTACAGCGCCCTAGTCCAAAGTAGCTCAGACTGGAAGTCTCTCGAAAAGAATTCGTCATCGTGAGCGAAAAGCACTCGTCATTGCGAGCCGGCTTCGGCGCGGCAATCCAGGGCAACATGGGCCGACGTTCAGGCACCTGACCCTGGATCGCTTCGCCGCAAGCACTCCCTGCAATGACATTGGAGGACTTTGCACCGCCTGGGCGACAGCAACCTAGACCACGCCGCGCTCCGTTGCGGTCAGGCGCTTCGCTGCCTCGCAGATGTCGGTCAGCGTGTACGGCTTGGTGATGAACACATTGCGCGCCGGGGGCTGTGTGCCGTCGCCGGTTTCCAGGCGGCCCGTCATGAAGATGACCGGCAGGTCCGGCAGGCTCTCGCGCGCCTTGGCCGCCAGGGCGTGGCCATTCAGCGAACCCGGCAGTTGGATGTCGGTTAGCAGAAGGCAGATGGCCGGGTTGGATTGCAGGATCGGCAGGGCGGCATCGCCGGTGTCGGCTTCGAGCACCTCGAAACCCTCGTCGCTCAGCGACTCGACCAGGGTCAAGCGTATGAGGAACTCGTCCTCGACGACCAAGATACAGGGTTGCAGCGCGCCTTTGCCTGACATGGCCACACCCTCGCGAAACGATGGCAAAATGGCAAGCTATGCTGTAATGTCGGGCGATCAAGGGCGGGTGACCGCCTGGGGCCGACATCCATTGGCTGCGACGCCCTTGGCGGGCACATTCCCGCCGCTGCGTTGGCGGCATGGCAGCCCAGCTTGAACGCTTGGCTTGAACGATAGTGCGGCACGATAGGGTTGAACGTGCTATCTCACGCGGCGTATCGGCGCCATACGTTGCGGGATAGCTGGGCGGGATGGGGGGCTTCATGCGGTTGTTTCTGGCAATCCTCGTCTTGCTGGCGGGGGCCACCATAGGGCCGGCGCGGGCCAACGACATCGCCATCGTGCTGAACTCGGGCGATGCGTCGCTCAGCCTAGTCGACATGGCGCGGGGGACCGAACTGCGCCGCATCCCAGTGCTGCGCGAGCCGCACCATGTCGCCCTCAGCCCAGACGGGCGCGACCTGCTGGTGGGAGACGCGGGAGCGAACGAGATGCTGTTCCTCGACCCCGGCACCGGCGAGATCAAGCGCCGGGTGCCAATGGCCGACCCCTACCACCTGGCGTTCAGCCCGAACGGCAAGTGGCTGACCGTCACCGGCATCGCGCGCAACCAGGTGGATGTCTACGACGCCGCCAGCATGACGCTGGCGAAGCGCTACCCGCTCAGCTCGATGCCGAGCCACCTGGCCTACTCACCCGACAGCAGCATGGTGTATGCGACCCTGCAAGGGACCAACCGGCTCGCGGCGATCGACATCAAGCGGCAGTCCGTGCTGTGGACGGCCGAGGTCGGCGCCACTCCGGCTGGGGTGATCTGGCACAACAGCAAGCTGCTGGTGGCCAACATGGGTTCCGACCACTTCGCCGTCGTGGACCCCGTCGACGGCCGGGTCGAGGCGCGCGTCCACACCGGGCGCGGCGCGCACCAGTTGTTCCTATCGCCGGACGGCCGGACGCTGTGGGTGAACAACCGGGTCGACGGCACGACGGTGGCGCTGGACGCCAAGACCTACGCACTGATCCGCAGCTACCGGGTGCCCGGCGGCCCCGACTGCATCGACTTCGCGCCCGACGGCAAGCTGTGGATCACCCAGCGCTTCATCCAAAAGGTCGCCGTGCTCGACCCGGCGACGGGCGCGGTCCAGTCGATCGCCGTCGGACGCTCGCCGCACGGCATCTTCCTGACGACGGACATACGATGACGGACCCGTTCAGCCTCGCGGCCGGGTGGCTGCACGAGACTTTGATATTGCCGGCGCTCTATGCAGTCGGCGGGATGGAGTGGGAGGAGACCGCGTTCGGCTGGGCGCTGTTCGCCTGCTACGGTGCGGCACAGGTCGCGGTCACGTTCGCGATCTGCCTGCCGCTGGAACGCTGGCGCCCGGTGGAGCGCTGGCCGGACCAAAAGGCCGTGTGGGTGGACGTGCTCTACACGCTTATTTCCCGCGTGGGCGTGCTGCCGCTGGTGACGTTCGTGCTGTTCTACCAGCTTCAGGTCGGCATGAACGGCTGGCTTTCGGACCATGGCTGGATTCCGCCGACGCTCGAACGCCTCGCGCCGGCGCTGCTGGGCCATCATCTCGCGACCTTTTTCCTTTATGCCGTGATCCTGGACTTCTCGGAATACTGGCGGCACCGGCTGTCGCACAGGTTCGGCTGGTGGTGGGCGCTGCACTCCCTGCACCACGCGCAGCGGCAGATGACGTTCTGGTCCGACGACCGCAACCACGTCATTGACGACCTGATAGGCTTTGTGTGGTTCATGGCCGTAGGCCTGCTGATCGGCATTCCGCCGATGCAGTTCCCGTTGCTGGTGCTGTTGCTGCGGCTGCTGGAGAGCCTGTCGCACGCCAACGCGCGGCTGTCGTTCGGCTGGCTGGGGGAGCGGCTGCTGGTGTCGCCGCGGTTCCACCGTTCGCACCACGGCGTGCTGGCGGCCGGGCAGCGCAGCGTCAACTACGGCGCGATCCTGCCGTGGTGGGACGTGCTGTTCGGCACGGCGGACTTCACGCGCGCCTACGTCCGCACCGGCGACCCCTCGGCCGAGGAGGCGCTGGCGACCGGCAGCTACGTCCAGCAGCAGTGGGCGGGGCTGCGGCGCATGGCGCGCATGGCAGGCTGGACGGGTCCCAGGCGCGCTGGCTCCTTGCGCCGGGGGCATTGACGGAACCGTGCAGCCGGCCTCCACTTGCGGTCCGCAACGATCAAAGGTGCGAGCCTATGCTGAAAACATTTCTGCCATGCTTGTTGGTTTTGGGTTTGGCCGCGGGATGCGCGCCCTCGAAGGCCACCTCCGACGTGGTTGCGGCGGCGGCGTCCATCAATTCGTCGCCAGCCGCAGTCGCTCCGGTTTCTGCTAACAATCCCGTGGATGGCGTCTACCGGGGCCGGTCCACGCCGGTCAGGCAAAGCGGACGCTGCGGCCCGTTCCGCGACCCTACGGTCCGTATCAGAAACAACATGATCATCCGGCAGTTCGGTCGTGACAGGCTGGAGGCGACGGTGCAGCCAGACGGCACGTTCTCCACTCAGGCCGGCCGTACAACGATGTCCGGAACGGTCCGGGACGGCCATCTCAACGCCGAAATCGGCGGTGAGCATTGCAGGTACCGTTACAATCTTGACCGGTCGTAACGGAACCTGCGGGCGGCGACGCTCGCCGCCGCCCGGCTGATGGTTGCGCCCTAGGAGCCTGTCGGACTTAAGCCTGTCATGCAACTATCTAAAAGGAATACCGATCTGAGCGCAATTCCACTATGTTTCCAAGCGAACGCGAGACATAATATTCCAAAAAATCCCGATTTTTGCTTAAGTCCGACAGGCTGCTAGCTGACAATTACGCCTTCACCGCGGCAATCGACTTGCGGATCACCTCTTCCGCCGCCTCGCGCCCGGCCCAGCCCGTCACCTTCACCCACTTGCCGGGTTCCAGGTCCTTGTAGCGGGTAAAGAAGTGCTCGATAGCCGCGCGGGTGATGGCCGGCAGGTCCTCGACCGCGTGGACGTCGGTGTACTGCGTATGGATTTTGTCGTGCGGGACGCAGATGATCTTCTCGTCCTGGCCGCTCTCGTCCTCCATTTGCAGCATGCCGATGGGGCGGCAGCGTATGACGGCGCCGGGCACCATGGGAGCGGGGGCGAGCACGAGCGCATCGGCCGGGTCGCCGTCGTCGGCAAGGGTGCCGGGGATGAAGCCGTAGGCGGCCGGATAGGCCATGGGCGTGAACAGGAAGCGGTCGACGAAGATGGCGCCGCTGGCCTTGTCGACCTCGTACTTGACTTGGCTGCCCTGCGGGATCTCGATCACGACGTTGATGTCGTGCGGCGCGTCCTTGCCCGGCGGTATTTTGGAGATGTCCATCGTGCGGTCCCATGCGCTGTTCGGAGTGGCCGGACCATAGCCGCGTGCGCAATGCTTGCCAACGCGGCGCGCGGCGGCGTTTCGGCCCGAAACTGCCCTGCCACAGCCGTCAACGACGGGCGACGTGCCAGAAGGACGTGCCAGAAGCAGGGCGCCGCTTAGCTCAATGGAGCGCTATGAACAATGGCAACGCTTGCTGGACAACGCGCTCAATTCACATGGGCATTGAATCAATACAACCTTGCGGAAAGTGCCGAGAAGCAAGCCCTTTATGCGCAGGGCATGGCTAGATGCATTGCAGCAGCGCCAGCCAACGGTTTCACGGTCGATCAGATTACTCAGGGTCAGATGTATCCTGTGGCAGAGGTGGGGCAATACCTACATGAGACCAGCCCTGATGCGGGCCCGGAGATCAATGAGACCCAAGCCCTTCATGCCGTTGAGGAGGCGGTGGACACCTCTGACGTCGTCCGTTTAGGTGGGGGGCAGAGTGTTGTATATGCGTACGGCTACCGATGCGCGCCGGACCGCTTGAAAGTGGGACTGACCACGGGCGACACGGTCCAGCGGATCGTGGCCCAGATCAGCACGGGCACGCCGGACAAGCCCGCTCTCCTGCTCGAAATCCGGACGCATGACTGCGGTTCGTTGGAACGGGCGGTTCATGCGATTCTGGAGTACCGCGGCGCCAAGGTCGCGGGAGCCGGAAAGGAGTGGTTCAAGACCAATCGCGACGAGATCGTCGCAATCTATCGTTCAATCATCGAGCGACCCGCCTGAAAATCAAACTAAGGCCCACCCGGCGCGCTGCCTTGAGCGGCGCGGCGCTGGCATGGTAAGCAGGGCAGGGGCGCCTGTAGCTCAGTTGGTTAGAGCGGGCCGCTCATAACGGCTTGGTCGCAGGTTCGAGTCCTGCCGGGCGCACCATATTCTTCCCCGATGCCCTATATTCTCAGCGGGCCTAGTTGTGAGCCGGGCCGCACAACCGTAAACACCACGCCACCCTCGCCTTGCAGGAGCCTGCGCCATGGCCAGTTATCAATACGTTTACGTCATGAAAGACGTGACCAAGAATTTTCCCGGCGGCCGGGAGGTGTTCAAGGGCATCACCTTGTCCTTCCTGCCCGGCGTCAAGATCGGCATCCTCGGCGTGAACGGCGCAGGCAAGTCGACCTTGCTGAAGATCATGGCGGGGATCGAGACCGAATACGGCGGCGAGGCCTGGGCCGCCGAGGGCGTGCGCGTCGGCTACCTGGAACAGGAGCCGAAGCTCGACGACAGCAAGAGCGTCGCCGAGAACGTGCTGCTGGCGTTCGGCCCGCTGACGGCGGCACTGGCGCGGTTCAACGCGATCTCGGAGGAGTTCGCCGAGCCGATGGACGACGACAAGATGAACACGCTGCTTGCCGAGCAGGCGGAATTGCAGGAAAAGATCGACGCGGAGGACGGCTGGGATCTCGACCGCCGCATCGAGATCGCGCTTGACGCCCTGCGCTGCCCGCCGCCCGACGCCAACGTGGCGCGGCTCTCGGGCGGCGAGCGGCGGCGCGTGGCGCTGTGCCGGCTGCTGCTGGAAAAGCCGGACCTGCTGCTGCTGGACGAGCCGACCAACCACCTGGACGCCGAAAGCGTCGCCTGGCTGGAGCGCACGCTGCGCGACTTCGCGGGGACCGTCATGATCGTGACGCACGACCGCTACTTCCTCGACAACGTGACCAACTGGATTTTGGAGATCGAGCGGGGCCGCGGCTACCCGTTCGAGGGCAACTACTCGTCCTGGCTCGCGCAGAAGCTGAAGCGGCTGCAACAGGAGGAAAAGGAGGAAAGCTCCCGCCAGCGCGCCCTGGCCGCCGAGGAGGAGTGGATACAGAGCAGCCCGCGCGCCCGGCAGACCAAGAGCCGCGCCCGTATCGCCAAGTACGAGGAGATGCAGCAGAAGTCGCTGGAGATGCAGACGGGGGTGGCCGAGATCGTCATCCCGCCGGGTCCGCGGCTGGGCGGCTTGGTCATCGAGGCCGAGCAGGTCCGCAAGGCCTACGGCAACCGGCTGCTGATGGACGACCTCGACTTCAAGCTGCCGCCCGGCGGCATCGTCGGCGTGATCGGTCCGAACGGCGCGGGCAAGACGACGCTGTTCCGCATGATCACCGGCGAGGAGCACCCGGACGCCGGCACGCTCAAGGTGGGCGACACGGTGAAGCTCGGCTATGTCGACCAGTCCCGCGACAGCCTAGACGCCACCAAGTCGGTTTGGGAGGAGATCAGCGGCGGCACCGACGTGATCTACCTCGGCAAGCGCGCCGTGCCGTCCCGCGCCTACGTGGGCGCGTTCAACTTCAAGGGGTCGGACCAGCAGAAGAAGGTCGGCATCCTGTCGGGCGGCGAGCGCAACCGGGTCCACCTGGCGAAGATGCTGAAATCCGAGAGCAACGTGATCCTGCTCGACGAGCCGACCAACGACCTCGACGTCGACACGTTGCGCGCCTTGGAGGAGGCCCTGGCGGAGTTCGCCGGCTGCGCCGTGATCATCAGCCACGACCGCTGGTTCCTGGACCGGCTGGCGACGCATATCCTGGCCTTCGAGGGCGACAGCCACATCGAGTGGTTCGAGGGCAACTTCCAGGCCTACGAAGCGGACAAACGACGCCGACTCGGCGCCGACGCCACTGAGCCGCACCGCATCAAGTACCGGCCGCTCGCCCGCTGAGACCAGCGCCCGGACGGCACCGTGAACCCGGCCTGGTGTATCCAGACCGGCCGCCTGGTGCTGTCGCCCGTCGGTTGGCAGGACCTGGCGGATTTGCAGGCGCTCAAGGGCGATCCCAGGGTCTATGGCCAGATGCTGGGCGGCGTACGCAACTCTGGCCAGGTTGCCGCCGAACTGGCGCAGGACATCGTGTTCTGGGCGGTGCGCGGCGTCGGCATGTGGCTGGTCCGCCACGAACCCGGCGCCGCGGCCATAGGGATGACAGGACTGCACGAACGTCCTGATGGCCGGGGCACGGCGCTGCGGTTCGCCTTCCGCCCAGAGGTCCGGGGCCACGGGCTGGCGCGGGAGGCGGCAGGGGCGGCGCTCCGGTTCGCCCACGACCGCACCGGACTCAAGCGGGTGGTCGCCGTGGCACGGGAGGGCAACATCGCCTCCCGCACCGTGCTGGGCGCCATTGGGATGCGCCTATGTGGGACGTTCGACCGCGACGGCAGTCAGATGCTGCTGTTCGAAAGCCTGGCTACGCCGCGAGCTGACGACGCATGGCGGTGATCAGCGCGTCCACGCTGTTGTTGTTCTGTGCGATGTAGGCCGCGTAGTCGCTCCGCTGCGTCTGGCGCAGGCTGAGGCCCTCCGCGATGACGTCGATGATCTTCGGCCGGCCGGTCGCCTGGCTCACGACCCACTGCACGTTGTTCGGCTGCTGGTTGGGCCGGTGGATCGTCGTGCCCACGAGGCTGTCGCCGTCCCGCTGGGTGGTTGTGGTCGCCTTGAAGGTGACGCCCTCGAACTGGCCGAGCTTGCCGGTGATGTTGTTCAGCAGCACGGAGTGGAACAACTGGCTGAACTGCTGCTGCTGCCCCGCCGACGCGGTGCGCCAAAAGCGGCCGAGGCAGAAGCGGGCGATGTTGTCCACGTCCACGGCCTCCTCGATCAGCGGGGCGAGCCGGCGCTTCTTGTCCTCATAGGAGCCGGGACCGTTCACGACGGCGACCAGCGCGTTGCCGAGTTGCACCACGAAGCCAGTGGCGTCCCCGGCCGGCTGCGCCCAGGCGGCAGTCCAGGACCCGGTGGCGAGCAATGCCGTCGCAGCGGCGGAATAGGTTAAAAGCAAGCGGCGTGTCAGCATGAACAAGTTCCACTCTTTTGATTCAGGATGCCATCAGGCCACAGGCCGAGGGTGCCATCAGGGTCTGACGGGCGCAACGTGCAACGGGGCATGGCGTTGCGCGGCGTCCGCCGTATATTACCCTCCAGCCATTGCCAGCCATATGACCACAATCCGGATGATAGCACCATGAACCAGATCACCGCCCATCCGCCCGAGCCCGAGGCGCTTGCTACCCTGGAACGCTGGCTGACCGGTCCGCGTTTCGCGGCGCTCCCAGCGCGTACGGCCGCCCTGCCGGCGCCGGCGCTGTCGTTCGAGTTCTTTCCGCCGAAGAACGACGCCCTGGAGGCGCAGCTCTGGACCTGCGTCCGCCGGCTGGAGCGCCTGGCTCCGCGCTTCGTCTCCGTCACCTACGGTGCAGGCGGCACGACGCAGGCCCGCACCCACGCGACGGTCGCGCGCATCGTGAACGAGACCGAGCTGACTCCCGCCGCGCACCTGACCTGCGTGGGCGCGGCGCAGGGCGAGGTCGACGACGTCGCCCGGCAATACTGGGACGCAGGCGTGCGCCACATCGTGGCGCTTCGCGGCGACGCGCCGCCGGGCCACGAGTATGCGCCGCATCCCGAGGGCTACGCCTATGCCGCCGACCTCGTGGCCGGGCTGCGCCGGGTGGCGGACTTCGAGGTCTCGGTGGCGGCGTATCCCGAGACGCATCCGACGGCGCTCAATGCCGATCATGACCTGGACAACCTGAAGCGCAAGCTCGACGCCGGGGCGACGCGGGCGATCACGCAGTATTTCTTCGACGGCACGGTGTTCCTACGTTTCCTGGACCGCGCGCTGGCGGCGGGGATTACCGCGCCGATCGTGCCCGGCATCATGCCGGTGTCCAACTACGCGCAGGCGGCGAAGTTCAGCGCCATGTGCGGCGCCAGCGTGCCGGAGTGGCTGGGCGCCATGTTCGAGGGCACCGAGGACGATCCGGAAACCCGGCGCATGATCGCCGCCATCGTCGCCGCCGAGCAGGTGCGCCTGTTGCAGGCCAACGGGGTGGACGAGTTCCATTTCTATACGCTGAACCGGTCTGACCTGACCTACGCCATCGCCCACTTGCTTGGCGTTCGGGCACGGCCGGTGGCTGGCGGCACGGTGGCGCCAGCAGAAAAGGGCTGAGGGACGGCGGGAACCGGCATAGGCCGAAGAACGAGCGGAACGGCTTTCGGCAGACCCGGCGCGGTTCTGAAAATCGCCTTTTAGAAAGCTACACCCCGTCGTTTGAGGATAAAGAAGCCGTGCCGCGACGCAACAGATACGAAAGCGGCGAGTAGGTAGTGCAAAAGCGGCGGGTCCCGCTCGATCTGCCCGCGGTCGAAGAACCGGAGGTAGTCCGGGTTGTACACGACGCATAGGTCCGGTTGACCAGCCAGGGCCTTTACGACCTCTCGCTGCTGCGCGGGCAGGATGAACGCCAAGGTATCGTTGATGTTCAATGCAGTCGGCAGGGCATGACTGGTCCAGAGCGCGAAGCTAAACATTCCAGGCATGGAATAGGACGAGGTGCAGGCCCGGAGTTGCGCCGTGATCCATTGCAGGTTCTCTGCTTGGTCCGGATCGACCCGGATCAGGCTGGTGCCGGGCAGTCCAAGCGGCACGTCCTGCCAGTAGGCGCGTGCGCGGGCCGTCGTTGCAGCGGCACCGAGAACCAGCAGGACCGATCCGGTGAGCACCGCAGCCACGCGGCCCGAGATAGGCCGGACCGCTCCGCGGTGCTGAAGGGCCAACAGGACGTCATGGGCCAGGATGGGAAGCATGAGGATGGGCAACAATGCCCCGATGCTGACCTGGTGGCCAGCGACCGGGAACGGGTAGAGCGACATGAGAGCGCCGACCATCCCCACCGCGCGGCGTCCCAACAATGGCAGCGGCGGTGCCTCTTTATGGATCACGGCCGGCTGCGCCATCACCAGCCAGCAGAATGGCACCAGAAGGCGGAATACCTGGTCCGGAGAGGCCACCAGCATCACGGTACCGAGGACCACAAAGCCTAGCTTGAGAACGAGGATGCTGGTGTCCCGGCGGCCTTGCAGCCGAGGACGCCGTCCTGCCGCGACGCAGGCGCAGGCTGCTAGCATTGACAGGCCCGCAGCACCCAAACCGTACGGGCCTACATGCAGCGGAAGATACCAGTTGCGGACGAAATGGGCATTTTGCAGCACGATCGCGCGTAGCATGGCACCGGCAGTGCTGCCGGCTACCATCATGCCGCCGACAATGACAAGTCCCGTGAGTCCGCCCGCGGCGGCAATTATGAGCCAATGTCTTGAACGTAGAGCCGGCGGCTCGGCCAGAAGCTTCTCCGGCGGGTTTAGGGACACGAGCAGGGCCGCCCCGACCGTTAGCACCGCGAACACGGCATAGAGCCTGACCCACTCCATGTCGAACAGCAACGATTGGACGGTAGGCGGCATCAATAGCAGCAAGACGGCCATAGCCGGAAGGGCGACCTGCCGCCAAGCGCTGGGTGCCGTGGCTTGCAGAAGCACGAGCATCACAGCGCCACCGACATAGACGCCGATGTTGATCTTTACCAGTGCCAGGCCGGCCATTGCGACGCCGAGGCCGGCGAGCGTTGTGGCGCTGCAACCGCGCCGGACTGAGCAGGAGAGCAGCAGGATTGCCACGAGGAGAAGCATGCATAACTCCTCGGGATGCCCTGGCGAGTGCATGAGACTGGAAAGCCAGAATAGAAGGAGCACGTAGCAAACCAGCGTCGCTGCTAGCGAGCGGGTCAGGGTGTGGCAGAGCACGGCGAAGCCGGCCGTATATGCAAGCCACATCGACCCCGCCATGAACCGGCCTGTCGTATGGGTCAGTGGGACATGCAGTCCGACGTACAGCAGGCCGTAGGCTGCGTTATACAGAGGCCCATAAAGCGAATAGACCTCATCGTACATCCGGTAGCCAGCGAGCATTGAGCGGAAGCCGACAAGGAGGGTTCCCTCATCGTCAAACCATGACATCCCGCCGAGTATCGAGAACAGCACATAGGGAAGGGCAAGGAGCGTCGCGCCAAACAGCAACTTACCAAGTATCTGTGGGCTCTGCAGGTCCGGCCCTGGCGCAGCCCAGTCAGGCACGCGGGTGTCAACCATGGCCAAATCGCATTGTCTGGATCCTCCATTGGCGACGTTACTTCTTCGACACAGGTTTCACAACTACCCTGAGTTGATCTGACCTGACTTAGATGGCTGCGCCGATGCCCATCTCTGAGGGGCGCAGAGATGAGAACGTGTTTGGACGGCAGAATTTTGGACCTGATCGCGACAGTAATCGGGTGCTGTGAGCCACCGTGTGGGTCTACGCCGGGCCATCCACCAGTTAAGACCGTGCGCGTCCCTGACCCGCCAGGCACGCTCGTCCAAGGTCGCCCCGACCCGCCGCGAGCAGTAGGCCCACGCTCGCACGAACGGGTTGGCCGCGTTCGCCACCCGTTCTATAAAGCCAGCATGATCCTCACGACGCGCACGCCATGACCGAGTACCTCGCGCGCCTGAACCCCGAGCAGCGACAGGCAGTCGAGGCAATGGATGGCCCCGTGCTGGTGCTGGCCGGTGCCGGCACTGGCAAGACCCGCGTGCTGACCACAAGGTTCGCGCATATCCTGCTGACCGGCCGCGCGGCGCCGGGCCAGGTGCTGGCGGTGACGTTCACCAACAAGGCGGCGAAGGAGATGCGCGAGCGCGTCGGCGCGATCCTGGGCCGGCCGGCGGAGGGGCTGTGGCTGGGCACCTTCCATGCCCTGTGCGCCCGGATGCTGCGGCGTCACGCGGAGCTGGTGGGACTCACGTCCGGGTTCACCATCCTCGATTCCGACGACCAGTTGCGCCTGTTGAAACAGGTTATGGAGGCGGCGCACATCGACCCGAAGCGCTGGGCGCCGCCGGCGCTGATGGGGATGATCCAGCGCTGGAAGGACCGCGGCCTGACGCCCGACCGGGTGACGGCGGCCGAGGAGGGCGACTTCGCGGGCGGGCAGTCGCGCAACCTGTACTTGGCGTACCAGGCGCGGCTGAAGCAGCTCAACACGGCGGATTTCGGCGACCTGCTGCTGCACATGACGGAGATCCTCCGCAGCAAGCCAGATATTCTGGCGCAGTACCACCGGATGTTCCGGTATATTCTTGTTGACGAGTACCAGGATACGAACCTGGTGCAATACTTGTGGCTGCGCTTATTGGCGCAGTCGCACAAGAACATCTGCTGCGTTGGCGATGACGATCAGTCGATATACTCATGGAGAGGCGCTGAGGTCGAGAATATACTTCGGTTCGAGAAAGATTTTCCTGGCGCGCAAATCGTAAAACTTGAACGCAACTACCGCTCCACCGCGCCGATCCTCGCCGCTGCCGCCGGCTTGATCGCCAACAACGAGGGCCGCCTAGGCAAGACCCTGCGCTCTGGCCGCAACGACGCGAGCGGCGAGAAGGTCAGCGTCGTCAGCCTGTGGGACTCGGACGAGGAGGCCCGCATGGTCGGCGACCATATCGAGACCCTGCGCCGCGACGGCAACGCCCTCGCCGAAATGGCGATCCTGGTCCGCACCAGCGCCCAGACCCGCGCCTTCGAGGAGCGGATGATCACGCTGGGCCTGCCGTACCGCGTCGTCGGCGGGTTGCGCTTCTACGAACGCGCCGAAATCCGCGACGCCATCGCCTACATGCGCGTGCTGCACCAGCCCTCCGACGACCTGGCGTTCGAGCGCATCGTCAACGTGCCCCGGCGCGGCGTCGGCGAGGTGGCGTTGCGCGCCATGCACGTGGCGTCGCGCGAGCAGCAAATCTCCCTGGCGCTGGCCAGCGAACGGCTGGCGCTGAGCGGCGGCCTGAAGGGCCGGGTCGGGACCGCGCTCAAGGAGATGTTCCAGGCATTCACGCGCTGGCGGGAGGAGCTGCCGCGCGACGGCCATGTGCTGACGCTGGCAAAAATGCTGGACGAGAGCGGCTACACCGACATGTGGAAACAGGACAAGTCGCCGGACGCGCCGGGGCGGCTGGAGAACCTGAAGGAGCTGGTCCGCGCCCTGGCCGATTTCGAGACCCTGGCCGGGTTCCTCGACCACGTTTCGCTGGTGATGGAGAACGAGCAGAACGCCGAGGGCGACCGCGCCAGCATGATGACCCTGCACGCGGCGAAGGGGTTGGAGTTCGACACCGTGTTCCTGCCGGGCTGGGAGGAAGGGCTGTTCCCTAGCCAGCGCACGCTCGACGAGGGCGGGCTGAAGGGGCTGGAGGAGGAGCGCCGCCTCGCCTACGTCGGCCTGACCCGCGCCCGCAAGCTCGCCGTGGTGAGCTATGCCGCCAACCGCCGCATCTACGCCAACTGGCAGAGCAGCATCCCAAGCCGCTTCGTGGACGAGCTGCCGGAGGCGCACGTGGAGCGCGGCGGCTCGGCGGCGATGCAGCGGGAGGCACGGCTGTTGTCGGCGCCCAGCGTGTTTACCAGCGGCCCCCTGATGGCCCGGCGCCAGGCGGGGCCGCGCGCCGTCGAGGCCTGGGAGCAGCCGGCCCGCCCGGCGCGGCAGGACGCCATCGCGGTCGGCAGCCGGGTGTTCCACCAGAAGTTCGGCTACGGCGAGGTGCTGGCGGTGGACGACGACCGGCTGGACATCGTGTTCGAAAAGGCCGGGCAGAAGCGGCTGCTGGACCGTTTCGTGGAAAAGGCATGAGACGCCGCGCCAGCCCGCTGGAAACCGTGTTCGTCGAGGTGCCGGACGCCGCCGTCGAGGCCTATGAGGCGGCGCTCGGGACGGCGTGCGCCACGGTCGGCTTCTTCTTCGCCGACGAGGCGCGCGGGATCTGGCGCGTGGAGGGCGTGCGCGACGCCGGCGCCGACGAGGCCCGCCTGCAGGATGCGCTGGCGCTTGCGGCCTTGGTGACTGGCGTTCCCGCCACGTTGGGCCGGCAGGCGACCGAGGCAGAGGGCTGGCTGGCCCGGACCTGGGAGTCGTTCCCGGAGCAGCAGGTGGGCCGCCGCTTCACGGTGCGGGGCACGCACCAGGCGGGCGGAGCAGCGGCGGGGCGGCTGGTGCTGACGCTCGACGCCGGGCTGGCGTTCGGCTCGGGGGAGCACGGGTCGACGCGCGGCTGCCTGCGGGCGCTGGAGGTCGTGGCCCGGCGTCGGCCACGTCGCATCCTCGACCTGGGCACCGGCTCCGGCATCCTGGCGATGGCGGCGGCAATGCTGTTGCGGCGGCCGGTGCTGGCGACGGACATCGAGCCATGGTCGGTCCGCGTCGCCGGGCAGAATGCGGCGGCGAACGGTGTCGGGCGGCTGGTGCGGTCGGCGCTGGCCAATGGATGGCACGGGCCCACAGTGCGAGCGGGCACGCCTTATGACCTTGTGCTGGCCAATATCTTGGCACGGCCGCTCTGCCGCATGGCAAGGGAGTTGGCGCTGGCTTTGACGCCGGGTGGGACCGTTGTCCTCGCCGGCCTGCTCGATAGCCAGGCGCGCATGGTGCTTGCGGCGCACCGGCGCCAGGGCCTCCGGTTGGAGAGGACCTGGCGCGAGGGCAACTGGATGACGCTGGTTCTACGCAAGGCGAACCGGGCAAGCCAACTGGCCCGCCCGCCTGTGGTCAGGCCGCAGCGGGGCCGCCGAAGCTAGCCTACGCGGCGTCGCGGGTGCGGGCCTCGATGAAGTGCGGGTCGAACACCCGGCTCAGTTCGGCACGGCTCAGGCCGATATCGGCCAGCTCGCGGTCGCTGAGCGACGACAGCTCGTCCAGCACGGCACGGCGGCGCGAGAACGTCATCAAACCGGAGATCACAGCGCCGAAACGGTGGCGCAGGCCACGCGGGGCCGGGTTGGCATCAGCAACGGTGCCGTCCGTTCCCTCGACGGCCGGGCTCCGGTACGTCAGGCTGTCGGACATCAGGAGCGCAATCTGCTCCTTGGCAAGCGGGGCGTTCATTGTACTATCCTTAAAACTCATGCTGCCGCGATTAGGCCCGAGCGCTCCAAACGCTTGAGCTCTGCGGCATGACGGGAATATGGGCGCTTATGCTGCAATGCAGCATGTTATGTAACGACGCCTGATATGCGTCAGGCGCGGATCCAAGCGGGGAGCTATGTGAATTGTGAAGATATTGTGAGCGAAAAACCAGTGGCAGAGCGGCTGGCCGAGGTGCGCCGGGCGATGGTGGCGCAATCCCTCGACGGCTTCATCGTTCCGCGCGCCGATGAGCACCTTGGCGAATACGTGCCGCCGGGCGCCGAGCGGCTGGCTTGGCTCACCGGCTTCACGGGCAGCGCCGGGACCGCGGTGGTGCTGGCAGGCCGTGCGGCGGTGTTCACCGACGGCCGCTACACGCTGCAACTCGCCGCCCAGGCCGACGCGGCGCTGTTCGAGGCCTGTCATATCACCGACGACCCGCCGCCGGGCTGGATCAAGGCGCATGCGCCCGCCGGAGCGCGGATCGGCTACGATCCCTGGCTGATCAGCCAAGACGGCTTGGACCGCTACCGAGACGCTGGGCTCGATATGGTGCGGGCCGACCCGAACCCCATCGATGTCGCCTGGGCGGACCGTCCGCCTGCGCCAGCCGGCCCGGCCGTGCCGCACCCGCTGGAGTACGCCGGCCACGCCTCCGCCGACAAGCGCGCCGACATCGCGGAGGCGCTGCGGAAAGATGGCCAGGATGTCGCCGTCATTACCGACCCGGCGTCGCTCGCGTGGCTGCTCAACCTGCGGGGCAGCGATGTCGACTACACCCCGTTCGCGCTGGGTTTCGTGCTGCTGCGGTCCGATGGTTCGGCTACGCTGTTCATGGAGCCGTCGAAACTGCCGCCCAGCACGCTCGGTTGGCTGGGTCCCGACGTGACCGTGGCGCCGCGTGCGGCGCTGCCGGCGGCGCTGGCGGCATTCGGCAACCATCGGGTGCGGGTGGACGCCGCGGGCTCTCCGGTTTGGTTCGCGCAGACGTTGCGGGACGCTGGGGCTGAGGTCGTGGATGGCGCCGATCCGTGCTCCCTGCCCAAGGCCTGCAAGAACCCCACCGAGCAGGCGGGCACGCGGGCGGCGCATGCGCGGGACGCCGTCGCGGTCTGCCGCTTCCTGCACTGGCTGGACGGGGCCGACCGTGCGCCGCTCACTGAACTATCGGCCGCCGAGAGGCTGCTCGCGTTCCGGCGCGAGGCGCCGCTGTTCCGCGGGGAGAGCTTTCCCGCGATCTCGGGCGCCGGAGAGCATGGCGCCGTGATCCACTACCGCGTGACCGCCGCGACCAACCGGCCGATCCGCGCCAACGAGGTCTACCTGATTGACAGCGGCGCGCAGTACCCGGACGGGACGACCGACATCACCCGCACCACCTGGACCGGACCCGGCACGCCTCCGGCCGAGTTGCAGGACCGGTTCACCCGCGTATTGAAGGGCCATATCGCCCTGGCGGCTGCGCTGTTTCCGCAAGGCGTAGCTGGGCCGCATCTGGACGGCTTTGCCCGGCGTGCGCTGTGGCAGGCCGGCCTCGACTATGACCATGGCACCGGGCACGGGGTCGGCAGCTACCTCTCGGTGCATGAGGGGCCGGCGAGCCTGTCGCGCGCCGGCCGCATGGTGCCGCTCGCGCCGGGGATGATCCTGTCGGACGAGCCAGGCTACTACCTGCCCGGCGCCTACGGCATCCGGCTCGAGAACCTGCTGCTGGTGCGCGCGGCGGAGCTTCCCGCGGCCAAGCGGCCCTTCCTGGAGTTCGAGACGCTGACTCTGGCTCCCTTCGACCGCCGCCTTGTTGACACGGCGTTGCTGGAACCGGCCGAGCGGGCATGGGTCGACGCCTACCATGCGCGGGTGCTGGCGGAGGTCGGGCCAGCGCTGCCGGGGCCAGCGCGGGAGTGGCTGGCGGCGGCATGTGCGCCTCTGGGCTAGTCCGAAGCAACTCAAACTGAAACCAAGCGAAAAGAACTTGTCATTGCGAGCCGGCTTCGGCGCGGCAATCCAGGGCCACATGGGCCGACATTCAGGCATTCGACCCCTGGATCGCTTCGTCGCAAGCACTTCTCGCAATGACGTTGGAGAGCTTTGCAAAGTCTCGGCGGCAGCGATCTAAAAACCCGCCATCTCCCGCCACTCCGCCTCTGTGACCGTCGCCACCCCCAGCTCCGCCGCTTTCTTCGCCTTCGAGCCGGCGTCCGCGCCCAGGATCAGCAGGTCCGTCCGCTTCGAGACGCTGTCGGACACGCGGGCGCCCAGGGCCTCGGCACGGGCCTTCGCCTCCGGGCGGCTCATGGTTTCGAGCGTGCCGGTGAACACCAAGCTCTTGCCGGCCAGCGCGCCGTCCGCCGTCGCGGGGCGCTCGGCATCCTGGATCGTAAGATGAGCCGCGAGTTCATCCAGCGCGGCCAGGTTGCGCGGCTCGACAAAGAACGCCGCCAGTTCGTCCGCCAGCGCCGGTCCGACGCCCAAGATGCTGCCGAGCGCCAAGCGTTCGTCGCTGCCAACGGTCGTCGCCGCCAGCATCTGCGCCCGCCACGCCGCGAAGCCCGTGTAGTGCCGGGCCAGCAGCTTGGCGTTGGTCTCCCCCACACGGCGGATGCCGAGGGCGAAGATGAAGCGGTCGAACGGAATGCTGCGCCGGGTCTCGATCGCCTGCATCAGGTTGCGGACCGATTTTTCCTTCCAGCCCTCGCGGGCCAGCAGCGCCGCACGGTGCTGTTCGAGCCGGAAGATGTCGGCCGGGCCGTAGAGCCAGCCAAAGTCGAAGAACTCCTGGATGCTCTTCTCGCCTAAGCCCTCGATGTCGAAAGCGCCGCGGGAGACGAAGTGTATCAGGCGCTCGACGGCCTGCGCCGGGCAAACCAGGCCGCCGGTGCAGCGGCGCACGACCTCTCCGGCCGGGCGCAGCGCGAGGCTGCCGCAGGCGGGGCAGGTCTCGGGTGGCGCATAGGGCGCGGCGCCGGGCGGGCGGCAGTCAAGCAGGACCTGCACGATCTGCGGTATCACGTCGCCGGCGCGTTGCAGGACCACGGTGTCGCCGACGCGCACGTCCTTGCGGGCGATCTCGTCCTCGTTGTGCAGCGTGGCGCGGGTGACGAGCACGCCGCCGACGTTCACCGCCGCGAGCCATGCGACGGGGGTCAATGCGCCGGTGCGGCCGACCTGGATGCGGATGTCTTCGAGCGTGGTCGCGGCCCGCTCGGCCGGGAACTTCCAGGCGATGGCCCACCGCGGCGCCCGGCCGATGAAGCCGAGGCGCCGTTGCAGCGCCAGGTCGTCCACTTTGTAGACGACGCCGTCGATGTCGTAGCCCAGGCTGGACCGCGCCAGGCCGGCCTCCTGCTGGAACGCCGCCGCCTCGGCCTCGCTGGCGAGCGTGCGGGAGAGCGGGTTCACTTGGAACCTCCAGGCCCGGAGCTGGTCCAGGTATCCGGAGTGGGTGCCGGCGACGCTGCCCCGCACGTCGCCCATGGCGTAGGCGAACAGCGACAGCGGGCGGGTCGCGGTGATGGACGGATCAAGCTGGCGCAACGACCCGGCGGCGGCGTTGCGCGGGTTGGCGAACACCTTCTGCCCGGCAGCAGCCTGCGCCGCGTTGAGCGCCAGGAAGTCGGCCTTGGTCATGAAGACCTCGCCGCGGATTTCGATGAGGGCGGGGAAGGGACCGTGCAGGCTGGTGGGAACGGTCCGCATGGTGCGCAGGTTGGCGGTGACGTCTTCGCCCTCGGTCCCGTCGCCGCGTGTGGCACCGCGCACCAGGACACCATTTTCATACAGTAAATTGATGGACAGGCCGTCGATCTTGGGCTCCGCGACAAAGGCTAGGCAGGCGTCGGCCGGCTGGTGCAGGAAACGGCGGATGCGGGCGCAGAACTCGAAAAAATCCTCTGGCGCGAAGGCGTTGTCGAGCGAGAGCATCGGCACGCGGTGGCGAACCTTGGCAAAGCCGCCGCCCGGAGCCGCGCCGACGCGCCAGCTGGGACTGTCGGCGCGGACCAGATGCGGAAACTCGGCCTCTATCGCCGTATTGCGCAGGCGGAGCGCGTCGTACTCGGCATCGGTGATCAGCGGCGCATCGTTCTCATGGTAGGCGCGGTCGTGCCGGGCGATCTCGGCGGCGAGGGCGGCCAGCTCCTTTGTAGCTTCGGCCTCCGTCAAGCAGCCGTCCCCAGCAGGCTATCGGCGGCGGCACGGGCGGCCTCCGTCACGCTTTCGCCGGCCAGCATGCGGGCGATCTCCTCGCGCCGGGCCGGGAAGTCGAGCGCCATGACGCGCGTCTCCGCCCGGTTCTGGGCGGCAACCTTCGCAACCTGCATATGCGCCACGCCGCGCGCGGCAACCTGCGGGCTGTGGGTGACGACCAGGACCTGCACCTGGTCCGCCACGCGCGCCAGCCGGTCGCCGACCGCAGCCGCCGTGGCGCCGCCCACACCGCTGTCGACCTCGTCGAACACCAGCGTCGGCACCGATCCGCCGCTGACCAGCACGACCTTCAGCGCCAGCATGAGGCGCGACAGCTCGCCGCCCGAGGCGATTTTGTCGAGCGCGCCGGGCGTCTGGCCGGGGTTCGTGGCGATCAGGAAACGCACCGCGTCCGCCCCGGTGACGCCCCACCGCGCCTCGTCCAACGCCTGGACTTCCACGAAAAACCGCGCCTTGTCGAGCCGGAGCGGCGGCAGTTCGGCCGTGACCGCCGTCTGCAGCCGCTTGGCCGCCGTCTGGCGCGCGGCGCTCAGCGCGGCGGCAGCGGCGGCGTAGCTTGCGCGGGCGGCGGCGGCCCGTGCCTCCAGCTCCGCAATCTCCGCCGACCCGGTGTCGAGCGCAGCCAGGCGCTTGCGCAAGCTGGCGAGCAGGGCGGGCAGTTCGACCACGCTCGTGCCATGCTTGCGGGCGGCGGCGCGGAGTGCGAACAGCCGCTCCTCGGCCTGTTCCAGCAGGCGCGGGTCGGAATCGGCCTCGTTGGCCAGGCGGCTCAGCAGGGTTTCGGCCTCAGCCAAAGCCTCCTCCGCGCGCTCCAGTGCGGCGAGCGCCGGGGCGGCGGGGTTGTCCGCGTCCGGCTGGTTCGCCGGCGCGAGCTTTTGCAGGGCGCGGGAGGCGCTTCGCAGCGTGGCGGCCGGGCCGGCGCTGCGGCGGTCCTTCGGCGCGATCTCGCTGAGCGCCGATGCAATGGCTTCGGCCCGGCGCTCGCCCTGTTGCAGCCGCTGGCGGTCAGCGGCGAGGCGGTCCTCCTCGCCCTCGACCGGCGCCAGGGTCGACAGCTCGTCCAACGCATGGCGCAGCCAGTCCTCCTCGCGCTGTGCCTCAGCGATCGCCGTCCGGGCAGCCTGCAACGCAGCGCCCGCGTCCCGCCAAGCGCGCCAAGCCGCGCCGACGCCGCCGCGGACCGGAGCGTGGACCCCATAGGAGTCCAGCAGGGTCGCATGCACGGCCGGGTCGGCAAGGCCCATCTGGTCGCCCTGGCCCTGCACCTCCACCAGCAGCGACCCGGCCCGGCGCAGCAGCGCCACGCCAACCGGCTGGTCGTTGATCGTGGCACGCGACCGCCCATCCTTCGACACCACGCGGCGGACCACGATCTCGTCCTCCAGCGCCACCCCCTGCTCGGCGAGTAGATCGAGCGCCGGGTGGCCAGGAGGAGGCGCGAAGCACGCCGTGACGCTGGCCTGCTCGGCGCCAGCCCGCACCAGGCCGGCATCTGCCCGTGCGCCCAATGCCAGGCCGAGGCTGTCCAACAGGATGGATTTGCCGGCGCCGGTTTCTCCGGTCAGCACCGTGAGCCCGGCGCCGAACTGTAGGTCGAGCCGCTCAATCAGCACGACGTCGCGGATCGACAGCGCGGTGAGCACGTGGGTGCTAGAACACGCTGCCCAAGGTTCGGGCGAAGAACCCGCCGGTGCGCGCAGCCGTAGGCGTGGCAGGCGCCATGCCGTCGTCCGCGAGCTGGCGGTAGCTGTCCTCGTACCACCGGCTGCCGGGGTAGTTGTGGCCGAGCACGGCCGCGGTCTTTTTCGCCTGGTCGGTCATGCCCAGCATCAGGTAGATCTCGGTCAGGCGGTGCAGCGCCTCCGGCGTGTGGTTGGTCGTCTGGTAGTCGTCGACGACCCGCTGGAACCGTCCGATGGCGGCCTCATAGAGCTTTTGCTGCTCATAGAAGCGGCCGATCTCCATCTCCTTGCCGGCCATATGGTCGCGGCAAAGATCAATCTTGAGCCGGGCGTCACGGGCGTAGGCGCTCTCGGGGAACCGGTTCACCACGTCCTGCAGCGCCACCATGGCCTGCTGCGTTCCCTTCTGGTCGCGCTGGATGTCCGCGATCTGCTCGTAGAAGCTAAGGCCCCGCAAATAGTAGGCATAGGATGCGTTGGGGCTTTTGGGATGCAGTTGGATGAAGCGGTCCAACGAGCCAATGGCCTCGGTGTAGTGGTTCTGCAGGTACTCTGCATAGCCGTGCATCAACTGGGCGTTCACTGCCCAGGATGAATACGGATAGTTCTGCTCGACCGCGTCGAACTGCGTCACCGCCGTCGAGTAGCGCTTTTGGCTGAGGGCGTCGACACCGTTATTATAGAGTTCCTCGACGGTCTTTGAGCCTGGGTCAGCTTTGACGTGCAGGTCCTCGGACTTGCCGTTCCAAGGCAAGACCGAGCTCAGCGTCTCGCAGCCCTGCAACAAAACCAGAGCCACTAGGCCAGGGATAATGCGCAAGGAAAGGGTGCGAAAAAGGCGGGTGCGTTGCTTCATGACAGCCGCCCTATAGCATGCCGGCGCAGCGGTTAGGAATGCGTTATGCAGCTTCCCGAACCGGCGCAGCAGCCCAGTCAGACCCGCTGGCCGCCATGTCCCAACCGGACCCCGAGGCAGTGGCCCAATCGGACCCGGAGACATACCGCCAGTTCGCGCCGTCAGCGAACAAGGCGCGGAGCAGGCGGTTGTTCAGCGTGTGCCCGGACCGGTGGCCGATAAACCGGCCCTGCAAGCCGGCATCCGCCAGCGCCAGGTCGCCTACGGCGTCAAGCATCTTATGGCGCACGAACTCGTCCGTCCGGCGCAGGCCGCCAGGGTTCAACACCTGCGCGCCGTCCACCACGACCGCATTGTCGAGGCTGCCGCCCAACGCGAGGCCCGCCGCCTGCAAGCCAGCGATCTCACGGGCAAGGGTGAACGTGCGGGCGTCAGCCAGCTCGTGCCGGATCGCCGGGCCATCGACCGCGAGCGATAGCGCCTGCCGCCCGATGGCCGCAGCGTCGAACGCAATCGACACCGACATCTCCAGCGACGCGGACGCGCCCGGCCGCAACTCGGCGTAGGCATCGCCGTCCTGCACGCGCACAGCCTGCAACACCTCGATCACGCGGGCCGGCGCGTCTTGCTCGACCGTCCCGGCGCAGTCCAGCAGGAACACCCAGGGAGCAGCCGACCCGTCCAGCACCGGTACCTCCGGCCCGTCCAACTCGACGATGACATTGCTCACCTTGCAGGCCAACAGCGCGGCCATCAGGTGCTCGACCGTGCCGACCCGGACCTCTGGACGGTCCGGCAACGCCAGCACCGTGCAAAGCCGCGTGTCGGAGACATGGTCGAAGCGCGCCGGAATGTCGATGCCGAGATCCGAGCGGCGGAACACGATGCCAGCCCCCGCGGCAGCAGGCCGCAAAGCGACGTTGACCCGGCGCCCGGAGTGCAGGCCGACGCCAACGCAGCAGATCGCCGACTTCAGGGTGCGCTGCATCGGGGCGGACGCCTGGGAAAGCGTGAGGTCTTGTGCCGCCGGTGAAAGCTCAAGCATTCCGTCCATGATACCCTCAACCAGCTCGGTCGCCGGAGTGATCCAATGGACGCCGACTTAGCGTCCCCTGATGCAACCTAAGCGGCTGAACAGGGAACGCCAAATCAATCTATATTTCGGAGTATTACGCCATAACCTATTATAACTAATCTGATTAAGATTTTTGGCGCCGCAGGAACGTCGGGATTTCCAAGCCCTCGTCGACCAGTTCCTGCCGCGGTGCAGCAATCGGCATGGCCTGGCTGTGGAACGACGGGTCGGCCCGCTGCGGCTCGGCGTCCAGTTGCGCCGTGCGGCGGCCACGCCCGATGCCGGTCATAATATCGAACAGGCTCCGCGCCGCGCTCGTCGTGTTGGCGGGGCCTGTCGGAGCGCCCGGCGCGGCGTGGGGAGCATCCGGGACCTGCGGGCTGGAGCGTGGGGCAGCGCCCTGGCGTTGTGCCGGCGGCGGGGGGGCATAGCGCTGCGGACCCCCCGACTGGGCGTTATGCTGGGCGCTATGCTGGGCGTCGTCCTGATATGGCGACTCGCTGGCTGGCTCCGGCGCACGGGGCGTCAGCAACTGCGCCGGGTTCGGCATCGGCGCCGACTGGCCGATCACGCCGAACGACGGCGGCATATGGGACGGCGGCGGACCCGCGGGCGGGGCCGCGGCGACATGCGCCATCCCGCTGCCGCCGACGGCGACCAGGCGCGGCTTCGTCGCCTCAGTCTGGCCGATGTCGATGCCGGTCGCCACCACCGAGACGCGCACGCGCCCGGTCAGGCTCTCGTCGATCGCCGAGCCGAAGATGATGTTGGCGTCCTCGGCGACCTCCTCCCGGATGCGGTTCGCCGCCTGGTCGACCTCGAACAGCGTCATGTCGTCGCCGCCGGTGATGTTGATCAGCAGCCCGCGCGCCCCCGCCATGCTGGTGTCCTCCAGCAGCGGGTTGCTGATCGCGGCCTCGGCGGCGCGTATGGCGCGGTTCTCGCCGTCGGCCTCCCCCGTGCCCATCATGGCCTTGCCCATCTCGGCCATCACGGTGCGGATGTCGGCGAAGTCAAGGTTCACGAGGCCAGGCGCCACCATCAGGTCGGTGACGCCGCGCACGCCCATGTAGAGCACGTGGTCGGCCATCTTGAACGCTTCCTTCCAGCCGGTCCGCTCGTTGGCGAGCCTGAACAGGTTCTGGTTCGGGATCACGATCAGCGTGTCGACGAACTGCTGCAACTCGGTGATCCCCGCGTCGGCCGCCTTGCCGCGCCGCGCGCCCTCGAAGGTGAAGGGCTTGGTCACGACGCCGACCGTCAGCACGCCGCGCTCGCGCGCCATGCGGGCGATGACGGGGGCGGCGCCGGTGCCGGTGCCGCCGCCCATGCCGGCGGTGATGAACACCATGTGGGTGCCGTCCAGGTGCCGCATCAGCTCGTCGGCGGCCTCCTCGGCGGCGGCGCGGCCGATCTCCGGCTTGGCGCCCGCGCCCAACCCTTGCGTCAGGTGCGGCCCCAACTGCACCCGGCGGTCGGCGCGGCTGTGCTGCAACTGCTGCGCGTCCGTGTTGGCCACTACGAAATCAACGCCCTGCAGGTTCAGTGCGATCATGTTGTCGACGGCGTTGGTGCCGCCGCCGCCCACGCCGATCACGGTGATGCGCGGCGTGAAGTCGGTGTGGCTCTGCTGCGGGACGGTGAGGTTAAGGGTCATGCATAGTCTCCCTAAGTGGCTTCTGGCGTGATAATTACAATTTAACGTAGTTGTTGCGAGTCGGCTTCATGCGGCAGGCTTCAGATGTGGTTTCATTTCACAATCGGTTGCGGACAAAGTTGACCACCCGGCTCAGGAACCTGGCCGGACGGTCGTTGGACAGGTCCACGTCGGCCAGGGTGCGTCCCACGCCGCTGGCCCAGTTCAGCAACCCCGCCGCCGTCGCGGCGCCGGGGCCGGCCACGTCGTCCGGCAACCCCCGCAACGGCAGCGGGCGGCCCAGGCGCACCTGGCGGTCGAGGATGCGGCCCGCCATCTCCCGCACCCCGACCAGTTGGCTGGCGCCGCCGGTGAGCACGACGCGCGTCCCGGCCTCCCGCGCCAGGCCCGCGCCGTCCAACTGGGCGCGGACCAGCTCGAATGTTTCTTCCAGCCGCGGGCGGATCGCGTTGACCAGTTGGCTGCGCGGGATCTTGGCGTAGTCCTGGTCCTCCTCGCCCACCAGCGGCACGGACAGGATCTCGCGCTCGTCGTCCGGGCTGCTCTCGGCGTTGCCGTAGACGGTCTTCAGCCGCTCGGCGTCGGCGACGGAGATCGAGAGCAGCCGGGCCAGGTCGTTGGTGACGTGGCTGCCGCCGACGGGGAGTTGCGCCGTGTGCAGCATGTTTCCCTCGCTGAACACCGCGATCCCCGTCGTGCCGCCGCCCATGTCGATCAGGGTCACGCCCAGTTGGCGCTCGTCCTCGACCAGGGCCGACAGGCCCGCCGCCATCGGTGCGCTGACCAGTTCCGAAATATACAGCTCGCACCGCAGCACCGCCGTTTCGAGGTTGCGCAGCGCGGTGGACGCGGCGTCCACCACGTGCAGGCGTGCCGACAGCGTGTCGCAATGCAGGCCGCGCGGGTCGCCGACGCCCGGCGTCCCGTCGACCGCGAAGCCGAGCGGCAGGGTGTGGACGCTCTCCCGCCCGTCCACGGCGGCGCGGCTGCGGCCCTCCTGCACCACACGGCGCACGTCCGCTTCGGTCACGGCACGGCCGCCGACGGGCCATTTCACGCTGAACAGCCGGCTTTCCGGCTTGCCGCAGGTCAGGTTCACCGTCACCGAGCGCAGCCGGTGGTCCGCCATGGTCTCGGCGGCGCCCACCGCGCCGCGGACGGCGTGCTCGGCGGCGTCGAGGTCGGTGATCCCGCCCGCGCGCACGCCGCGCGCCTGGCGCATGCCGAAGCCGAGCACGCGGAGCTGGCCGTCCTGGTCCATGCGGCCGATCAGGCAAGTGACCTTGGTGCTGCCGACGTCCAGCACGCCGAACGGCGCGGTCCGCAGCGGGCGGCGCGGCGGCGGATCGGGCAGCATCGGCGGCGGCAGGTGCGCGCTCGTCAAATCAAGTCGCGCAAACCGCTTGGCTTCGCTGGGTTGCGGAGCAACAGTGCTCTCAACGTGTTTGCCGGGCCTTGCCGGGGCATACAGGGTGGGGCTGCGTGGCATGTCGTTCATCCCGGCCCCCTAGGTCGGCCGACGTGGGTTGGATAGACCTAGGCTTGGTGAGATCGGGCTTGGTGAGATCGGGCTTGGCGGGATCAGGCTCGGCGGAATCGGGCTCAACGGTATCGGCCCGTGCGCCTCTGGCTGCGCACGCACCACCATGCGGTCGGGCAAGCGCAGGTCGACGGCCTGCAACGGGCGGTCCAGCAGGGATTGCGCGGCCTGCAGCTCCATCAGCCGGCTCATCGCCGGCGCCTCGGCGCCCTCGGGCAGCAGCACGTCCACGCCGTTGTTGAGCCGGAGGTTCCACCGGCGCTCCCCCACCCGGATCGCCGCCACCACGCGGGCGCGCAGGCCCGGCTGGGCCGCGAGCTGGTCCAGCAGGGCGGCAGCGAACTCCGGAGCGCCGGGGCCGACGACCAGGGGCAGCGTGGCAAAGGCGGCGGCGTCCTTCACCGGGTCCTGCTCGGCCACGACCTGGCCCGCCCGGTCGATCAGCACGAACTTGTCCCGCGTCTGCCACACGGCGAACGGACGGCGTTCAACAAGATGCACGACGACCGTGCCGGGCAACCGGCGCTCCACTGTGGCCCGCTGCACCCAAGTCAGCCGCTCGATCCGCGCGCGGGCGTCCTCGGGCGAGAAGCCCAGCATCTTGTCGCCCTTCGCGACGCCCAGCGCCGTCCGCAGCGTGCCCTCCGGCGTCAACGACCGGCCCTCGACCACGATGTCCTGCACGGGCAGGCTGACGCCGGCGCTGATCCGTGCGCGCAACGGGGCCAGGGAGCCGCCGGGCTGCACCGTGCGGACCAGGGCAGCGCCGCTAGCCAGCAGCAGCACGCCGGCGACGCCCCAGGCGACCGGGCGTAGCAGGTAGCGCTGGCGGCGGCGCAGCAACGTCCACCGCGTCGGGCGGTCGTTGAGCGGGCGCGGCGGCTTGGCCGGAGTGCGGGCGGATGGCCGTGGGCCCGCGGTGCCGCCCGCTGGCGCCCGCCCGCTGGACGCCCCGCTGCCCACGCCATTAGCCCCACGGTTGGACATCGTCACGCGCGGCATTCGGCGTGCTCCACCATCCAGGCGCACAGCGCGGGGAAGTCGATGCCGAGATGCGCCGCCTGCTCCGGCAGCAAGCTGGTCGGCGTCAGGCCCGGCTGGGTGTTCACCTCCAGCAGCACCAGCCGGCCCGGCTGGCGGGCAGTGTCGTCGTAGCGCAAGTCAGCCCGTGTCGCGCCGCGGCAGCCGAGTGCCCGGTGCGCCGCCAGCGCCACGTCCATTGCGCGGGCATAGGTCTCGGGAGGCACGGCGGCGGGCACGACATGGCGGGAGCCGCCGTCGGCGTACTTCGCCTCGTAGTCATAGAACCCGGCCGCGGGCGCGATCTCCGTCACCGCCAGCGCGCGGTCGCCCATCACACCGACCGTCAGCTCGCGGCCGGGGATGTACTCCTCAACCATGGCGTGGCGTCCGAAAGCCCACTGCCGCGCCAGCTCCGCCCGGCGGTTGTCGCCGCCGCGCAGGATTTCGACGCCAACGGACGAACCCTCGTTCAGCGGCTTGACGACGTAGGGCAGCGGCAACGGGTCGGCGGCCTCGAGCTCCGCCATGTCGACGACGCGGCCGTGCGCCACCGGCAGGCCGGCGGCGGCGAACACCGCCTTGGCCGCCTGCTTGTCCATCGCCAGCGCCGACGCGCGGACGCCGGAATGGGTATACGGGATGCCGAGCCAGTCCAGCACGCCCTGGATCGCCCCGTCCTCGCCGAACCGCCCGTGCAGCGCGTTGAACACGGCGTCGGGCTTCGGCCCAAGCTTCGGATCGAGGGCGGCGACGACAGCGCCCAAATCCTGCCCGACTAGGACCGGCGTCACGTCGAACCCGGCGCCGGCCAACGCCGCGATGACCTGGCGACCCGAGGACAGGCTGACCTCGCGCTCGGCGGAGATGCCGCCATATAGGACCGTAATGCGCTTCATGCCCCGTCCCCTGCTGTCACACGTCGAGCCAAGGGGTTCGCCGGGAGCTGCGCCGTGCCGCCTCGCGTCGAACCAAGGGGTTCGCCGGACGTCGGACCAACCCGCGCAAATGGCTGCGCCAGCGAAACGGCAGAGCCGTTTGCGCGGATTTCGCTGGGTTCGCCGGGAATGCCGATGCGCTTGATCTCCCATTCCAGCGTGACGCCCGACGCCGCATGCACCCGGCGGCGCAGCTCCTCGCCCAACCCTTCCAGTTCGGACGCGGTCGCGCCGCCGGTGTTCAGCAGGAAGTTGCAGTGCTTCTCGCTGCACGCGGCGCCCCCGCGCACCAGGCCACGGCCGCCGGCGGCGTCGATCAGCTCCCAGGCGCGCATGCCCGGAGGGTTGCGGAAGGTCGAGCCGCCAGTGCGGGCGCGGACCGGCTGCGTCGCCTCGCGGCTCGTGTGGATTTCGGCCATGCGGGCGGCGATGGTGGCGCGGTCGCCGGGGCGGGCACGGAGGCGGGCGCGGACCACGACGGCGCCGGGCGGCAGGCTGGCATGGCGATAGGCCAGGGCCAGGGCGGCAACCGGCAGGCGGACTTGCTCGCCCGAGCGGGTGACGAACTCCGCCCAGTCGAGGCAGCCCGCGACGTCCGCGCCATAGGCGCCGGCGTTCATGGCGACCGCGCCGCCGATGGTGCCGGGAATGCCGGACAGGAACTCAAGCCCGGTCAACCCGGCGGCGGCGGCGTGCTCGGCCACCGCGGCGTCCAGGCACGCTGCGCCGGCGACCACGCCGTCGCGCTCGACGCGCACCTCGCCGAAGCCGCGGCGCAGGCGCAGCACCACGCCATGGATGCCGCCGTCGCGGATGATCACGTTGCTGGCGGCCCCAAGGACCTGGACCGGCACATCGGGCGGCAGCGCGGCGAGCAGGCCCGCCAGGTCGGCGGCGCTGGACGGCCGCACCAGGGCCTCGGCCGCGCCGCCCACGCGGAACCAGGTGAACGGCGCCAACGGCGCGTCGGCCTGCACTCGGCCGCGGATCGGCGGCAACCGGTCTATCAAGTGCGGCGTGCGCGTCGAACCAAGGGGTTCGCCGGACAAGGCGGGGATCATCCGGTCCGCCACGCGCTGGCGGCCTGGAGCGCCGCGAGTTCGGCGGGCAGGCTGGCCGCCCATTGGGTAATGGTCCCAGCGCCCAGGCAAATCACGAAATCGCCGGGCTTGGCGATGGCGTGCACCATCTCGCCCAGGTGCTCCGGCCCCGGCAGCGGCACCACGCTGCGATGGCCGCGGGCGCGCAGCCCGTCCACCAGCGAGTCGCGCGATATGCCTGGCATGGGCGCCTCGCCGGCGGCGTACACGTCGGCGATGATGACGGTCCCAGCGTCGTTCATGCAGGTGCAGAACTCCGGGAACAGCGATTGCAGGCGGGAATAGCGGTGCGGCTGTACGACGGCGAGCACGTTGCGCGCCCCGGCCTGGCGCGCGGCCTTCAGCACGGCGGCGATCTCGACGGGATGGTGGCCGTAGTCGTCGATTATGGTGATGCCGCCCGACTCGCCCGTCTTGGTGAAGCGCCGCTTCACGCCGCGGAAGCCGGCGAAGGCGCTGCGTATCGTCGCCTCGCCCACGTTCATCTCGACCGCGATGGCGACGGCGGCGAGCGCGTTCTGCACGTTGTGCTGGCCCAGCATCGGCAGCCGGAACGGACCCATGCGGCGGGACACGTCGCGCCCGCGCCCGGTCACGACGACCTCGAACGTGGCACCCAGCTTGTCCATCACCAGCCGCTCCGCCTTCACGTCGGCTTGCGGCGAGAACCCGTAGGTGATCACCCGGCTCGTCAAACCAAGGGGTTTGCCGGGGTCCGACAACCGCGGGATCATCTGCTGCACGGCCGGGTGGTCGATGCACAGTACGGCGAAGCCGTAGAACGGCACGTTGGCGACGAACTGGTCGTAGCCCGCCACCATGGCCTCCGCGGTGCCCCAGTGGTCCAAGTGCTCGGGGTCCATGTTCGTCACCACGGCGATGACGGCGGGGAGGCGCAGGAAGCTGCCGTCGCTCTCGTCGGCTTCAACCACCATCCAGTCGCCCTCGCCGAGCCGGGTGTTCGAGTTGTAGGCGTTGATGATGCCGCCGTTGATGACGGTCGGGTCCATGTGGGCCGCCTCCAGCAGGCAGGCGACCAGGCTGGTGGTGGTCGTCTTGCCGTGGGTGCCGCCGACGGCGATGGCCCAGCGCAGCCGCATCAGCTCGGCCAGCATCTCCGCCCGGCGCACCACGGGCACCAAGCGGGCGCGGGCGGCGGCAATCTCGGGGTTGTCGCGCCGCACCGCCGTGCTGACCACCACGACCTGCGCATTGGCGACGTTCGCCGCGTCGTGGCCGATCGCCACCGGAATGCCGGCATCGCGCAGGCGGCGCACGTTGGCGTTATCAGAGATGTCGCTGCCCTGCACGGCGTAGCCCAGCGTGTGCAGGACCTCGGCGATGCCCGACATGCCGATGCCGCCGATGCCGACGAAGTGGATCGTGCCGATGCCGAGTGGCAGCGCCCTCATGCGCGGACTCCTAGGTTGTCGATCGTGGGCAAGCTGGGCGGGGGCTGGCCGGCTGGAGACTGGTTGGCGTGCGCCAGCTGCGGAGCCCGCGCAAATCGCAAGTGCGATTTCGCTGCGCTCCCAGCGATGTGCTCGACCAAGTTGGCGAGGCGGGCGGCGGCGTCCGGGATGCCGGCGCGGGCGACGCGCTGCGCCTTTTCGGCCAGCAGGCCGGGGAACGGCAGGCGGGCGGCCAGCGCGTCGGCCAGCGCCTGCGGGTTCGCCTCGAACTCGTCTTGCCGCAGCACGTCGGCGCCGGAGCCGGCGGCGTTGTGGGCCTGGTGCTGGTCGATGGAACCCGGCAGCGGCACCAGCAGACCCGGCCGGCCCACGGCGCAAAGCTCCGCCACCGTGCTGGCGCCGGCGCGGGCAACGACGAAATGCGCCGCCACCAGCCGCACGGCCATGTCAGGGAAGAAAGCGGCCAGCTCCGCATGAACGCCCAGCGCGTCGTAGGCGGCGCGCACGCGGCCGAGGTCCTCGGGCCGGCACTGCTGCACGATCCGGAGCCGGGCGCGCAACCCTTCCGGCAGCAGCGCGACGGCCTGCGGCACCGCGTCGCTGAACACCCGCGCGCCCTGGCTGCCGCCGGTGACGAGCAGGTTAACCGGGCCGTCGACGGTAGGCGGCGTGTAGCCCAGCCCGGCCAGGGCGCGAACCGCCGGGCGCACCGGGTTGCCGGTCAGCACCGTCGCGGTCCCAGCGAAACCGAGTGGTTTGCGCGCGTCTGGCAGGCGCGTGGTCGCGGCCATGCCGAGCGCCAGTCGGTCCGCGAACCTCGCCAGCGCCCGGTTGGCCCGGCCCAGCACGGCGTTCTGCTCGTGCAGCACCACCGCCGGCCGGCGCAGCATCATGCGGGACGCCAGCACGGGCGCGACACAGGGATAGCCGCCGAACCCTACGACCACGGCGGCCCCGAGCGTCGAAAGGATGCCGCGGGCCTGCGCCGTCCCCACTGCCAGCGCCAGCGCCGCCTGGCCGCCGCGCCATGCGCCGCGCCCGGCGATCCCAGCGCCGCGCAGCACGAACGTCTCGTGCCCGGCGAACACGTCGGATTTCAGGCCGCCGCTGCGCGCGTCCGTCATCAGCGCGATGCGGTGGCCACGGGCGACCAGCTCGGACGCCAGCGTCTCGGCTGGGAAGAAATGCCCGCCAGTGCCGCCGGCAGCGATCACGATGGGGCGGATGCGCGCAAATGGCCACGCCATTTCGCTGGGTTGGCCCCTCATGCGCTGCGCCCCCAGACCGGCTCGGCACGGGTGCGGCGCCGGGTGAGCGCCAGCAGCATGCCGATGTCGAGCGCCACGGCGAGCACGGACGACCCGCCGTAGGACACGAAGGGCAGGGTCATGCCCTTGGTCGGGATCAGGTGCAGCGCGCTGCCCATGTTCACGAACGCCTGGAGGCCGAAGCTCGTCACCAGCCCGCAAGACGCCAGCACGATGAACAGGTCCTGCTCCGCCAGCAGCCGCAGCAGGCCGCGCAGCACGATGAAGCCGAACAGGCAGAGCAGGACCAGGCAGATGATCATGCCGAACTCCTCGCCCACCACGGCGAACACGAAGTCCGCGTGGGCGTCGGGCAGCACGTCCTTGACCCGGCCTTCGCCGGGGCCGCGGCCCAGCAGGCCGCCGTTGCCGAACGCTTCGAGGGCGGTGTTGACCTGGTAGCTGTCGCCCGACGCCGGGTCCATGAACCGGGTGATGCGGCTGCGGACGTGCGGGAAAAACGTGTAGGCGCCGATGCCCGCGGCCACGAGCCCGCCGGCGGCGACGCCGACCAGCAGCAGGTTCAGGCCGCCGATGAACAACTGAATGAAGAACACGGCGGCGACCACGGCCAGCATCCCCATGTCCGGCTGCGATTTCAGCAACAGGGCGATCAGCGCGAACACCCCGCCGGCCAGGATCATGCCAGGGAAACGCTGCACGCGCTGGCCCCCGCTGAGCAGCCAGGCGGCGACGACGGCGAAGCAGGGTTTCAGGAACTCGCTGGGCTGCACGGTCATGCCGGGAACGGAGATCCAGCGCCGCGCGCCCTTGATCTCGACGCCCAAGACGAGAGTGGCGGCGGTTAGCGCCAGCGCCGCCAGGCAGCCGAGCAGCGCCAAGCGGCGGACGCCCGTCGGCGACAGCAGCGACACCGCCACGACGACCAACCCGGCAAGCGCCAGGAACACGACCTGCTTCAGGATGAACACGTCGCGCGACTGGTGGAGGCGTTCCGCCACCGCGGGCGATGCCGCCAGCATCATGACGTAGCCGAAGCCGATCAGCGTGCCGACCGCGAGCAGGGTCCAGCGGTCGACCGTCCACCACCAGCGGCCGAGCACGGAGGTGTCGGAGCGGGACAGGGACATCAGGCGCTCCTTATTGTGAAGGCTGGGGCTGTGAATGCGGGGGGCGTGGAGGCGGGGGCAGGTGCTGGGGCAAGGACGAGGTCGCGGAACCGGTCGCCGCGGGCCTCGAAGCTGGCGAACTGGTCGAAGCTGGCGCAGGCCGGGGACAGCAGGACCACGGGCGAGCCGGTGCGGGCGGCGGCGTCGCGGGCAGCCGGGACTGCGGCGTCCAGGGTGCCGGCCACCGTGAACGGCACCCCGGCGGCGGCCAGGGTCCCGGCGAACAGGGGCGCGTCGCGGCCGATCAACACGGCATGCGCCACGCGGGGGAGCAGGGCGCGCAGCGGCTCGATGCCGCCGGCCTTGGCGATGCCGCCAGCGATCCAGACCAAGCGGCCGTAGCAGGCCAGCGCGCGGGCGGCGGCGTCCGCGTTCGTTGCCTTGCTATCGTTCACCCAGGCCACGCCGTCCACCACTGCCACGCGCTGCTGCCGGTGCGGCAGGCCCGGGAACCCGGCGATGCCTGCGGCGACCGCGCCGCGCGGAACCCCGAGCGCCAGGGCCAGGGCAGCAGCGGCGGCGGCGTTCTGGGCGTTGTGCGCGCCGGGCAGGGCGGCGGCTTCGGCCATTGGCAGGATTGGCCCGTCCCGGTCGCGCAGCACGCCGTCGTCGCACCAGACATCGGCCGGGTGCTGGCCGGATATCGTCACGACGCGCGCGCTGTGCAGGCTGCGGGCCAAGGCAGCCGTATCGTCGTCGTCGGTTCCGACCACCGCAACGCCATCCGTACCCTGCCGGTCGAACACGCGGCGCTTGGCGGTGACATAGCCGGCCATGTCACCGTGCCGGTCCAAATGGTCGGGGCTGAGGTTGAGCAAAGCCGCCGCGTCGAAGCGCAGCGTGGCCAGGCGCTCCAGCATGTACGAGGACATCTCCAGGACATAGACGCCGGCGTCCGCAAGCGCCGGGAGGGCCAGCGCCGAAACGCCCAGGTTGCCCCCTGCGGCCGACTCGACGCCGGCAGCAGACAGGATGCTCGCGACAAGGGCGGTTGTGGTGCTTTTGCCGTTCGTGCCGGTGATGCCGACGAACCGCGCCTCGGACCCGGTCGCGCGCACGGCTTGGAACAGCAGCTCGGCGTCGGACAGGATCGGGATGCCGGCGCGTTGTGCTGCCAGCGCGGCGGGATGCGGCGCTGGCAGGCGGTGCGGGATGCCGGGGCTGAGCACCAAGGCGTCAAACCCGGCAAGGCCACACGCCTGCTGCGGAGCAGCGCTCCCGGCGAGGTCAAGCACTGGCAGGCCAGCGGCGGCGCGCGTCTCCGGCTTATCGTCCCACGCCGCCACCTCCGCTCCCATGGCGAGCAACGCGCGCGCAGCCGGCAGCCCGTTGCGGCCAAGGCCGACCACGGCAAAACGTCGGCCCCTGAACAGCATGGGGGGAAACGCTGCGAAACCGAGTGGTTTGCGTGCGCTCATCGTATCTTCAAGGTGGCCAGGCCCACCAGCGCCAGGATCATCGAGACGATCCAGAACCGGATCACGATCGTCGGCTCCGACCAGCCCTTCTTCTCATAGTGGTGGTGCAGCGGCGCCATCAGGAACACGCGCCGCCCGGTGCGCTTGAACCAGAACACCTGGATGATGACGCTGACCGTCTCGACGACGAACAGCCCGCCGACGATGCCCAGCACGATCTCATGCTTCGTCGCCACCGCCACCGCACCCAATGCGCCGCCCAAGGCGAGGCTGCCGGTGTCGCCCATGAACACCGCCGCTGGCGGGGCGTTGAACCATAGGAACCCCAGCCCCGCGCCGACCAGCGCCGCGAGGAACACGCCCAGCTCGCCCACGCCCGGCACTGGATGGAGCTGCAAATAGTCGGCGAACACCCGGTTGCCGACGAGGTAGGAGATCAGCGCGAACACCGCGGCGGCAATGATCGTCGGCACGATCGCGAGGCCGTCCAGCCCGTCCGTCAGGTTGACCGCGTTCGAGCTGCCGACCATCACGACCATGCCGACCACCGGGAACAGGAGGCCGAACGGGATCAGCACCTCCTTAAACACCGGGATGGTCAGCGAGGTGCCCAGCGGCTCCCTGGTCAACGACGTGATCCAAATGGCGCAGCCGAGGCCGAGCAGCACCTGCGCGACCAGCTTGCCCCGCGCCGAGACGCCCTTGGTGTTGCGGCGGGACAGCTTCAGGAAGTCGTCGAGGAAGCCGATGACGCCGTAGCCGAGCGTCAGCAGCAGCACCGCCCACACGTAGCCATTGCGGAAATCGGTCCAGAGCAGCGTCGACGCGGTGAGCGACAGCAGGATGAGCACGCCGCCCATGGTGGGCGTGCCCTTCTTCTCGATCAGGTGCCGGGCGGGTCCGTCGAGCCGGATCGGCTGGCCGCCGTTCTGCACGGAGCCGAGCCAGCGTATTACCATCGGACCCAGCAGGAAGCTGATGAACAGCGACGTGAGGCACGCAGCACCAGCGCGGAACGTGATGTAGCGGAACAGGTTCGCCAGAATGAACTGGTCGGCGGACAGGCGGGAAAGGTAGACAAACATCAAGGTGCGCCCTCCGCCTGCTTGTTGGGCGGATAGCCTTCAAGCGCGGTGACAATAAGGCGCATACGGCTGCCGAGGCTGCCTTTGACCAACACGGCGTCGCCGGGCCGGACCGCGGCTGCGACCAGGGGCGCCAAGGCCGCGCTGTCCCGCACGTGCGCGCCGCGGGCATGGCCCGGCACGCCGTCGTAAAGGTGCCGCATCAATGGGCCGCAGGCATAGAGCAGGTCGACGCTGGCGGCGACGTCGTGGGCCAAGCCGGCGTGCTCCGCAGGGCCGAACTCGCCAAGCTCCAGCATGTCGCCGAGCACCGCGACACGCCGGCCCGGCAACGCCGCGAGCACGCCCAATGCAGCGCGGACCGAGGCTGACGAAGCGTTGTAGCTCTCGTCGAGCAACAAGATGTCGCCGCTGCGGACCGGGCGCTGCACGCCACGGCCGGCCATGGGCCGGAACGCCGCGAGTGCCTCCGCGGCAAGGGCCGCGTCCAGGCCCAGCGCCGCACAGGCGGCCAGGGCGGCGACGGCGTTGAGCGCCATGTGCGCGCCCGGCGCCGCGAGCGGGAACTCGACGTCTTGGCCGAGGATGCTGGCCCGCACCGGATTAACACGTAGCAGGCGCGCGTCCACGCCCTCTGCGCTGCCGAATGTCAGCACGCGGCCGGGCGCCGCTTTGGCCAGCCGCCCAAGGAACGGGCTGTCACCGGGCAGGACCGCGGCGCCGCCGGGTTGTAGGCCCTGTAGAATCGTCGCCTTCTCGTCGGCGATCGCTTCGAGGCTGCCCAGGTGGCCGATGTGCGCGCTGGCGACCGCAGTGATGACAGCGACATGCGGAGCGGCGAGCAACGCCAGCGGCGCGATCTCGCCCGCGTGGTTCATGCCGATCTCGGCCACGCAGAACGCCGCGCCGGGCGGCAGGCGCGCGAGGGTCAGCGGCACGCCCCAATGGTTGTTGTGGGACGCCTCGGCCGCATGGGTCGGGCCGAAGGACGCAAGGGCCGTCCGCAACATTTCCTTGGTCGTAGTCTTGCCGACGCTGCCGGTGACGGCGACCATCTTGCCGCCGAAGCGCGCCCGGCCCGCGCGGCCCAGGGCATGCAGCCCGGCCAAGGTATCCTGCACGACCAGCAACGGCGCGTCGTCGGGCAGCCCCTCCGTGCGGTGGACCATCGCGCCGGCCGCCCCGCGGGCCAGCGCGTCCAGCACGAAGGCGTGGCCGTCCGCATCGCCTTGCAGCGCCACGAACAAGTCACCGGGCCGGAGCGTGCGGCTGTCGATTGACACGCCCATGGCGTCAAACGCGCGCAAACCACTCGGTTGCAGACGCGCGGCTCCGCGTGGCTTCGCTGGCGTCGGCAACGCCCCGCCTGTCGCGGCCCGCAACGCGGCGGCAGTCCAGAGCGCCGTCATAGCAGGCCGCGCACGATGCTGGCGTCATCGAACGGCAGGACAGCCCCGCCGACGGCCTGGCCCTGTTCGTGCCCCTTGCCGGCCACGACCAGCACGTCGCCGGGCGCCAGGCCGTTCATGGCGGCGGCGATGGCGGCGGCGCGGTCGCCGATCTCGACAGCGCCGGGCAGGGCGGCCAGGACGGCGCGGCGGATCGCGGCCGGGTCCTCGCTGCGCGGGTTGTCGTCGGTGACGAAGGCGCGGTCGGCCGCCCGTGCGGCGACGCCCATCAACGGGCGCTTGCCGGGGTCGCGGTCCCCGCCGGCACCGAACACCACATGCAGCCGCCCGGCCGTGTGCGGGCGCAGGGCGGACAGCAGCCGGTCCAGCGCGTCGGGCGTGTGGGCGTAGTCGACATAGACCGCTGCGCCGTTGGGCAGCGTCGCCGCCAGCTCCATACGGCCGCGGACGCCTTGCAGCGCCGGGAGCCGGTCCAGCGCGTCGGCCGTGCCCGTCACGATCGCCAGCCCGGCCGCGAGCAGCGCGTTGTCCGCCTGGAACCGTCCCGGCAACGGGAGGATCAGTTCACGCCGGACACCGCCCGCGTCGATTTCGAGCACCTGCCCGCCGGGCTGCGGAGTGGCGCGCACCAGGCGCAGCAGGTCGCCGTCCTCGCCGACCCGGTGCAGCGCCAACCCGCGCCGGGCCGCGATGCCGCGCAGCGCATCCATGGTCGCCGCATCCAGCGACGCACTGGCAACGGCCGGAGCGCCCACAGGCAGTAGCGCATCGAACAGCCGGAGCTTCGCGGCGCGATACGCCTCCGTGGTGCCGTGATAGTCCAGGTGGTCCCGCGTCAGGTTGCTGAACCCGGCCGCCGCCAGCCGCACGCCGTCCAGCCGGAACTGGTCGAGCCCGTGCGACGACGCCTCCAGCGCCACCGCCCGTACGCCGTCGCGGGCGAGCGCCGCCAGCGCCTCCGCGAGCGCCACAGGGTCGGGCGTCGTGAGGCCAGGGGTGCTTTGGCTCGTCCGGGTGATCAACCCGAGCGTGCCGAGGCTCGCCGCCTCCACCCCGCTGCCCGCCAGGATTTGGTGCAGGAACTCGGCGGTGCTGGTCTTGCCGTTGGTGCCGGTGACAGCGACGATCCGTTCCGGCTGCGGACCCGCCTGCAACGCCGCGAGCCGGGCAAGCGCGCGGCGGGGCTCGGCATCGAGGATCATCGGGCGGACCGGGACGCCCACGGGCCAGGCCGTGCCAACCGGCGCCAGCACAGCGGCGGCGCCCCGTGCCACGGCGTCGGAGATGAAGGCGCGGCCATCGGCGCGAGCGCCCGGCAAAGCCGCATACAGCATGCCCGGCCGGACGGCGCGGCTATCGGCCGTCATGCCGGTGACGCCCATTGGCAAGCCCGGCGGCAATGCAGTCCCAATACGCCGCAGCATGTCAGCGAGCCGCAACGGAGGTGACGACCGGCCCGGCTTCCTGGCGCGGAGGCGCAGGCTCACGCGGGACAGGCTCATGCGGGGCAGTCACCGTGGCCGGCACCGGCTGATGCGCGGGCGGGTGCGCCGCCACCGCGTTCTCAGGCGTCCGCCAGCCCGCAGGCCGGCCCGGCCGCAGCGGCATGGCGAGCGTCGCCTGCGTCGCCGCCTCCGTCGCCGTCTCGGGCATCAACCCCAGCATCGGCGCGATCCGCGCGATCAGGCGGCCCGCGCCCGGCGCGCTCACCGCGCCGGCGGTCGAGTAGCCGGCGGTGCTGGCGTTGCCTTTCGGCTCGTCCAGCATGAAATACACGGCGTAGCGCGGCGCATTCATCGGGAACACGCTCATGAAGGCGCTGACGTTCGCATGCCTGCGGTAGCCGTGCCCCATGGTCTTCTCCGCGGTGCCGGTTTTGCCGCCCACGAAATAGCCCGGCACGTCCGCCGGCTTGCCGTAGCCGTCCGTCACCACCAGCCGCATCAGCTTGCGCAGCGTGTCCGACGTCGACTGGCGCATGATCCGGTGCTCGTCGGCGGGCGGCTCGTCCGCCTCCAGAATCGTCGGATGCAGCATCATGCCGCCGTTGGCCAGCACCGCCGTACCGCGCACCACGTGCAGCGGCGAGACGGCGATGCCGTGGCCGAAGCCCACGGTCAAGGTCGCGACCTCTTTCCAGCTCGCCGCCGGCTGCACGATCGGCTGGCCCTGCTCCGGCAGCTCAATGCCGACGCGGGTGAACATGCCCATCGCCTGCAGCCAGGACCGCTGCCGCTCCGTGCCGACCTGCTGCGCCATGTGCGCGGCGCCGAGGTTGCTGGAGTAGGCGATGACCTCCGGCAGTTCGAGCACGCGGTGCTTGCCCTCGAAGTCCTTGATGGTGAAGCGGCCGATCTTGATGTCATGCGAGGCATCGAACGAACTCCAAAGCTGCGCCGCGCCCGAATCCAGCGCCATAGCGGCCGTTTGCAGCTTGAACGTGCTGCCGGGCTCGTACATGCCCGTTACCGCGCGATTGAAGCGCTGCGCGTCCGTGGCCTCGCCGGCCTTGTTGGCGTCGTAGTCGGGCAGGCTGACCATGGCGACGACCTCGCCGGTGCGCACGTCCATCACGATGCCGCAGGCGCCGATGGCGTGGAACTCCGCCATCGACTTCGACAGCTCGTCCCGCACCACGCCCTGCACCCGGACGTCGAGCGACAGCTTGAGCGGCTCCGGGTTGTCGCGCAGGCGCGCGTCGAAGGAGCGCTCCACCCCAGCGACGCCGTGCGCGTCGACGTCGACGCCGCCCAGGACCTGCGCCGCGACCCGGCCCTGCGGGTAGCGGCGGCGCTCCGTCGGCTGGAAATAGACGCCGGGGATGCCGAGGTTGTTGAGCGCAAGCTCCTCACGCGGCGTGATGTTGCGGGCGAGGTAGACGAACTGCTTCTCGCTGGCAAGGCGGGCCTTGACGACGTCGAGGTCGAGGCGGGGCAGCACGGCCTTCATCCGCTGCGCGGCCTCGTCCGTGTCGATCATCTCGCGCGGGTTGGCGTAAAGGCCGGAGGTCGGCAGCGAGAGCGCCAGGATCTCGCCGTTGCGGTCCACGATCATCGCCCTCGTGTGCGGCGCAGTGTCCTGCGGCGGCGGGGGCGGGGCGAGTGCGGGCGAACCGTCGTCCGGCGTCGAACCAAGGGGTTTTCCGGACGCAGCGGGGGGGGCAGCAGGGTTGCGGAGCAACAGTGCTCCCAATGGGTTCGGAAGCTGGGCGAGGCGGTCGCCGTGCTTCCGCTGCATCGGGAACATGACCGTGGCGCCCGCAAGCTTGAGGGCGACGGCGCTGAACAGCAGGAAGAAGCCCATGGAGGCGATCACGAGCCGCCCGCGCGTCTTTTCCATCAACGCGCGCTGCGCCAGGTCAGGCGCGGCGCGGACGGCCTGCCCATGCGGCTCGCCGCGCCACTCGCCGGGCGGAGGCGCGTCGTGCCGTGGGGCAGGGCGGGGAGCAGGAGGCGGCGTGTCCGTCATGTGAGCTCGGCTATGCCCCCGTTCAGCGAGCGCTGGCGACGGACGCAGCCATGGGCGATCCGACGGGGACCGGCGGCGGCAGGAGTGGCCGGGTGCTGCCCAGGGCCGACGGACTCGCCTGGCTGTAGCTCGTTTGACCATGGGCCGGAGGGTTGTAGGCCGGCAGCGTTGGCCCCGTGGCGCCGGCGGGCTGGGTCCAGTCTTGAAGGTGCGCCGTGCGCGCCACCGATTCGCCGATGGACAATCCCGCAGCCGCCGGGGCGCCCGAGCGCACGGACGCAGCGGGGGCGACGGTACTTGCGCTGGCCGAAGGCGCCAGACGGGCCGGAGCCGGCCTGGGCGCTGCGGCCGTGACGATGGAGCTGGTGCTCACGTCGAGCACTGGGGCAAAAACCGGGTGGGTCAAGACGGGCCGGGGCGGCGGCGCTTTCGCGGCCACAACCACTGGATGCGCCGGCATCGGCAGGTTGCGGAGCGACAGTGCTCCCAACGGGGCCACGGGCGGCTGCGGCAGCGCGTCGGCCACCGGAGCCGGGGGCAACGGCGGCTCTTCCTCGCCAGACGCCTGGGCCGCGCCGGGGGCGGCGGGCGGTGGCAGGAGCGCGCCCAGCTCGGCGACGGTGACGAACTGCGAAGGCGCCAGGCTCTTCAGCTTCAGGTGCGCCTGGGACAGCGCTGCAAGGCGCTCCGGCTCGTTCAGCAACGCCCACTCGCCGCGCAGCACGCCGATGCGGTCCCGTGCCGTATCGGCCGTCTTCAGCGTTTGCTCGATCTCGCGGTCGAGCATCTGTGCGCGGTGCTTCGACTGGTAAAGGTACAGGCCGGAGCCTCCGGCCAGTAGCATGCAGATGCAGGTCAGGGGACGGATCATGCTGGTGCGGTGTCCCAATCTGGGGTTGCGGCATGGCGAGCCAAAGCGCGCAGCCGGGCGCTGCGGGCGCGGGGGTTGGCGCTAGTCTCGTCGGCATCCGGCCGCTCGGCGCCGTTGGTCAGCAGGCTGAAGTCCGACGCCGCCCGTTCCATCAGGCTGCGCGGATCGTGGCGGGACGGCGCCGGGGTGCGCCCGGCGGCCCCGAGCATGAAGCGCTTCACCAGCCGGTCCTCCAGCGAGTGGAACGACACCACCACCAGCCGCCCGCCCGGCGCCAGCAGCGACGCCCCCTGCTGCAGGGCGCGCTCGACCTCGCCGAGTTCGTCGTTCACCCGGATGCGCAGCGCCTGGAAGCTGCGGGTCGCCGGGTCGATGCCCGAGCGGTCGGGCGGCACCACCTTGCGGATGATGCCGGCGAGTTGCAACGTCGTCTCGACCGGCGCCTCCGCCCGCGCCGCCACGATGGCGTGGGCGATGCGGCGGGACAGCCGCTCCTCGCCGAACTCGTACAGCGTGTCGGCCAGCTCCGCTTCCGGCAGGCCGTTCACCAGGTCAGCCGCGGTCGGCCCGGCGGCGGCCATGCGCATGTCGAGCGGGCCGTCGCTGCGGAAGCTGAACCCGCGGGCGGGGTCGTCGATCTGGAACGAGGAGACGCCGAGGTCCAGCACGATGCCGTCGAGCTTGCCGACGCCGTGCTCCGCCAACAGGCCGACCATGTCGCCGAAGCGGCCCTGCAGCAGATGCAGCCGGCCGGGATGGCGGGCGGCGAGCGCCGCGCCGCGGGCGATGGCCGCAGGGTCGCGGTCGATGGCCCAAAGCGTGCAGGGCGCGGCCTCCAGGATCGCCGACGCATAGCCGCCGCCGCCGAAAGTGCCGTCCAGCAGCACGCCGCTGGACGACGGGGCGAGGTGGCGCAGCACCTGCGGCAGCATGACGGGGATGTGCGCGGAGGCGTGCATCAAGCGTTTCCGCTCGGCAGGGTGAGGCCGCGGCTGCGGGTGGCGTTCCGCGCCTCGGCCCGGCGCCGCTCGCCGGCCACTGGCTCCCAAATTTGGAAGGTGCGGCCACGGCCCATGAAGGACACCATGTCGGTCAGGCCCGCGAACTGCACCAGCGGCTCCGAGAGGACGATCCGCCCCTCCTTGTCCGCCTCCACCCGCGTGGCGTCGGCATAAAGGGCGGTGATGAAATCGTCCTGGTCGTCGCTGAACGTGTCGAGCTGGCCGAGCGGCTGCGCGAGCGCCTCGAACACCGGCTCCGGCCAGGCCTCGATGCAGGGGTACTTGTGCGACGGGCTCAGGACCAAGCTGACCGGACCCTCCTCGGACCCGTTGCGCAACTGCGCGCGGAAGCCGGCGGGAATCGATACGCGACCCTTGGCATCGAGGCGGTTCTGGTGCGTGCCAAGGAAGTGGCTCATTCAGTGCAGCCCCTCCCTCTCGCCCCAGAGATGCCCGTCAAGCGGCGGGTTCGCCCCCAGGCCGCGCGACGCGGGCAAGCATGGGATAACATGGGCTAGCATGGGCAAATATGGGCGTCAAAGGGATACGAGTTTTGGTTTTGATTGGTAGACAAGAAAATCCATTGGTATCAACCCGTTATTGCGCCACAAAACATTTCGCGGCAGTCATGTACTGGGGGCGGTAGCATTCGCGTTTCGTTCTTGTGGATAACTTTGGGGATAAAATTGCCAGACGGCCTGTAAGCCGGGTTCTGTCCGACCCTGCGCCGGTCGGCGCAGGACCGGGACGGCCATTCCTCTGGGACGCGCATCGCTGCGCGCCTCACGCGACCAACCCGGGCGGCGGGGCGGGAACGCCCCTGCGTCGTGCATCCGGTTTTCACCGTCCGCGCCGCCGGCCACCCCTATTCGGTCTTGCTCCCGGTGGGGTTTACCCTGCCGCCCCTGTTGCCAGGGGCGCGGTGCGCTCTTACCGCACCGTTTCACCCGTGCCGGCTGGCCCTGCGGCGAGCCGGCGGTTTGTTTTCTGTGGCACTTTCCCTAGGGTCGCCCCCGCCGGTCGTTAGCCGGCACCGTGTTCCCGTGGAGCCCGGACTTTCCTCCACCCTGGCCAGGGCGCCAGGCTGGCGTCGTGGACAGGGCAGCGGCCGTCCGGCCGTCTGGCAGCGAAAGGAATGCGCGCCGGTGCCGGCCGGGTCAAGCCATGGCGGCGAGAACGGCGTGCAGCCGGGCCTGGGTCGCCGCGTCGGCATGGCCGGTGACGGCGTCCGGCAGCCAGTGCCGCTGGAACGCGCGCAGGGTCGCCGCGGGGTCCCCATCGTCATAGCCGATGGCGCGGAGCGCGCCCGGCACGTCGCCTACCAAGCCAAGCTCCGCCGTTGGTCCCGGCCATAGCCCGACGCCGCTCGCGGCTAGGCCCGACCAGTCGAACAGCTCCCCTGGGTCCTGCTTGCGGTCGGGCGCCACGTCGCTGTGGCCGACGACGTTGCGCGCCGGGATGGGATGGCGGCCCAGGATGGCTAGGCAAAGGTCGCACACCGCCGCCATCTGCAGGGCGGGGAAAGGCCGGTAGCCCCATTCATGGCCGGGATTCACGATCTCGATCCCCACCGACCGGTCGTTCAACGTTGCGTGTCCGCGCCAGTGGGAGACGCCGGCGTGCCAGGCGCGGCGCTGCTCGGCCACCAGCCGCCACACCGCGCCGTCCTCGTCCACCACGTAGTGCGAGGACACGCGGGCGGCGGGATCGCGCAGCCGGTCGAGCGCCGCCTGCGCCGACTGCATCCCGGTGTAGTGCAGGATCAGCATGTCGACCGGGGCGGCATCCGGCCGCGCGTCCCAATTGGGGCTGGGCAGATCGCGAATCGGCGGTTCGGCTGGCGTGGACGCCTGTAAGGTCGCCGCGGGCGCTGTTGAAGCCGCCGCCGACGCTATCAAAGCCGCCGCTCGCGCTTGATCTGGTCCCAGGCGGCGTTGATCCGTGCGACCTTCTCGCCGGCGCGGGCGATGAACTCGGGTGGCACGCCGCGGGAGGCGAGGCTGTCCGGATGGTTCTCGCGCATCAGCCGCAGCCAAGCCTGGCGCAGCGCCTCGTCAGTTGCGCTGGCAGGCATGCCTAGCACGCCATAGGCGTCCTCCCGTTCGGCCACGCGCTTGCTGGCCGCGCCGCGCGCCTGGTCCCACGCCACCTCGTCCAGGCCAAAGGCCCGATGCACCCGGCGCAGCATCGCCTCCTCCGCGACCGTCACCGCCTTGTCGGCGCGGGCGATGGCGAACAACGCGGCCAGCACGTCCTCCAGCAGGCCCCGGTTGTCGGCGAAGCTCTCGCCGAGTTGTTTGGCATAGGGATCGAACGCCTCGTCGCTGTCGCGCGCCTGGTCAAACAGCCGGCCGATGTCGCGCACCGACTCGGGCGGGATGCGGAACTGGCGCTTGAAGGCATCGATCTCCGTCCGCACGACGGGTCCGTCGCACTTCGCCAGCTTGGCGCTGAGCACGACGACGCCGACCGCGAAAAGCTGGTCCCGCCGGCCCAGCATCGCGGCGATCCGCGCCGGGTGCAGCGGCGAGGCGCCCCCCGAACCGTCGCCCAAGCTGATGCGCGGCAACGTGCCCTGGTCGGCCACGTGCCCGAGCGCCGCGCCCACCACCGCGCCGAATGGGCCGCCCATCGCGAACCCAGCGACGCCGCCCAGCAACTTACCCCAAGGAATCATGCAGCAGTGTAACACGTCGTATCTTTATGGACAGCGGGGCTTGCGCCGAAGCCCGGCCCTGCCGCTATCTACAAACCATGTGGGATCATCCACGGATATGAACCGAACTGTGCCTCCCGCTGGCGCGCGTCCCGCTGGCATGAATGGCTAGGGCTGGTGCACGCGGGGGGCGTATGGCGCTGGCCGGCGCCGGGGCGCTGCTGGCTGTCCTGCTTGCTGTGCTGTGGGTCGTGCCGAACCTGCTCGATTGGAACCGCTACCGGGACAGCATCGCGGCGCTCGCGGCCTCCGGCATCGGCCGGCCGGTGCGCATCGGCGGCGCCATCTCGCTGCACCTGCTGCCGCAGCCCATCCTCACGGCCTCCGGCATCGCGGTGGACGACATCGGCGACGGCGTGGTGCTGACGGCGCAGGAGCTGCGGCTGCGGGTGGCGCTCGGCCCGCTGCTGGCGGGAAGGGTGGACGCGCGCGACCTGACGCTCCGCGGCGCCGACTTGCGGCTGCCGTGGCCGCTCGCGCCGGGCGCGCTGGCGCAACGGCCGCCCGCGTGGCTGACCGACCTGCAGGCGCGGGTGGAGGACAGCCGCATCCAAGTCGGCGGGCTGGCCGTGACTGGCATCGACGCGGGCCTCGCGACCGATTCGGAAACCGGGACGCTCTCCGTCGCCGGGACCGGGCAGGTCGGGCCGCGGCCCTGGCACTTCACGGCGCGCTTGGCGCAGCCCGGCCGCGACAACGTGGCCGGGCTGGACGTCAGCCTGGATGGCCAAGGGCCGCTGCGGGACACCGGCGGCACCTTCTCGGGGCAGCTCGCGGGCGATGGGGCGCTGTCCGGCCGGGTCGCGGGCCGAGGGCGGGACTTGTCGCAGCTCCTGCCCGCCCCGCCGGTGCCGTGGCGCGGCCAGGGCCGGCTGACCGCCGCGGACGGGCTGGCCGTCGCGGACGAGCTGGCGCTTGAGATCGGCGGCTCCCCCGCGCGCGGCGCCGTGGCGCTCCGGGTGCTGCCCGAGGCGCGGCTGGACCTGTCGCTTGCGGCCAGCCGGCTCGACCTCGACGCCTGGCTCTCGGTGTTGGTGCGGGGAACCGAAAGCGCCATGCCGACTGGGGCCATGCCAATTGGGATCGACCTCTCGGCCGAGGCCGCCACGCTTGCCGGCGGCACCCTGCACCGGTTGAGCGGCGCGTTCGACCTCGATGCCGGCGGCGTGACGGTCCGGGACGCCACGACCTATCTGCCGGGCGACGCGCAGCTCACCCTGTCTGGCCACCTGTCCAGCCAGCCGCGGCCCGAGGGCGCAGCGGCCCGCCCCGTGGAGTTCGCGGGCGCGGGCCACCTGGCCGCGCCCGATCTGCGCACCACGCTGCGCTGGCTGGAGCCGATGGCTCCGGGGGTCCTGGGCAGCTTGCCGGCGGCGGTGCTGCGGTCGGCCGACCTGTCGGCGAAGGTCTCGGTCGATACCGGCCAGGCATCGTTGGCCGAACTGCAGGGGTTGCTAGACGGCAACCGGCTGACGGGGAACCTGGGACTGAAACTGGGGCCGCAGCCTTCGGTCAGCGCCGGGCTGTCGTTCGACCGGCTGACGCTCGACTCCTGGCTGCCGGACCTTTCGCCGCTTGCGACGCAAGCCGGCATGGCCGACGCGCTGGCCCGCGCCGCAGCGGTGGACGCGGACCTGCACTTGCAGGTGCGGGAGGCGACATGGCGCGGGTTCCCCATGGGGCAGGTCGCGCTCGACGCGCAAAGCGAGGCCACGCGGCTGACGCTCCGGCGGTTGGAGGCGGGTCCGCTCGGCATGCGGCTGACCGCGTCCGGCGCCATAGGGGAGGGCCGGCGCGTGACCGACGGCCGGTTGGAGCTGACCGCGCCCGACCTCGCGGCCCTGCGCACGGCGGCGGCGCCGAAGGTGCCGGCACTGCTGGCGCTGCTGCGCGGCCCCGGCACCGCGTTGCTGCAAGTGTCAGGGCCTCCCGACGCCCTGGCGGCCCGGCTGCGCATCGAGGCCTCGGACCTGCGGATCGAGGCGCAGCCGACGCTGAACCTCGTGGCCCGGCGGTGGGTCGGCCCGGTCACGCTGCGCCACCCCGGCGCGCCGCGGCTGCTGGAGCAGGCAGGCATCGGCGGCGCTGCGGCCTGGCTCGGCGACGGGTCGTTCTCGCTGCTGGCCCAGGTGACCGCCGCTGACGGCAGCGTGGCGCTGGACCGCTTCGACCTGGTTGCCGGTGCGCTGCGGGCCAGCGGGCAACTCAACTTCGAGGAGGCAGGCGAGCAGGAGGGCGCGCATCTGGCCGTGTCCGGCCAGGTCGCGGCCGAGACATTGCCGCTGCCGCTGCCCTATCCCCGCTCTCCCGAGCCTGTCCCATTGGAGTGGTTGCGGGGATGGCAGGCTGTTCTGCGGCTCAATGCGGCGCAGGTGCTGCTCGGACAGACGCCGGCGTTGCAGGATTTCTCGGCGGATGTCGTCCTGCGCGACGGCACGCTGACCATCCCCCGCGCGACGGGCCGGCTGGAGAGCGGCACGGTGTCGGGTGCCGCGGCGCTGGTGGCCGACAGCGAGCCGCCGCGGCTCTCGGTCCAGGCCGAGGTGTCGGGCGCCGCGCTGGACGGCCCGGCGCTGGATACGGCGCTGGACCTGACCGCGGGGCTGGTCAACGCGAAGCTGGACCTCGCCGCCGCCGGCTACAGCCCGGCGGCGCTGCTTGCCACGATGGCCGGGTCGGCAACCATAACGGTACGCGACGGCACGCTGTCCGGCCTCGACATCCCGGCCGCAGCGGCGGCCCTGGCCGATCCGGACCGCAGCCGCCTCGCCGCCCAGGCTGCGCAGGCGCTGACGGGGGGGACGTCGCCGTTCAGCACCCTCGACCTGCCGCTGCTTGTCCAGCGCGGCATCCTGTCCGGCGAGGGCGCCCTGGCCAGCCCGGCCGGGGACGCGCGCCTGTCCGGCAGCGTCGACCTGCTGGGGGCCGCGGCGGACCTGCGCGTCGCCGTGCGGCCAAGCCCTGCCGGAGCGCCGCCCGGCCCGGAACTCGGCCTCCGCGTGATCGGCCCCGCGGCGGCATTGGTGCGCACGCCAGAGCTTGCCGGCTTGGCGCTTTGGGTGGCCGAGCAGCCTTGACGCGGCTCAGTGCCAAGCGGGCTTTTGGCTGTCGAGCACCTGGTACATCGCATTCACGAGATGGGGGACGGCTCCGGTGTAGCCGGCGCGGTCGGCCTCCTGCGCCAAGGTGAGCAGCCGGTCGGCCAGCATCAGCGGGCTGACCGGGATGGGCTTGCTGGGCGTGGCGGGAATGGTGGCTTGCATGGGATTTTCACTTTGCACTACGGCGCTTATTCGCCGCAGGGCCATCATCGTCCCAAATTGGTTTCAGAATAGTTAAGGCCGCGCATTTAGTGCAATTATTCGCAGCGACGACGCC
>JAABUP010001057.1_pt1 | contig 58888 bp, 57 predicted proteins | sample 5559201 | NCBI WGS metagenome assembly JAABUP01 (sample SAMN10711887, study PRJNA513373) | rock metagenome | isolation source: Antarctica rocks | place: Antarctica | reverse complement strand
CGCAACGCCGCGGTGCGGTCCCGCTGCCGCCGCACGCTGCAAGCACTGGCCGAGACAGCGCTCCCCACCCCCACTGAACCCCAGCAGCAGGCTCCTCATGTAGTTCTCATCGGCGCTTCGGTTTAGATTTGTTCGTACACCACTTGAAACAGCCGAAATCGACGGTACAATGGGGTAGGACATGAGCATTTTCCGTGCAAAAATCACCGCGAGCAACCGGAGAGGATATGACCGTCGTGCAGTTCACCGCGCCGCAGCCGACCCTGTCGCCCGCCGCCGACAGCGCCCTCCTTGCGGCGATCGCGGCGCGCGATGGTGCGGCCTTCGCCGAACTCTACGCGCGCTATGGCACCCCCGCCTATCTGCTGGCCGTGCGCCTGCTGGGCGAGCATGACACCGCCGAAGATGTGGTGCAGGAGGTCTTCTTCGCGGTCTGGCGTCGCGCCGCCAGCTTCGACCCGACGCGCGGCCACGTCGAGTCCTGGCTCCTCACCAGCGTGCGCCACGCCGCGATCAGTCGCCTCCGTGGCAAGCAGGGACGCGCCCGCTGCGATGTCCCGATCGAGCGGATCGCCGGACTGACCGCGCGCGACGATCCGCAGGCCGTGGTGGAGGCGCACGAACTCCGCTAGGGGGTGCGGCGCGGCCTCGAGGGCCTGCCCGCCGCCCAGCGCGAGGTGATCGAACTCGCCTACTTCGCCGAGCTGACCTGCGAGGAGATCGCCGCCCGCACCGCCGTGGCCCTCGGGACCGCCAAGGGCCGCCTCCGCCTCGCCCGCGCCAAACTCCGTACGCGCCTCGCCCCCGCCGCGCTGCACTGAGCGACGGTGGGGGCAACGAATATCGCCGGACTACAGCGCCACGCAGAATACGTGACCTCGCACCGCAGCGCCGAAACCGGAGCGCCGATCGGCACCACAGACCGCACCCCTCGCAACGCCCCGGTCCGCGCGGGCGGACATTGTGCCCTTCACGGGTAGAGTATGCCCTTCAGGGGGAGTGGCTGCCCTCCAGGGTACTGCGTGGCCGCAGGCCATCCAGCCGGGACAGTGTGCCCTTCAGGGGTGGTGGCTGCCCTCCGGTTCCGCCGAGCAGGCCAACACCGGGCTCGCCGTCAGCGCCGGATCGAGGGTGAGCAATGCCAGCAGCGGCCACCCCGCCCCCGGCGTTGCCATGTGGCCGGCGAGGGCGGATCGGGTCTGGGGTCTGCCTTGCGCGCGGCGAACGCAGCGCTGGCGACGCGGTGGATGCTGACGCGGTAGCCCGCAGCGGTCGGCAGCTCGCCCATCGGCGACAAGAAAGCGTGTCGTCGTTGGCAACGGCGAGCACCGGGGGCCTGGTGGCTCCCGCGATCGATTCGTTGCTCTTGTCGCATCATCGCTAGAGGGATACACCATCGGCCCGGTCGCGCCCTGCTACCTTCCCGCGCGACGGTGTGCAGCGGGTGCAGGTGGTCAGCATCGTGGCCCGCGCCTTCACCACGGCCCCGGACCTGCGCCCGACCGGCTTCTGGGACCGCCTGGCGGCCAACGGCGCGCAGTACACCAACGTCTCGACGAGATGGGACGTAGCGCTCCGACCTGACGACCTACCGCGCCAACGCGGGCGCGATCCCCGGCCAGACGAGCGATACGACCTTCGCGAGCCCGGAGAAGGAGAGCACCCGGCTCTTCGTCATCCAGGTGCTCTACCAGGCGTACAACGCCCAGTTCGGCACCGACCGCGTCCCGTAGGGCGCGCGGACAGCGCCCGATAGCAATGCGACGGCCCCGGCATCATGCCGGGGCCGTCACGCCTGTAGGTTCTGTGCGCCAGCGCCGGGCGCGCAAAACAGGGGCCGCAGCACAATTGCTGCGGCCCACGCGCGTGAAGGCGGGAAGCGGTTATCGGCGCGATACCGCTCCCGATAGCGGGGAACGTGGCCTAGTGCTGCGTTTCGCAAGCGGTTAGAGGGTGTGGTCCTCCCCCGCTCCTCGGCTGGGCGGGTCCCCCGGAGGCATTGCGCCCTTCATGGGTGGGAGCTACTGTCCGCTGGGCGGCGGGGTGGCGAGCGCGGCGGGGCGGGGGTGAGGGCGGGATCCCCACGAGCGATTATGCAACGGACCAAGTTAGGGGGAGGAAGACTCGGCGGCGGCGAGCTGCACCCGCTCGGCGCGCGTGCGCCCCGGATTGCGGGGGTCGGTGGCCGCCGTGTACTCGACGCGCTGCCCCTGGCAGAGCGAATCGAAGGTAACGCCGCCCTCCACGACGCCGCCGTGGAAGAAGGGCTCCTGCCCGCCATCGTCCGGCGCGATGGAGCCGAAGCCCTTGTCGTCGCGGATGGTCTTGATGGCCCCCCGGGTCATGGCGCAGGTTCTTTCGTTTCCCGCACCGCGCCAGCACAGCACGGGAGCGCCTTTTTGACATAATTGCACGCCGTGGTGGTATGCTTGCCGTATGGGGCGAGCTGATGTGCCACCCGCGCCGCCGCCAGCGCTCTCCGCGCCGCGTTGGTGGGTCAGTAGCGCGCGGCGAGAGGCATCCGATGACGAGTGAACCCGACAATCTTCGGGTCGCGCGCGGCCATCGATCGGACCCTCGGGTCGTTGAGCGGGCCGGGCACGGCGCATGTGCCGGTCGGGCTCCGGCTCCCGCTCGGCGTGCGGCAGGACTCGCGCCGCGCGGTCGCCGCGCCGACCGACGAACCGGCGACGTTGCGCGCGGTGGTCGGCCCGCCGACCGCGCCTACGCATGAGTAACCGACGCGGGATGGGCGAGGCTCGCGGGCGTCCCCGGCGCGGCAATCCGCCCGGCGAGTGACGCCCGCACCGAGGGCGGGACGACGATGCGATCCGGCCAGCGCGCCGCGCGTGGGGAAGTGTGGGAAATGGACGAACTCTTCGCCGACATCAAGGACTATCTCCGCGAGCAGCAGCGCCCCGTCGCGCCGTCGCCCCCGCTCTTCTGCCGCGAGTGTGGGGGGCGTATCGTGCCCGGTAACGGCGCGATCGCCCTCGAACTCCTGCGGGCGACCCGCCGCTGCGCCGCCTGTTATACCGGCGACGCCACCAGGGGTGCCTGAGCCGCGCACCGTCCGATACGGCGCTGGCCGCGACCCGGCAACGAGAAGGAAGAACATGAGCATGGATGCGCCAACGTCGCACGCCGATCAGTCCCTCGCCGAGCGTTTCCTGGCCGACCGCCCCCGCGCCCTGGTGCGCTACCGCGAACTGACCGCGCGCTTGCGGGCCGGGCAGGCCGAGCCGGGCGACGCGGCGACCCTCAAGATCGTCACGCACATCTTGCAGCAGAGCGGCGGCCTCCCGCCTGAGAAGGGGTAGCGCCCCGCCGCTACCGCCCCGCCGCTGTGCGCGAGGATTCCATCCGCGCGTAGCAGCGACCGCGCGTCAGCGGCCCTGGTCGCGGTATGGCGGCGTGGGGTCGAGACGCCGCAGCAGCTCCCGCGCCGGTTCGGTCCGTCCGGTCCCCTCCAGGTGCCGCATGTAGCGCGCCGGATCGGAGTAGTCGGTCGGGCCGGGGTCGAGCGTTGTCGGCCGAGGCGTTTGCGCGACCGTAGCGGCGAGTCCGCGCGATCCCGGCCTGCGCCGGATACTTGTCATGCGCGGCGTTCGTGCCGCGCCCGCGCCGCGCGATGCTGCGTCCGCTGCGGCGGAATGGTGTCCGTCTGTCAATCCCCTGGTGTTGTCATAACGCCAGTGTTTGCGCCGCGTCACGCCGCCCGGCCCGAACCGCGTTGTTGCGCCCCGAATCCTTCTTGCGGTACTCCCTCGTACGACCGATAGACGCGCTGCCGATCGGGGTCTACGCTCAGGATGGCAACTGTGCCAGGTTTTTCGCCGTTGAGGAGGAAACAACATGGCCGACGACATCACGCGCGCCGAACTCGACCAGCTCCGCGCCGAACTCGCCGCGCAGCAAGATGAGGTGGCAGCACTCCGCCGGGCGATAGGTGCCAGCAGAACACGCCGCTTCCCGCGGCTGCCGCGCCGCCTCTTGCCCCTCGCGCTGGTGGCGGTATTGCTGGTGCTGACGCCGCTGTCGCTCCTCGCGGCCAACCCGTTCACCGATCTCCAGTCCGGCTCGGTCCACAACGCCAACATCGACGCGATCTACAACGCCGGGATCACCACCGGCTGCGTCCCCAACGCCCAGTACTGCCCGACCGACGTGGTGACGCGCCAGGAGATGGCGAGCTTCCTGGCGCGCGCGGCGGGGCTCGGGACCAACCCCCCGGTCGCCAACGCCAAGACCGCGCAGACCGCGACGAATGCCACCCAGCTCGGCGGGGTCGCGGCGGCGAACTACGTGCAGACGAATAGCAGCGCCACGCTCGCCAATCTCACCGTGACGGGGGCGATCAACACCGCATTCACCAGCGGCACGACGAACCGCGCCACGCCGATCGCCTACGCCTATGTCAGCGCGGCGGGGGCCTTCATCTCCGGTACCCCGAACGTCAGCGTCGTGTACGTTCCTGCAACAACGCACTATGAAGTCACCATCACCGGGGAAACGTTCGTCTTCAATCAGTATCAGGTGCTCGTCACCCCGACCTTCTCGGTCGCCAACCAGCCGCACATCGTCAATACGTCGAGCGCGAATGGGAAGCTGCTCGTCTACGTCTACGACACCGCAGGTGCACAGGTCCAGGGTGCCTTCCAGTTCGCCATCTTCAAGCCGTAAGCGCTCGCACGGTCGTGGCGCTGCCACCGCCGCGCCCTGCTCCAAACCAGGCGACGACTTCGTCACACCGCATGGCCCCGGCGCGAACACGCGCGCCGGGGCCGTTGCTTGTCTCCGTTCCATGCGACATGCCATGAGAGACACGGCTGCTTCGCCGCGCCTCGTCGCGCCGCGTGTGCAGGAGCGCAGGGCGGGGATCAGGAGCGGTATGGGGCGCGTCTCAAGGCGCGGGATGCGCGCATAGCGGTCACCGCACGCCTCGTCGTGGCGCGTCAGGGCTTCGGGGTGCCGCTCGCGGGGCGGGTGGCGGGTGCGACCGTCGGGGTGGCGGGCGGGGAGGCGGGCGCTGGCGTGGGTGTCGCAGGCGTCGCCGTCGGCGCGGGTGCGGTAGGCGTGACCGGGGTCGCCGTCGGGGTCGCGTTCGGCGTCGCGGTGGTTGCTGGTGTGGTGCCTTGCGGGGTGGGCGTGGGTGCGCCGGGCGGCACGAACGCGATCTCCAGGCGTCCGGTCGCCGCGCCGCTCTCGTAGTTGACGAGGTGCAGCGCCCAGTTGCCGCCCGCCGCGATGTCCGCCGCGCTCACCGGGAAGGTGAAGGTCAGCATCTTCTCCCCCGCTCGCTGCTCGAACGGCTGGTTGGGGCGTTGCGGGCTGTAGAGGAGGGTCGAGAGGCGGGTGGCATCCCCCTGCCAGGCGATCGTCACCACGAGGCTGCCGGGCGCGACCGTGTTGAAGGTGTAGATGTTGCGCCCGCCCGGCGCGAGGGTGAACGGCTGGGTGGCGGGCGGGGCCACCGGCACCGTCCGCACGCGGCTGGGGCAGTCGGTGATCGTCAGGGTGTTGGCGGCGGAGCGGACGACATTGCCATCCGCCTCGGTGATGACGAGGGAGTAGGCGACATTGCCGGGCTCGCTGAACGGGCCGAGGACGATGCTGTAACGCCGCCCCTGCGCGGTCAGATCCTGGGTCTGCTGCGTCCCGCCGTTGATCGCGTAGTAGACGACCGCGCGTTTCGGCGTGCCGTTCCCGGCGATCTCCGCGCTGACGAGATAGGTGTTCGGCGCGGCGCAGCCGAGCGCCCCGAGCGGCGCGGACGGCTCCGCGAAGGCGCTGACGACGGTGTTGGACGGGGAGATCGCCATCGTGACCGGCACCACGCCCTCGCCGCCATCGGAGACGACCTGCACCGCGCCGCTGTAGCCGCCGGTCGGCAGCGCGCCGCGCGCGATGTTGATCGCCACGCTCTGCGTCTCCCCGGCGCGCAGGGTGCCGGACGCCTGCGCGAGGTCGAGCCAGGTGCTATCGGCGACCGCGCGCCAGGTCAGCGGACCGTCGCCGGGGTTGGAGAAGACGAGCGCGCGCGGCCCCAGCTCCACCCCGAAGCCGAGGTTCTGCGTCTTCAGCGCCAACTGCGCGGTCGTCGGCGGCGTGACGGTCGGCGCGACGGTCGGGGTGTTCGCCGGTGTGGTCGGGCTCGGCGCGGGCGGCGTTGGCGGCACGACGACCGTCGCCGTGGGCACGACCCGCGTCAGCGGCGGCGCGGTCGGCAATGGCGGCGCGGTCGGCTCTGGGGCACGCGCGACCGGGGCCGGGACCGTCGGGATCGGCGCGGCCTCGGTCGCCGCTGTCGTCGCCGTGGGGGGCGGTGCCTCGGTGGGCGTCGCCTCTGGCGGGGCGACGGCGGCGGGCGGTGCGCCGACCCCGGTGGCGATCACCCCGCTCAGCGGGCCGTAGGCGGCGGTGGGCGTCTGCGGCGCCGCCGGGACCGCCAGGGGCGCGGTGCTCGTCGCGCCGGGCGTCGGTTCGAGCTGCGCGACCTCGTGGGTGGCGCGGGGCGGCAAGGTCGGCCAGCCCGCGACGAGTGTCGGGGTCGCCGTCACCGCGGGCGGTGCGCCGCGCCCGACCCAATAGGCGCAGATGACCGCCAGCAGCGCCAGCGGCACCAGCCAGCGGGCGGCGGAGCGGTGCGGCACGTAGCGGTCGAGTCGCCCGCGCCGGACGGTCGGTGCCGTCTCGCTCTCCGGAAAGGCGTGCGGCAGGGTCGGCAGGGCGAAGAGCGGCGGCACCGCCCCCGGCGCGGCCTGCGGCGGCGCGGGCAAGGGGGGGAGCGGGGCGGTGTTGTCGCTCCTCGCCGCTTCGCGTTCGTGCGCGGCAAGCAGGGCCGCGCGCTGCGGCTCCGGCAGCAGCGTCAGGAGCGCGGCCAGCAGGCTCATGTCGTCGCGCCCCGCCACGGTCGCCGGATCGTCCGCCGCCGCGAGGGCCACCGCCAGCAGGCGATCGTGCCAATCGGCGTCGTCGGGGGGCAAGGTGCCGGTCGCCAGCGCCGCGAAGGCATGCGCGGTCGCCGCCGTGGCCGTTCGCTCGCCCGTCGCACCGGCCACCGCTGCCCGGATGCGCGGCCCGTGGCGCGCGACGAGGATGAGCGAGGCTTCCCCGTCGCCCTCGGCGGCGCGGGGGAAGAGGTCGTCATCGCGCATGTAGGCGGCGTGACTCATCGGGCGTTGCCCTTGCTCGCGGCGGCGGTGTCCGGGGCGGGGCGGGGGTCGCGCGCTGTGCGCCCACTCGCCTGATCCATGATGTGCCGTGCCCGCGAATGTACGTATGAAAAGGGCCGATTTACCCTTACCATACCACGCCAACGAGACCGCAGGCAAGCCCGGCGCACCCTCCAGAAGTCCAGTGGCCCCGCGCCTTGTAAGACGCGGGGCTGCGGCGTTGGTTACGATCGGCGGCTTCTGCTCCTGTGCGATGGTCAGCCTGTGCGGCGGGCACCGAGCAGGAAAGCGGGCAACTCGAGCGTTCTCCCCGCGATCCGTGCTGCGACGGTGGCGGGGGCCAGCGTCGTCTCCGACCACTCGGGCGGGCCGAATGCGGCGCGTAATTCGCCCTCCGTGACACCCCAATCGAGTCCCGCCTCGCGTGAGACCCCCAACAGATGGATAGTTGCGCCCGCCGCGCAGACGTGCGTGAGCCCACCGAGGTAACGGCCCCGCTCCGCCGCATCGAGGTTATGTAGGAGACCGGAATCGCAGAGCGTATCGAAGGTTTCGCCGATGCTTTCCAGTTGTGTCGCGTCCGCCACGCGGAAAGTCGCTGTGAGGCCGCGTTCCGCCGCTTTCTGTCGCGCTTTGGTGATGGCGACGGCGGAGCCATCGAGTCCGGTAACACTGTGCCCGCGCGCAGCGAGGTACAGGGCCAGCTCGCCCGTGCCGCAGCCAAGGTCGAGGACGCGCGCGCCGATCGGTTCGCGCGCGATCAGCGCGACCAACGCCGGTTGCGGCCCGCCGATCTCCCACGGTGGGTCGCCGTCCCCCGCACGATCCAGATACATCTCGTCGTAGTCGTCATGCCCCGCCTTACCGCGTTTCATCGCCAGCCCCCTTCTCCGGTCCCCTTGGTCCCCTTTTCTCGTCGTTCTCTGCGTTTCTGCGTCTCTGCGGCCAACGTCCCCATCCCGCTACGCGCCGGGGTGCAACTGCGCGGCCAGGAAGTCCCAGATCTCGCGGCGCGACTCCCGCGCGAGGGGGGTATCCAGGCGGTTGAAGATGTGCCCGCCCGGCGCGTTGTCGTAGATGCGGTGGGTGAACGGCTTGCCGGTCGCTTGCAACGCCCCGATCAGCCGTTCCACCTCGAAGACGTTGACATCCTCGTCGTTGGTGGTGGTGTGGATCAGCAGCGGTGTCCCGGTGTAGCGGTGCGCCTGCCAGGAGGGGGAGCGCCGCCGATACTCCGCCACATCCTCGTCGGCGGTCTTGCCGAGGTGGTACGGCGCGGAGAAAAGCTCGCGGTACGCCTGGCTCTTGTAGCCCATCCGCGCGATCAGGTCGCTGACCGGCACGGCGGCGTAGGCGACGGCGTACCCCTCCGGGACGTTGAAGATGTTGAAGAGGGCGATCAGCCCGCCGTGGCTCCAGCCGATGATCCCGACGCGCGCGGGATCGAGGAAGGGGTAGGTGTCGAGCGCGAAGCGGCGCGCGGCGTCGGTGTCGTCCACCTCCAGGCCGCCGTAATCGATCGCCTCGTAGAAGGGGCGTCCGTAGCCGGTGCTGCCGCGATAGTCGGGCGCGATGACGACGTAGCCCGCGTTCACCAGCTCCGCGATGACGTTGGCCTCGTTGGCCCCGAAGTGGCTGTGGACCCCGCCGTGCGGCTTGACGATCAGCGGATACGTCCGGCTTTCGTCGAGCCCCTCCGGCAGGAAGACGTAGGCCGCGATCACCAGCGGGTTCCCGGCCCCCTGCGCGGTCGGATTCGGCTCGTGGCGACGCGGTGGCCCGGTGAAGCGGACGTGCTCCACCCGCGCGACGCCGCGCAGCCGGTCGCGCAGCAACGACTCGTCCAGGTTGCGCGTCAGGGCTTCCAGCGCGAAGCCCTGCTCCTCCACGATCCGCCGCAGCCGCGCGACCTCGCCCGCCTGCCCCGCGTCCCCGCTCATCATCATCTCCTGCGCGTATCCAGCGACGGACTATCCCGCCGCGCCACTATCGTACACGAGCGGGGGACTTGTCGGAGGATGAGTGACGAATGAGGGCGATTGGCGTGGTGGCGCGGCGATGCGGCGGTGGTCTGTCATCCGCACTTGCGTGCCAGGTGGGCCGCGATTATGCCCTGTCAGGGCTATCGCCGGGCACTCTCCGCGCGATCCCGAAGCTGCGCGCGGGAGCAGCGGGATGGGCCTGATGTCGCACGTGTCGGGATCAACTCGGGCGCACGCGGACGCGCCTCACGGATCGGTCCGTGAGGCGCGTCCGCGTCGCCGCTAGCAGCTCAAGAGACTGGCTGCGGCTGACCCTTGGCGAGCGCTTTGACATCGGCGGTGGTGAGTGACTGCCCACCGATGCCCCAGTCGCCGCTCTTAACCTCTTCCACGACGACCCAGGTCACCCCACGCATGTTCTCGCCCTCGATCTCGACCATTGTGTCGGTCAGCTTGCGGACCATCTCGTGCTTCTGGGTCTCATCGAAGACGCCCTCGATGATCTTGACATTCAAGAACGGCATGATCGGCCTCCTTCTGGTGCGACACATTCCACTCAACCGAACCGCTTTACTCGCGTCATCGTGCCATCGCAACCTCCTCGTATACCGGGCGCTGGTAGCCCGCCCGGCCCGCTCACGCCGCCAGGGCGCACCAGTCCATACCGCAAGCAACGGCACTCCTTCCGGGCGGAGATGCCCGGTGGGCGCGGCCTGCGATTGTTGCGTCAGTGGAGGTATTACGGTGGTGGGCGATGGTTGTCGCCGTCCACCCCGTGCATGATCGGCGCTGCGAGGGGAGCAAGGTGCTGGTGGAGCAGGTGTCCCAGCACGGCGATGCCTTGCTCGATCTGTTCCTCGTCCACCGCCGCGAAATTGAGGCGTAGGAAGGGTTGGTCGTTCGGCTCGGGGTAGAAGGCCGCGCCGGCGACGAAGGTCACCCCCGCGCGCAACGCCTCCTCGAAGAGCGCCGCGACGGAGACACCGGGCGGCACCCCCACCCAGAGCACCAGGCCACCCTCCACCCCGGTCCAGGTCGCCCCTGCTGGGAAGTGCCGCTCCAGGGCGCGCAGCATCGTTGCATGACGCCGCCGGTAGACGCGGCTGACGTGCTTCCAATGGCGCCGGATCGTCCCGCCCTCCAGGTAGCGGCAGAGCACCCGCTGCATGAGGGTCGAGGAGAAGAGATCCGCCGCGCGCTTCAGGAGCACGATCCGCTCGTGCAATGGGCCGCGCGCGACGATGTAGCCGAGGCGTAGCGCGGGCATCAGCGACTTGGTGAAGCTCCCGGTATGGATCACGGCACCGTAGTGATCGAATGCCGCCAGCGGCGGCGGGATCGGGTTGCCGAAGCGGACCTCCCGCACGTGGTCGTCCTCGAGGATCGGCACCCCGTGGCGATACGCCAGCGCGACGATCTCCCGGCGGCGGGTCGCGCTCATGACGCGCCCGGTCGGGTTGTGGAAGGTCGGCACGGTGTAGATGAGCCCCGGTCTCACTTCCTCCAACGCCGCCGCGAGGGCGTCCGCGCGCAACCCCTCCGCGTCGAGCGGCACCCCGACAACGCGCAGGCCACGGGTCTCCAGGGCGTCGAACACGCCCGGCCAAGTCGGCGTCTCCACGATGACCGCGTCCCCCGGTTGGAGGAGTGCGTCGCAGACCAGGCTGATCGCCTGCTGCGTGCCGGAGGTGATCAGGATCTCCTCGGGCGTGACGACCAGGCCGAGTTGCCGCAGATAGCCCGCGAGCACCGCCCGCAGCGGCGGGTAGCCGTCGCTGTGCTCGGGGCCGAGCGCCGCCGCCCCATCGATGTCGAGGACGCTGCCGAGGAGTTGCCGGAATTCGCCGGTCGGGACCAGGCGCGGGTCGCCCGCCCCCCAGGCGAAGGAGATGGTGTTGTCGACGATCGGCCCGCGCAGCACCTGCCGCAGCATCCGGTCGCGCACGGAGGGACCATCGGTGGCCAGGCGCGCCTGCCAGGAGGGGAGCGGGGCCGTGCCCGCCGACGCGCCCGCGCCGGGCGGTTTCCAGGGTGGCAGCACGAAGGTGCCGTTCCCGGCCCGCGCTTCCAGGAGTCCCTCGGCGATCAGCTCGGCGTAGGCGTTGTCCACCGTGATCCGGCTGACGCCCGGATCCCGCGCGAGTTGTCGCGACGAGGGGAGTCGCGCGCCCGTGGCCAGCGTGCCATCGGTGATCTCGCAGCGGAGGCCCGCGCCGATCTGGCGATAGAGGGGTGTGCCACTGTCAGGCTGTAGCGCGAAGGCCATAGCCGCACCTCACCGGTTACTGCGCGTCGTCGCCGAGGATCGTTGGTCCGATTATTATGGCCCCGTACGCCCCACTCCGCTATAGCCACTTGGCGTCCAATTCGATAAGGCCACACCGATCCCCTACCCGCCCACGCCGACGCGCACGCCCTGGTGGCTGCGAGTCTCGGCGGCGGTCCGCGCGCGCATCGCGGCGATGGCGGCGAGGGTGTCGTCCACGGTGTGCAGCGCCAGCAGTTCCAGGCGCAGTTCCGCGCCGAACGGCACCCCCGCGAAGTAGCTCTTGTAGAGCTTCTTGAGGGTGTCGAAGTGCTTCCCCTCCGCGGTCCAGGTGTCGCGCCAGAGGCGGATATGCGCCGCCAGGAGGTCCAGGCGCTCCGTGAGCGGGACCGCCTCGGGGTCGACCGTCGGGTCGAAGAGCCAGAGGTTCTTGAAGATGCCGCGCCCCACCATCAGCCCATCGACGCCGCTCGCGGCGGCCTTCGCCAGGCCGTCCGGCACGCTCGCCACGTCGCCGTTCCCGACGATGACCGTGTCCTTGCCGAGGCTATCGCGCAGCGCCACCACCTTGGCGATCTCCTCCCAGCGCGCCGGGAAGCTCGACCGCTCCCTGGCGATCCGCCCGTGGATCGTCAGCGCCGCCAGATCCTGCGTCAGCAGCGTCTCGGCCCACGCCTCGGTCTGCCAGGCGCTCGTGCCGCAGCGGGTCTTGACCGACACCGGCAACGCCCCCGCGCCCGCCCGGGTCGCCTGGACGATCGCCAGCGCGCGGTCGGGGTGATCGATCAGCCCGGCACAGCCGCCGCGCTTCATGATGCTCGTATCGGGGCAGCCCATGTTGAGGTCGATCCCGGCGTAGGGGCCGAAGACCCCGGCGGCGAGCTGCCGCGCCACCGCGTAGAAATTCTCCGGGTGTGTCCCCCAGATCTGTGCGATCAGCGGCGTCTCCGCGTCGGTGTGCGCCAGCCGGTGGCTGACGGCGTCGCGCCCCGGACTCATCAGCCCGTCCACGGAGACAAACTCGGTGAAGAAGAGGTCCGGCTTGCCGAACCCGGCCACCATGCGGCGGAAGACCGTATCGGTCACATCCTCCATCGGGGCGAGGCAGAAGAACGGCTTCGGCAGGGTGCGCCAGATAGTGTTCTGCGGCGCGGTCGGGGTGCTCATGGTGGTACTCGATCTCCTGGTGCGTATCGCGCTATCCAGACAATCACGACAATCGTGCATATAAGGGGAAGTGTACCGCTTGGGGCGGGGTAGGGTGGGGGCCGTTGTTAGCGTGAGGGGCCGAGGGGTTGCAATACCCATGAAGGGCATACTACCCACCTGCGCGGGCTGGAATGCCACCGAACCTTCCCGGGCTCTCCAGACGTGTAGCGGTGGCGATGCCCCCGCTCCTCGGCTGGGCGGGTCCCCCGGGGGGGAGCTACTGCCCGCTGGGTGGCGGGGTAGGGGGTGAGGGTTTATCCAGCAGCCACCGCGCCCGCCGCGACAGAACCGCGCCCCCCTCCCCTGCTATGGTACGGAGGCCGACACTTTGCGGCGTCCTGCTCGACGCGACCGGAACGAGCGCGTCCACCGATCCTGCACGGCTACGCCGCCCCACGAACTTCGGTGACGCCTGCGCGCGCTCAGCGCTGCACCCAGAGTTCCGCGCCCCCACCCGCATAGGCCGAGAGCGCGAGGACATGCACGCCGGGGGCGAGGTAGGTGCCGAAGGGCCGGTCGTCGGCCCACTCGCCCCCCGGCGCGATCGTCACGTCGATCTGCGCCAGCCGCGCGCGCACGGGCTGCGCCGTATTATTGATGATTCGTAGGTGTTGCCCCGATCGCACCTTCTGGCAGCGCAGCGAGGGGGTATCGCTGCGGACGCGCACCGTCGCCGCCGCCCCCTGTGTCTCCGGGCAGTAGCCGGACGCCGGGGACTGGCCCACCGGTGGCTCCGCGCCTGCGATGTAGAGCCGCCGCCCGAGCTGGCCGAGAAGGACCTGAGCGGCGGGATCGGCGTTCTCCGGGTGCCACTCGAAGCGGGCGCGCTCGAAGTACTGCACGGTGTAGTCCTTGCCGTCTTCCAGGCGCTCGGTGGAGGGTTCGCTGATCGGGTAGCCGAACTGCGCCAGCCCGCCGCGCCCCCAAGGGCCGAGGAAGCGCTTTTCGACGTTGTGGCCCGTCTCGGGGAAGTAGGTGAAGAAGGGGTCGTTCGTTGCTTGAACCGGTGGGTCGGCGGGGTGGACCTCGCGCCCGAGCTGGCCGAGGAGCACAGCGTTCGGGGCGGCGTTCTCGGGATGATATTCCAGCCGCGCCCGCTCGAAATACTGCACGGTGTACGTCTTGCCATCCCCCGATCGCGCCTCCACCTCCCGACTGAGCGGGTAGCCGAGGAACGCGAGGCCACCGTGCGCGCGCCAGTAGGCGAAGAAGGGCGCGGCGACGTAGATCGGGAGGCTCCCCGGTGCGCCGAAGGACGTACCCGGTGCCGCCTCGAATGGCTTGACCGGGAAAAGCTGCGAGGGCTGGTCGGTTCCAAGGCAGGGTGGTCCGCCACCGAGCGGCCCTGCCTCGGCCACAGTGCCGCGCGGGTGGGCGACGAGTTGCCCCGCGTCGTCGAGGAGAATCACGATCACCGCGATCGGACCGTCGATCGGCGGGAGCGCGACCGTCGCTCCTTGCGGGCCACACCAATTGCTCCACCGGACGCTGGCACTCGCGCCGACGCCGGCGGAGAGGACGACCAGTTGCCCGGCGCTCGGGTCGGGCGGCGGACTCTCGACAAGGAGGTTGCCCCGCGCGTCAAAGAGTTGCACCTGTGGCTGCCCCATGAGTGTGCATTCGATGTCGGGCCGGACGGTGGTGATGCCGACGTGGATGAGCGTGGTGTCGGTCACGCCCTGGTGCGTGGTCGCCGCGTCGAGGTCTGCGGCGCGGCAGGGCGACGGCGCGGCGGTGGTACTCGCACGCGCCGCCGCCCGCACCGGGGCGAAGCCGCCCGCGAGCGCGAGGAGCAGCGCGATGGCGAGGGCGAACCCGCCTCGGACGAGTTGGTGGGAGCGGTGGCGGTGCGGTGTGGATGCGTGCATGGTGCCCTCCCCTGCTGCCGGTGTCACGGGTCCGGTGGTTTCCCCTGTCCATGAAGACGAGCGGGACATGGTGGTGTTACGGTCAGCGCTTCGCGTGCTGTGCGAACGCGAAAGGTGGGGCGCGGGCGGTGCCGGGGCAGCCCAACCTCCCGCCCGCGCGTTCTCATCCCTGCTGGGAGCGGGGCGGGGCGGTTATTCAGCCGCTGTAGCGCTCCCCCGCCGGCGGCAGCGGAACCGCTCCACGCCCGGATACTGTTCGCCGAGGCTGGTGATCGTGAAGCCGCAACGCCGGTAGAAGCCCACCGCGTCCCGGTCGGTTTCGGCGGTCGGCGTGCGTAGCGCGTAGCGCCGGGCGACCGCCGCGAGCAGTTGCCGCCCGATCCCGCGCCCCCGTTCCTCCGGCACGACCGCGAGATGGCGGATCGTCGCGGCGGCGGGCGCGATCAGTTCGAGGCCGAGCGCGCCGAGGAGCCGACCCGACGCCTCATAGCCGACGATGCGCCAGGTCGGCTCCGTCTGATAGCGGTTCCAGAGCCGCGCGACAGTGGCGGCGATCGGTGCGCCGATACTCAAGGCGAGCAGGGCACGCCCTACGGCATCATCCTGCGGTGCCTGTAATTCGCGCGGCAGCACTCGTCCCGGTTCGCTGTTCGATCGGCAACCGTCGCCGGCCATACCGCCCGCCTCGTCCTGCCCCCGCCGCCGCATCGATCGCATCCTACCAAGGCTGACAAGTGGCGCTTTTGCCCCCATTGCCCCCTTGACAATCCCGCATCCTCGTCGCTATACTATAGAACATAAGTTCTATACGTACAGTGCCGGAAACGACTATACTGTCGCCGACGATGGTTGGCGACGGGGAAACAGCACATGGGGGCGACGATGGCCGGGCGACGGGTCTTCCACATCGATCTCGATGCCTTCTTCGCCAACGCCGAGGTGCTCCGTCGCCCCGAACTCGCCGGGCAGCCAGTGATCGTCGGCGGCGACCAGGACGGTCGCGGCGTCGTCTCCTCGGCCACCTACGCGGCCCGCGCCTGCGGCGTCCGCTCGGCGATGCCCGCCGCGCACGCGCGCCGCCTCTGCCCGGACGCCCATTTCCTCCGCCCGGATTTCCCCTACTACCGCGACCTCTCCGGGCGCTTCCGCGCGATTCTCCACGACCTCAGCCCGATTGTCGAGATCGCCTCGATCGACGAAGCCTACCTCGAAGTCGGCGCGCGCGAGACGGTCATCAGCCAGGGTGTCACGATCCCCCCACCCCCCGCCACCACGGACCACGGACCACGGGCCACGGACCTCCCCACCGACCCCCTCGCCGAGGCGATCAAAGCCCGCCTCCGCGCCGAGACCGGCCTGACCTGCTCGGTCGGCGTGGCGACGAACAAGACGCTCGCCAAGATCGCCTCCGGCCTTCGCAAGCCCGACGGCCTCGTCGTCGTCCCGCGCGATGCGGCGGGCGCGGCGGCCTTCCTCGCACCCCTCCCGGCGGGAGCCTTGCCGGGGGTCGGGCCGAAGGCGCAGGCGCGGCTCACCACCTACGGCCTCCGCACGATCGGCGACCTCGCCGCCGCGCCGCCGAGCACGCTGCGCCACATCTTTGGGAAGCGGATCGCGGCGGCGGTGGCGTTGCGCGCGCGCGGGGTCGACGACCGCCCGCTGGAGACCGAATCCGCCGCCAAGACCCTCGGCCACGAGCGGACCTTCTCCGCCGACATCGCCGACCTGCCGACGCTGCGCCGCGTGATCCGCGACCTCGCGGAGCAGGCGGCGGCGCAACTGCGGCGTGCCGGGCTCGGGGGGCGGTCGGTGCAACTGAAGCTGCGCGACGAGACGTTCGAGACGCTCGGGCGGCAGCGCGCGCTCGGCGGCTCCACCGAACTGGCCGAGCCGATCCGCGCGACGGCGGAGGCGCTGCTCGACGAGCTGCTGGGCACGCCCGGCACCCCCTGGTACGGGCGGCGGATCCGCCTGCTCGGCGTGCGCGTCGGCGGCCTCGGCCCGCTCGCCCGGCAACTCGATCTCTTCGACGAGACGCCGCAGCGCGACGCGCGCCTCCACGCCGCGCTCGACCGCCTCCACGAGCGCTTCGGCCCTGACGCGATCGGGCGGGGCGGGGAGGTGTTGCCCCGCCCGCCCCGCCGCTAACCACGCACCCCGGCGAGGTTCCCCGCAAACCCGCCCCTCGATAACGGGCGGGGCGCTCGACCACCTTGCGGAGCGGACCGCCAGCCCCCGCCCGGTGCCAGCAACGTACCAGTACAGCATGAGGAAGGAGTGCGCCATGTTCGCCGATGATGCGGAGCCGCAACCGTCAGCAAGTGCGCCCGCCGGGTCGCCTCCCGCCAGCGCCGCGCCCCGGCGCTGGCTCTGCCACTGCTCCACCCCGCCGATCCTCCTCGCCACGCTGGAGGGGGGCAACGTCAATCTGAAGATCCGCGACCGCTACTACCACATCGAGGGGGTGCAAGGGCGGATCCGCGCCATCTGCCCGAAGTGCGGCCAGCAGCACACGATCGAGCTGGGGAAATGACGAATCCCCCGGAGGCAGTGCGCCCTTCATGGGTGGGAGCCACTGACGAGTGACGAATAGTGGGCGGAGTAGGCCAGTAGGCGAGCGAGGGAGAGCCGGGTATGGTGGATGAAGTGTTCCGGGTGGGGCGGGGGCCGCCAGTGGAGTGCCGAGGGGGTCAAAGCACCCCGCGAGGAGGTACAAGCTACCCATGAAGGGCACACTGTACCCATGAAGGGCAGCCACCCCCGGCTGCGGGCAGCCAGAGGCGGCACCGGCGAAGTGCCCCGGAGGGCAGCTACTCCCCATGAAGGGCATACTACCCGCCTGCGCGGGCTGGAACGATAACCGCCTTGCTCTATCACCGCAGCGCTATTAACGGCACGCCCCCCTCTCCTCGGATGGGGAGAGGGGTTGGGGGTGAGGGTGGTCGCAGTAGCCTCCCGATCCGGCAGCGAAGCCCCTCTCCCAGAGTGGGAGAGGGGTGAGGGCCGGCCCCAGCGTGGGTAGCCGCTAGACTAAAGTCCCGGCTGAATGGCCTCCGGCCACGAAGTCCGCCTGCGCGGACTGTGATACTGCCAGCCTGTTCATTGCACGCCCCCCTCCCCTCGGATCGGGAGAGGGGAGGCGAGCGGAGCCGGGCCGGGGTGAGGGCCATCCCCCGGCGTGGGTGGGACCGGGATTGAAATCCCGGCTAGGGGCGGCTCCGCCGCCACAAAGTCCCCCTCCGGGGACTGGGCCTCCCTATCCCATTCCTCTCTCCTCTCGTTCTCTGCGTCTCTGCGGCGACCCCGTCCCCATTCGTCGTTCGTACTTCGTACTTCCCCCCGAGCCCCGAAGGGCCAGCGCGAGCGCGACAGCGCCACGGTGATGACGCCCTGGAGGGAAACCATGTCGCGCCACGCCTCGCGGACAACCATCGCACGCCTGCCCAACGCCGCCGCCCCGCCGCCCCTCGCTCACGACGCACGACCCACGACGCACGACTCCGCCGACTGGGATTTCGAGCTGACCCCGGCGCTCGATGCGCGCCTCAACGCGCTCGCCCTGGCCGGGCGGGACGACCCTGCCGCGCGCAACGCCCTCCACGCGCTGCTCGCGGGGAAGATCGCGCGCTTCCTCGCCCCCTGGCGTGGGCGGCGGATCGCCCTCGGCGACTTCGAGGATCTGCGCCAGGAATCGTTCCTCGTCTTCGCCGAGCTGGTCGCCGATTGGTCCGGCGAAGGGTCGTTCGCGCGCTACTTCCTCGGCTTCTTCCCCTGGCGGCTGCGCCACGCCATCGAGGCGCACGAGCGCCGCTGGCCCACCGCGCGCCTCCTGGTCATCCCCGACCACGCCCTGCTCGCCGCCGATCCGGGCGCGGAGGATGCGCCCGATCCGCTCCTCCTCTTCTGGCCCCTCGCGGACGAGGATCGCCGCTTCCTCCTCCTGCGGCTGCGCGGGCATAACGTGGAGGAGGCCGCGCGGCTCCTGGGCTGGACCCGGCGCACCGGTTTCCGGCGCTGGCGGGCGCTCGTCGCGCGCCTGGGGCTGGATAGTGGCGGGACTGCCACCAGGCGTCGGGCCTGCTGATGCTGCGGGAACAAAAGTTCGGTTCGGATCGTGTCCTCCGGGCCGATGCGGGCGATTTCCCTTGACAGCACTAGGAAAACGCTTTAGACTGCGGTTCACGATGTTCGGTGTGGCCGGCCAGCGATGACCGGACGGGCGTGCAGGGTCCGCGCCACATCGAACACAGCAGGGAGGACACCATGCGGAAGCAAGACCTGATCGACGCCATCGCCGCCCAGCAGAATCTGCCGAAGCGCCAGGTCACGCTGGTCGTCGATGCGACGTTCAATGCGATTCGCGACGCGATGGCGAATGGCGACAAAGTGACCCTGACCGGCTTCGGCTCGTTCGAGGTGGTGCAGCGCAATGAGCGCGAGGGTCGCAACCCGCGCACCGGCCAAACGATCACCATCGCCGCGCGCCGTTCCCCGCAATTCCGCGCCGGTTCCGAGTTGAAGCGCGCGGTCGGCGGCGACGACAGCGAGGATTAGTCGCCCACCGCACCGACCGGGTAGCGTGGCGGGATGCCCTTGGGGGGTGTCCCGCCACCCTTTTGTGCGGCAGCGGATAGCCTTGCGGCGTGGGGTGCGTGCATGACGACACCGGATGGGCACTATCCTCTCTTGGAGTTCGATCCATCTCGGGAGGCGGTGATCGCACCCGCGCCACTTCCCCTATCGGCCATGCCTCAACACGTCGTCCCATGTTTCTTTCGGGATGTGATCGCGCATCTCTGCCGCGATCACGGCGCGCGGATCATCGCTACGTTGCAAAGCGACACCGAACTCGGCCCGCACCATCTGTACGAAGTGCGGCTCGCTGGCCGCAGTCTCGCGGTCTTCCACCCCGGCGTTGGCGCCCCGCTGGCGGTCGCGCTTTTAGAGGAAGTGATCGCGCTCGGTGCGCGGGCGCTGATCGCTTGTGGCGGGGGCGGTGCCCTCGATCCGTCGCTATCGGTCGGCCAGCTGATCCTGCCTACCGCTGCCGTGCGCGATGAGGGCACGTCCTACCATTACTTGCCGCCGTCGCGAGAAGTCGCCGCCAATCCTGCGGGCGTGGCGGCGGTATCGACGATCCTGCAAAGGCACAACATCCCGTATACGCTGGGGAAAACGTGGACCACCGATGCGTTCTACCGCGAAACCCCGGCGAAGGTTGTGCGACGACGAGCGGAAGGCTGCCTCATCGTCGAGATGGAGGCGGCGGCGCTTTTCGCGGTGGCACAATTCCGGGGTGTGACGCTCGCACAGCTGCTCTATGCCGGGGGCGATAGTAGCGGACCGACCTGGGATGACCGCTCGTGGGAGAGCAATGACGTTCGTGAGCGCCTTTTCTGGCTCGCCGCCGAAGCCTGCCTGACGTTATAGTGCGGAGGCACGGAACGATCTCCATGAACAGTGCCGATAGCGGGGTGCGTGCATGACGACACCGTGGACGGACGAGACGCCGCTGATCGTCGCCTGCACCGAGCCGGTCGCCGGGAGCGCCGCCCGCCGCGCCCCGCTGACGGTGCGCGCGGCGGGCGAGGCGCGGATCGTCGGGCGGGACGTGCGGGCGTGGAGCGGCCATCTCGGCGGTTACGGCATGGGCGGCTATGGCTTCTTCGGCCTGCGCCTCGCCCCGACCGTCGATTTCCCCGCCGAGTGGCTGATCCTGACCCTTTTCGCGGCGGATAACTGGCTGCTGCTCGACGGGCGGTGGGTGGCCGCGCACCCCGCGCTGTGGGCCGTGCAGCGCTTGCTGACCGCCGACTTCGGCGGGGACGAGAGTTGGGACGACCTCTCGCCACTCCTCATCGGCGCGCGGCTCGTCGCGGCGACGGTCACGGACACCACCGCGCGCTTCATGCTACGTCAGGACGCGGAGGGCTATCTGTTGGAAGTCCCGGCGGAGGCGGGGCGCCTGCCACCGTTCGGCGGCACCGGCCAACCGCGCCGCTGGAACCCGCGCGAGAGCCTGCGCGATGCCCGGGTCCTCGCGGAGAGCGGGGACCTGGTCGGTTAGTGCGGGGCACTGCCGCCCCTCGGCACGCTGTCCGCCGTGCTGTGCGGTGACCTGAGCGGCGCGCTCGATAGCAAGAAGGAGTGGCGATGGCGACAGGATACGGGCCGGAGTACGACGCGGCGCTGGCCTTCCTCCTCGCGCCGACCGATCCGGGTCGCCCGGTCGTTGCCAGCCCGACCGCCGATCGGAACCTGCCCCGGATGCGCCGCCTCCTCGACCTCCTCGGCGCACCCGACGCGCGCTTCCCGGCGGTCGTCGTCGCGGGGACGAAGGGCAAAGGCTCCACCTCGGCCACCCTCGCCGCCCTCCTGCGTGCCGCCGGATTGCGCGTCGGCCTCTACAGCCAGCCGCACCTGCACGATTACCGCGAGCGTGTCCGCGTCGCTGGCGTCCCGATCGCCCCGGAGGCATTGATCGCGTCGGTCGCGCGCCTGCGCCCCGCCGCCGCCCAGGTGGTCGCGGAGGGGACGCTCGGCGCACCGTCCACCTACGATCTCGGCACCGCGCTCGCGCTCGATCACTTCGGCGCGGTGGGGGTGGACATCGCCGTACTCGAGGTGGGATTGGGCGGGCGCTACGACAGCGTCAACACCGTCGTGCCGCGCGTCTCGGTCATCACCGCGATCAGCCGCGACCACATGGCGGTCCTCGGCGATACGATCGCGCGGATCGCCCGGGAGAAGGCGGGGATCATCAAGCCGGGCGTGCCGGTCGTCGTCGCGCGCCAGCCGGAGGCGGACGCCGCCACCGTCCTGCGCGAGGTCGCCGCCACGGTCGGTGCGCCCCTCCACTGGGCCGACGAACTCGCGAGCGTCGCCGCCGCGCCCGATCAGCCCGATCCGCTCACCGGCACGCAACGGCTGGCGATCGCGCTGGGGGAGTTGGCGATCGGCGGTCGCCGGTCGGCGGAAGACGGGGCGGCGGTCGGCAGTCGCCGGTCGGCGGAAGAAGATGAGGCGAAGAGCGGTGATACCCATTCGTCATTCGTCAGTGGCTCCCTTCGGGGGATTCGTCATTCGTCATTCGAGGCGGATTTGCCCCTGCTCGGGTATTTCCAGCGCCCGAACGTCGCGGCGGCGCTCGCGGCGGCGACCGTGCTGGCGGGGCAGGGACTCCTGACGCTCGACCAGGCCACGATCGTGCGCGGCCTCGCGACGACCTCGTGGCCCGGTCGGCTGGAGATCGTCCGTCGCGCGCCGCTGACCATCGTGGACGGCGCGCACAACGACGACTCCGCCCGTCAGCTGCGCCGCGCCCTCGCCGAACTCTTCCCCGGTCGTCCCCTGGTCCTCGTCCTCGGCACCTCGCTCGACAAGGACATCGCCGGGATCGCCGCCGCGCTCGTCCCCGCCGCCGCGCGCCTGATCCTGACCGTCTCCGCCCACCCGCGCTCCGCCCCGATCGCCCTCCTGCGGGAGCGCTGCGCCGCGTACGGCGTCCCCACCGAGGAGACCGCGAACGTCGCCGACGCCCTGGCGCGCGCCGTCGCCATCACCCCACCGGGTGGTCTGATCTGCGCCACCGGCTCCCTCTTCGTCGTCGCGGACGCGCGCGAGGCGGTCGGCCTCGGCGGGGCGGTCGCGATCTGACCGTTTCGCGCGCGGCAGGTGAGAGATTTTCCACAGATGTAACAAAGAGAATTTCTCACCATTGTGGTTAAGTCGCGGCGGTGCTTTCGTACTATTGAGGCGCGTTTTGCCGATCGGGAAAGCAGAAAAGCCGTTTCTGTGGATAATGAGAAATTCTCAGAATGTGAAGGTATTTCTGTGGATTTCTCATTGACAATCCCCCGGAGCGGCCCTATAGTTATTGCAGGGCCACACCACGAGCTGTACCACGCGGGCGCGATGGCCGACGCTCGAACGGACAAAATGAGCGTGTGCCAGGCAAGTCGAAACCTCGTTTGGCTTGGGGGAATCTGTGATTCGGCGCCTCACGCTGCTGCTGTCGGTGGCTCTCCTGCTCGTCGGCGGGTGCGGTTTCTGGCTTTTCGGCTCGCTCAAGAATGCCCCCACTGCGGTGGCTGCGGCTCCGGTCGGCTCGCCCCGCGTCATCAATGACCCCGACGTCTACATCTACATCCCCGCCTCCGCCGATACCACCCAGCCGCTGCAAGTGCTCGTCACGATGCACGGCATGGGCGACAACGGGCAGAACTTCTGCCAGAGCATGATCCCCGTCGCCGAGCGCAACGGCTGGATCATCGTCTCCCCCACCTTCAAATACCATGATTACAAGAACGCCGACAGCACCTTGCAGGACGACCTGACCTTCCTCCCGGCCCTGACCACCATCTTGGACAGCGTCCCGGCGCGCACCGGCCTCGTCACCCGCAACAAGGTGCTCCTCTTCGGCTTCTCGCGCGGCGGGCAGGCGGTCCACCGCTTCGCCACCATGTTCCCGGAGCGGGTCGCGGCGGTGGCGGTCAATTCCGCCGGGTCGTACACCCTCCCGCTGAACTCGATGCTGGTCAATGGGCGCTCGCAGAGCCTGCCGCTGCCCTATGGCGTCGCGAACATGGCGGCGCTAACCGGCCATGCGTTCGACTTCGCCACCTTCCAGCAGATCCCCTTCCGCGTCTCGGTCGGCGGGGCGGAGGTGAACCCGAACGATACCCCCCGCGCCTGGGATGCCTACGTCGGCGTGACTCGCGTGGAGCGCGCCACCAACTACACGCGCACCTTGCAGGATCTCGGCGTCGGTGCCACCCTGGCCGTCTATCCCGGCGTCGGCCATCAGGTGACGCCGCAGATGGTGGACGAGAACGCGGCCTTCCTGAAGGGTGTGCTCGACAATCAGGCACGGCGCTTCGGCCACGGCCCCGCCATCAGCGCCGCCTCCTTCGGCGCGATCATCACCGCCAGCGTCCGGGCGCGGCGGTAGGCGACGAGGGTCGGTAGTCGGTAGTCGGTAGCCCGTAGCCCGTAGTCGGTAGTCGGTAGTCCGTAGAGAGCCAAAACAGTGCGCGAACACGGGTGGCCGGGGTGCGAGAAGCGCCCCGGTCCCTGGCGTACGGCCCGCACCCCGCCGCCCGCGACGTTCTCACCGCCATCGACGCGAGCGCCCTCGCGCACCCGACGATCCACGTCAGCACCGGTCGGCGCGGCCTCGAACTCGCCCTCGTCCCCGCCGATCTCTTCCGCCTCACGCGGGCGACGGTCGCGTCCCTGACCGCACAGTGAACGGCGATGCGTCAGAATCAGGCGCATGGTGAATCCCCCGGAGGGGAGCCACTGACGAGTGATGAATGACGAATAGGACGATAGGGGCTGGTCTGCGATCGGTAGGAACGTATGGAGGCGTCATCTTCGGGCGGTGGCAGCGATGCGCGAGCATGTCGATCGGATACGCGCCAGCGACGATCGGCATCCCGAACGGAAGGGGTGCGACTCGTCAGGGCGTCGAATGGGTCAACTCCGCACTGATCGCCCACACGCGCTCTTGCAGCGCCTCGTCGTAGGAGATCGGCACGGAAGGTCGCTCCCGCTCGCGGACGAAGTACTTGCCGCTCACCGCTGCCACGGCGGGCGATGTCGCCAGGTAGAGCGCGGTCCGTGCGCCCTGCTCGGGGGTGAGGAGGAAACGTTTGATGATGCCGAGGAACGGGCGCGCCAGCGGCGGTGCCACGTCATCGACGATGTGCGTGCCCGTGAGGCCCGGATGGAGCGCATTGACCGTGACACCGGTGCCCTTGAGCCGTCGGGCCAGGGCGTAGGTGCAGAGCACCATCGCGAGCTTCGCCTGCCCATAGGCCGCGAATGGCGCGAACGCACGCTCGCCCTGGAGATCGTCGAGATCGATCGTCCTGGTCATGGACGCCGACGCCACGTTGACGATTCGCGCCGGGGCGCTCGCCCGCAGGGGGTCGAGGAGCAGCTGCGTGAGGAGGAAGCTCGACAGGTGATTGACCGCCAGGTTCAGCTCGATACCGTCGGGGCTGAGTCGACGCTGCTGGATGTGCGCGCCCGCGTTGTTCACCAGGAGATGTAACTGGGGGTGATGCTCCCGGAACTGCCGGGCGGCCTCGCGGACGGCCTCCTGGTCGGCGAGGTCGGCGATCAGGAGCTCGATACCGGGGTTCCCGGTCTCCCGCGCGATCTCGCGGCGGGCCTCTTCCCCCTTGCCCGCATCGCGACAGAGCATGACAACGGTCGCCCCTTGCCGGGCGAGCGCGGTGGCGAGCGCCTTCCCCAGCCCGGCATTCGCGCCCGTGACCAGCGCGACGTTCCCTCCCGACATGTCCGGGCTCCTTTCGTTCATTCAGGCCGTGATCGCCGGGGTCTGGCGCACATAGGTCGCGTCCCCGATTTGTTGCAGCAGGCCGTCGGCGAGGTCGGCGCGGGAGATTTTCGAGGTGACGCGCATGCGGAGGCCGGTGCCCAGGCGGTAGCGGCCGGTGCGCGGCCCGTTCGACAGCGCGGGCGGGCGGAGGATCGTCCAGTCCACGCCGCTCCGCCTGATCAGCGCCTCCATCCGTTCCTTGTCCCGCATCTTCTCGCCCTGCATCAGCCAAAGGAGCCGATTATAGGGATTGCCGTCATGGCTGTCCGCCGCCCCGTAGGCGCTGAGCGCGATGAGGCGGCGCACCCCGTGGTCCGCCATCGCGGCCAGGATGTTCGCGATCGCATCCGTGCACAGCGACACCGGCCCGCGCTCGTGCGGTCCCAGCGCGCTCACGACGGCGTCTTGCCCGGCGATGGCGGCGGCGGCCTGGTCCCGATCGCGCACGTCGCCTTGCAACACCCGGAGTCGCTCGTGCGTCACCGGCAGGGCTGCGGGGGTGCGGACCAGCGCGGTGACATGGTAACCGGCGGCCAGCGCCTGGTCGAGGAGGTGGCGACCGGTGCCGCCGGTCGCGCCGAAGATGGCGAGGTTCATGGGGGTTCCTTTCGTGCGCCGGTGGGATTAGACGCATTTACCAAAGGGCTAAATAGAGAAGGTGCCCGCTACTCGTCGCAGTGCCACGCCGCCGCCGCATCGGCCAGCGCGCGCAAGCTGCCGACGATGCGCTCGCGCTCCAGCCGGTAGTACACCTCCTGGCCGACCTTCTCGCTGTCGAGGAGGCCGGCGTCCTTCAGTACCTTCAGGTGGTGGGAGATCGCGGGCCGACTCAGGCGGAAGTTGCTCGTGATCTCGCCGACGTTGCGGCGCCCCTGATCGCCCAGGAGGTAGAGCAGTTGCAGGCGCATCGGGTCGCCGAGGGCGACGAGGAACCGGGTGATATCCTTGATTTCCGCCTGATCGAGGCCGGTTATCCGCGGTTCTGTCATTCACCCTCCACGTTATCGGTAAGTATGTGTAAACCAATGATTATATCATAGCGCCCCTTGTCCTCGCTGTCAATACCCTGATCGGGGAATCGGCTACAATCAGCACGGGATGACGAGTGACGGATGACGAATGCCAGATAGGACGATGGGGACCGAAGCGGTGACGTATTACCGATCGCCGTAACGCCCCACTTCGTCCTTCGTCGCTCGTACTTCGTACTTCGTCGTCACTCGTCACTCGTCAGTGGCTCCCCTCCGGGGGATTCGTCATTCATCACCCGGAGGTAGCCGTGACCACCGCCCCGCTATCCCTCACCGACGCCGCGTGGGAGCTCGGACCGGCCCTCGTGGCCGACCGGCGCTACCTGCATCAGCACCCCGAACTCGGTTTCCAGGAGGAGAACACCGCCCGCTTCGTCGCGGAGCGGCTGCGCGAACTCGGGATCGAGACGACGACCGGCGTCGCCAAGACCGGCGTCGTCGGCCTGCTGCACGGACGGGGGCCGGGCAAGACCATCCTCCTGCGCGCCGACATGGACGCGCTGCCGATCGATGAGTTGAACGACGTGCCGTACCGGTCGCAGACGAGCGGCGTGATGCACGCCTGCGGGCACGACGCGCACACCGCGATGCTCCTCGGCGTGGCGAAACTCCTCAGCGAGCGCCGCGCCGAGTTCGTCGGCACCGTCAAGTTCGTCTTCCAGCCCTCCGAGGAGGTGCCGCCCGGTGGCGCGCTGCCGATGATTGCCGCGGGGGTGCTGGAGAACCCGCATGTGGACGCGGCGTTCGGCGTCCACACCGCGCAGGATCTCCCCGCCGGGACGATCGGCTACGTCCCCGGCGCGCTCGCCGCCGCCCCGGACGCTTTCGACGCGCGGATTCGCGGGATCGGCGGGCACGCCGCCGCGCCGCACACCGCCGTGGACCCGATCGTCGTGGCGGCGCACTGCATCGTCGCGCTGCAAAGCCTCGTCAGCCGCGAGACGAACCCGCTGCGCCAGGCGGTGATCACCGTGGGGTCGCTGCACGCCGGGACCGTCCGCAACATCATCCCCGGCGAGGCGTTCCTCCAAGCGACCGTCCGCACCTTCGATGAGGGGGTGCGCCGGCACCTCGCCGAGCGGATCCCGGCGCTGATTAAGGGGATCGCCGCCGCGCTGCGCGCCGAGGCCGACGTGGACTACGGGTTCGGCTACCCCGCGCTGCTCAACGATGTGCCGATGACCGAACTGGTGCGCGACGCCGTGACCGAGGTCTTGGGGCCGGACAAGGTGGTGGAGCACGTTCCGGGGATGTTCGGGGAGGACATGGCCTACTTCCTCCAGCGGGTGCCCGGTTCCTTCTTCCTGGTCGGCACCAACAACCCCGAGCGCGGCCTGATCCACCGCGCGCACCACGCCCGCTTCGACATCGACGACGAGGTCGCGCTGCCGACCGGCGTCGCGGCGGTCACGGCGGTGGCCCTCAAGTTCCTGGGGGAGTAGGGCGAGTGGGGCGAGTGGGGCGAGTGGGCCACTCGCCCCACTCGCCCACTCCGCCCACTCACCTGTACCCCCGCAACTCCGACGGCGCATACCGCTGGTAATCGCGGCGGCGCAGGAGCAGCGCGAGGAGCGCCCCGACGATCAGGCCGCCGATGTGGGCGAAGAACGCCACGCCGCCCCCCTGTTGGGCGGGGATGCCGAGCGACGTGACGCCGTTGAAGAGTTGGATCAGGAACCAGAGGCCGATCACCAGTGCCGCCGGGAGGTACGTGATGGTGAAGATGAAGACGATGAAGATCACCGTCCGCACCTGCGCGCCGGGGAACATGATCAGGTACGCGCCCATCACCCCGGCGATCGCGCCGCTCGCGCCGATGGTGGGGACCGTGGAGTTCGGGTCGATGGCGATCTGCGCCAGGCTACCGGCGAGGCCGCAAATCAGGTAGAAAAGGAGATATCTCACCCGCCCGAAGGCGTTCTCCACGTTGTCCCCGAAGACCCAGAGGTAGAGCATATTGCCGCCGAGGTGCAGCCACCCCCCGTGCAGGAAGATCGACGTCAGCAGCGTCACGTAGACCGGCAACCCATTCGGCAACGCCGCCGTCCCGTCGCCGCCGGTGATCGCGCGCGGGATCGCCCCCCAGCGCAGGAAGAACCCGTCCAGGCCCGCGCCGGGCAGGGTCAACTCATAGATGAACGCGACCACATTGATCGCGATCAGGGCGTAGTTGACGAACGGGAAGTTGCGTCGTTCCCCCGCGTAATCACCGATCGGGATCATCCGCGCGCTCCGTCGCCTTGACCGACCGGTATCAAGACCCGAGGGTCCGGGTAGTCGTCACCGTAGCCTCGCCGTCCTCCGCGTGGGTCGGCTCCGACGTGCCGCTGCTGAAAATACGGGTCGTCTTGGTCGTGGTTTCGTTGCCCTGCACGCTGCGCGGCTCCGCTGTGTCGCTGCTAAAGATGCGGGTCGTCGTCGCCGTATCGCCGCCTTGCACGCGGCGTGGCTCCGGCGTGCTATCGCCGCCGCGCAGGGCCGTCACGCGGTCTCTCAGTTGCTGGCGCGTCTCCGCGCCGGAGAGTGGCGTAGAGAGGAGCGAGGCGATCGCCGCGCCCGCTGCCCCGAAGATAACCCCGACCAAGAACGCGACGTTATGCCGCTCCCCCACCATCGTGCTTCCTTTCCGAAAGGCCCTTGCGCCATCGGCGTCGTTCGCCGTGTGCGGCTACTCTACTATCGGCGCACGAACCACGCCAACGGTACTTGCGACGATACGGACGGCACGCCCTGCCGCGCCTATCCGTGGTCCTTGCTATACTTGTCTCGCTGGCTGCCATTCTCGCTGGCTGCCGTCGTAGCGCGCCTGTGAGGTATCCATGACCGCCCCCCCCGCCGAATTCGTGCTCCGCTCGCTCGATGCGACCTGGGACTATGGTCGTTGGATGGCGCTGCCCGAGGATGGGAACCGCTACGAGGTTATCGACGGGGTGCTCTACATGACGACCGCGCCGAGCAGTTTCCACGGCTGGATCACCGGGCGACTCTGGCGCTTCGTCGGCATCCCGACCGAGGATGCCGGGGTGGCCTTCGCCTACAGCGCGCCGATCGGCGTCCTGATGCCCGGCTGCGACCCGGTGCAGCCCGATTTTCTCCTCGTACGTCAGGAGCGCGCCGCGATCATCCGCGACGGGCGTATCTATGGCCCGCCCGATCTGATCGTCGAAATCCTCTCGCCGTCGAACCCGGAGCACGATACCGAGACGAAGCGCCGCGCCTATGCGCGCGCCGAGGTGCCCGAGTATTGGATCATCCGGCCCGCGACCAACGATCTGCTCCTCTACGCTCAGCCCGAGCCGGGCGCGGGCGACTATGCTCAGGTCCGCACCCTCCCTGCGGACGCCACCCTCCAGTCGCCGACGTTTCCGCTGCGGGTCGCCTGCGCCGATCTCTTCGCCGGTGCGCCCGACCGGACCCTTTGAGCGTGCGGTGACCGGATCGCCCGCCCCGCCCCTGCCGATTGACAGCACGCCCGAACTCGTCGCGATCATCCGTGCGGCGATCGACGCGGCGGGCGGTGCGATCCCCTTCGCGCGCTTCATGAACCTCGCCCTCGATGAGCCGACGTGGGGCTATTATCGCGTGCGCGATGAGCGCCCCGGACGCGGCGGCGACTTCGTGACCGCGCCGGAATTGTCGCCCCTCTTCGGGCATTGCCTCTTCCGGCACTTGCGGGAGGTGTGGGCGACGCTCGGCGAGCCGGACCCCTTCACCGTCCTCGAATATGGCGCGGGGAGCGGGCGGCTGGCCTACGACATCCTCGCCGCCGCGCGCGCCGCCGCACCCGCGTTCGCCGCCGCCCTGCGCTATCGCCTGCATGAGGGGAACGCCCACCGCCGTGCGAACGCCCGCGCGCTGCTGACCGGCGCGGGCTTCGCCGACCGCAGCGCCTTCGAGGGGTCGGACGTGCCGCCCGGGGACGCCGCCCCGTTCGTCGGCGCGATCGTCAGCAACGAGTTCGCGGACGCCCTGCCGACCCACCGCGTGCGCGGCGCGGCGGGCGGCGCGCTCGCGGAGGCGTTCGTCGGGTGGGACGCGGCGGCGGGCGGCTTCGTCGAGCGCTGGGAGGCGCCGTCCACCCCCCGCCTCGCGGCGGCGCTGGCGGCGGCGGGCGTGACCCTCGCGCCGGGGCAGGCGGGGGAGATCGCGCTGGCGGCGACGGACTGGCTGGCGGCGGCGGCGGCGCGGCTGGCGCGCGGCCTCGTGCTGACGATCGACTATGGCTACCCGACCGCCGAACTCTACGCGCCGAAGCGCCGGGCGGGCACCTTCCTCTGCTACCACCGCCACACCGCCAATGAGGAGCCCTACGTGCGCGTCGGGCGGCAGGACATGACCGCGCACGTCGATTTCGGCGCGCTCGAACGGGCGGGCACGGCTGCCGGGCTGCACACCCTCGGCTTCACGACCCAGGGGCCGTTCCTCGGCAACCTCGGGCTCGGGGCGCTGCTCGTCGCCACGCAGCGCCCCGGACGCGCGCCGGATGACTATCTCGCCGAGCGCGGCGCGGTCCTCGCGCTGATCGATCCGGGCGGCATGGGCCGCTTCGGCGTCCTCGCGCAGGGGCGAGACTTCACCCCATCCGCGCCCTTGCTCGGTTTCGGCCCCCTCCGCTGAGCGCAAACGCCCGCGTGCGCGCGGCGTATACCCGGGACCACGCTCCGTCTCCCGACCCATGACCCCTGTACGAACGATCAGTCCCGGAACGGGCTGTGTGGACGATACCCACCAGGCCGCGCGCGGCGTATCATGAAGATCCTACGGGGCGACGCAGCTTGGCTGGCATCCTCGGGGGCGGGATTCACCCCCGCCGCTGGGATCGAACGTGTCTCCCCGTATCCCCCCCCTTCATCCCCCAACCCCCCCTTCCTAATCGGGCCGTGGCCTCCCCCGCCACGGCCCTCCCCTTGCCCGCGAAGTGAGCACAGAGGTGGGCACGGTGGACACAGTGGGCAGGGTGGGAGAAGTACGAAGTACGAACGACGAGGGACGAAGTGGGCGCGTGGGTGCGGGGGCGGAGCGACTGGCTGCCTGCCGTGCGATCCGGCGCGAAAGCTTCAGCGATCCTTCATGCAGCCCCGACTGGAAGTTAAGCGGCAGGGTCGATACTCCCTGTAGCGCGGCGACGAACTGGTCCCACCGCTGCCGGACGCGGAGCGCCGCAGGGACGATCGCCAGGACCGCCGTGGCGGGGGAGGAAGACCGCGATGAACCAGAACACGAGACTGCCGCCCGATGGAGCCCCGACCGACGGCGAGGAGGACGACGATCTGCCGGTGGGGCGGGTGCTCGGTCGCCGCGAGGTGTTGGGTCTCTGCGGGCTCGCCGGACTCGCCTTCCCGACCGCGTGCGGTGCGCCAGCCGCCGCGCAGACCGTCAGCGCCGCGACCGCGACCACCACCGCGACAACGGCGAGCGCCGCGACGCCGACCAGCACACCGGCCAGCACCACCGCGACAAGTATCATCGCCAGTCCCCCCACCACCAGCGCCGCGACGACCGCCACGGCGAGCGCCACGACGAGCGTTGTCGCCACCGCGACGACCGCCGCGACCGGCTGCGTCGTGCGCCCGGAGCTGACGGTCGGGCCATACTTCGTCGACGAGAAGTTGGCGCGCGCCGATATCCGCAGCGCGCCGACGACCGGTCATCCCGGTCGCCACCGCGCAGGGCTACGCCGCCACCTTCGGCCTCGGCCTCGACCTCACCGCTGCGGCGGTCGGCGCGGCGGACACCAACACCGGCGGCGGCGCATCGGGCGTCGGGGGTGGTGGGCGGCGGCCATAGCCCCTGGCGACGGCGCGACGACACGAAAGGGTGCCCTTTCGTGGATCGGTGGGGCGACTACGGTCCCGATCGCCCCGCCCATCCTGGCCGCTCTGCTACACTCCGATCCCCGATCAGGGGGGCGGTGACGCGGGGAGGGTGGCGATGGAACGGGCGCATCTCCTTATCTCGGGGCGCGTGCAGGGCGTCTCGTTCCGCCAGGAAATGCGACGACTGGCCGCGTCGTTGGGTGCGACCGGCTGGGTGCGAAACCGCGCGGATGGTCGCGTGGAGGCGCTCTTCGAGGGCGAGGCGGAGGCCGTGGCGCGTCTCGTTGCTTGGTGCCAGCGCGGCCCGCCTCACGCCCGCGTGACCGATGTGGCGATCGCGCGCGGGGCCGCGACCGGCGAGTACTCGCGCTTCGTCGTGCGGGCGACGCTCGACCGAAGGCCGTTGCCTCGCCGCTAGCTGGTGCTGCTGCCGCTCGTCACTCCGCCCCCCGCGTGGTAGCTGGGGAGGTCCGGCAGATGGTGCAACTCGTGTCCGGCGACGATGTGGCCGAGGGCGCGCACGCTGATGCGCTCGCCGTCCGCGCTGCCGGTCCGCGCCCACGCCGCCGCATCGAGGCCGCGAAAGAGCGCCAGACTGGCCTGCCGCACCGCCGCAAACTCCGCCGCCACGTCCGCGAGCGTGCGCCCGTCGAACCCCGCAGCGGCGACATACGCGGCGAAGTCGCCGACGCCTTCGAGCGGCGTCGGATCGCGGCGGGCGATCCGCAGCGCGCGATAGACGAGGACGCGCTCCGTGTCGGCGAGATGCCCGACGATCTCGATCGCGTCCCACTCCCCCGGCGCGGGGCGATACCGCGCCCGATCATCCGTGAAAGACGCCAGGAGGGTGGCCGTTTCCGCGCCCTGCCGCGCGAGCATCGCCACGAGGTCGCCGTCTGGCACGAGGGCGATGTAGCGCCCGTAATAGGGGCTGTGCTCGTCCGCTGGGGGACGTGGCGGAGTGGTCGTGGTCGTCATCGCGTACACCTCCATGCAGCGCGCGGATCGCGTCGCCGCGCGCTTCCGAAAGTCTCGCCGCGAACACGCCGCATTTGCTGGCTGTTCGTTGCCTTTCATGCGGCGACAGGGGCGGCGGCACCAGAACAAGGGCGACGGCCCGCGCACCGCCCCTACTACTACCATAGCCAACGTGCGGTCCGCGTACAGGGCCACTCGCCGGGCGCTTTACCCGGACCATTCCCGGTGGCTGGTGCTATCGAATGCACGGAACAGCTGCGTATGGCGGCTATAGCGGTACGCCACCTGGTTAGTCCGCCGTCGGCGGTGGCGCATGGGCTGGAAGGGAACGTGGGCTGGGCGTAGGAAAAGTGTTCAGGCCAAGCATTCTGCGTAGTGCTGGTTTATGCCGAAGTATGCGAATGTCGCACATCAATACGGGCCAAGGAAGCGCTCGCCGTTGAAGTGGATGAGGTGCTCGGATGCTTCGGCGACCCAGACCTCTGTTTCCCAGGCGATCGTATCGAGGTAGGTCGCCATCGCTTTCCGCGTGAGGAAAGCGGTGACAAAGACAAGGCCAACGGAGGCGCTATGAAAGAGCGTCGCTAATTCGCGATGACGCTTTGCATCGACCGGGCCATGCGAGGTGACCGCTTCGACCAGAATGAGCCATTTTCGTTCGGCGGAGTAGATGATGACATCGGGCATCTTGCCATGTCGATCGACGGTCACGCCCAGGATATGCAACACCGATTCGTCATAATAGGCGAATTTCTCGTCGGCATCGCCAATATAGAGTACCGCGCCATCAGGCACGAAACGGGGCAGGAATAGGGCGAGTACCTGTTCAATCAGGACGTTTTGTCCGCCCGGTGAAAGCGTTAATGCCGTGCCGTCGGGCAACGTTACCGGCAGGCGGGCCTTGCTCCGTTCCTCGGCATACTGTGTCCCCAGCGTTTCTGCCGTGACAGTGTATGCTTCCAGGTTTTTCTCCCACTCCGCCTCGCCATACGAGCGCAGGAGCGCGAGCAGGCTCGGCTCGATCTGGTACACCGTCTTCCCGCTATTGATCGGGCGCTGGGGACCGTCAGAATTGGCGAGGACGAGCGCGGCATCGCGGAACTGATGCACCGTCTGCCGGCGCACGGTTTCTCGCGTATTCGGCGCGTAGCGCTTCCCGTACTGGGCGTAGAAATAGTCCATCATCGGGGTGATGCCCAGGAGCGGCGCGGTCGCCTCGGACCAGGGCGTCTCCGGCCCGAGATGGAGGAGGGCCAGGAGGGTGAGGGCGGAGCGCTCATTTTGTTGTGCCTTCGGTAGCCCGAGCGCTTTCAGCACGGCGAGCGCCTCCGCGATGCGCCGCTTCGTCCGTAGCGGGTCGCGTTCCTGATCCCCCTGCATGGCGAACAATTCCTCCTCGATGATGCTGTCGATGGTGTGTTGCGCCGGGAGCGACGGACCGACGCGCACACCGAGGGCGCGGAGTTGCTCCGGCGTTGGATAGCTGATGTTTCGCAGATCGGTCGCATTGACCTGCGTGTGTCCGTTGAACTGACGAAAATGCTCATCGACCAGCGTGGAATTGAGGAATGTTGCCAACCCGTGCGCGAGGGCCAGATCGAGGCCGGTGCCGCCGCGATGGAAGTAGTTGAGGTGATTCTCGAACCCGAGCGCTGTTCCTGGAAGTTGCCCTTCCGCGATCACCGCCGCAACGATCCGCCGCCGTTCCTCCTTGGAGGAGAAGCGTTTGACCAGGACATAGGTCGCATTCGGCACGAGTTGCGCGCGGGTGCCGCCAGCGAGCGCGAGGGCGTTCGGCTTGCGCGTCTGCGTGCCGGGCCAGGCGATGCGCCCTGCCGAGAAATGGGCCGGATAGATCAGCGGGGCGGTATCCGGCCCCGAGTGGGGGCGCAGGTGTTCGCGCACGCGGAAGTCGACAACCCGCCCGGTCGAGACGCTGATGCCGAGCGCCGCGAGTGTCGTGTGGAGCGTCCCCAGGCGGGCGGTGATCCGCTGCCCGATCTCGTCCGGGACGATGCGAATGAACGCCTGGGGGTCGCCGGGGGCGACGACGGTGGCATAGGGCACACGATGCTCGGCGAGGAGTTCGCCCTGAGCGGCGGTGCCGGTCGTGATCGTGACGCTGTCCGGTGGCGTGGTCGCGCGGACGGCGGCGATGATGACGTTTTCCTGTAACACGGTATCTTCGCGGAAGGCGTCGCTGCGCGACTCGAAAAGGTGGATGCGTCGGAGGGCCATGAGCCCGAGGAAGGAGCGGCGGAATCCCTTGAAGTAGGGGCCGTTGCAGAAGCTCCGTGGGGTAATCGCGACCAATTCCCCCATCGGGTCGAGCAAGTGCGCGGCAGCGGCGAGGAAACCGGCGTAGAGATTCGTCGTTTCGACGCCGATACGTCGGAGGAGCTGTCGTTCTTCCGATTGCGTCTGAATCTTTCGATATGGTGGGTTGAGGATGGCACAGTCGTAGCGCTCAGCCGATGGTGGCATGGACAGATCGCCCTGTAGCAAGGCGACCGCACTGCGGATGAAATCTGCGTGGCGTACTTCTCCACTGAACGCGATCCCCACCCGCTCACACGTTATGCGGCAGCGCTCCAGCGTCTCCCGGAGGGAGGGAATGAGTGTTTCATCCAACTCATATGCCGTGACATGAATCAGCTGTGGGCGTTGCGAGCGGGTGCAAAGCTCCGCGACGACTGTGGCGAACAACGTCCCGACACCAGCCCCGGCATCGAGGATTCGCACGATCGGACCGGGACAGGTGAGCATCGAGCACATCAGCCGGGCGAGCGGTCCCGGCGTGAAGAACTGCCCTAGTCGCGCTTTGCGCTCGGTGTCCAACTGCGGGCTGATCGTGATCCTCACCCGCTCGACATCGGCCAAGAGTCGCTGCGCGGTTGCGATCGTGGTTCCCGGCTCCGTCGCCAACATGTAACACCCGTCCTGCAATCAGTGGAGCGTATGAGAGCAATGCTCTATTATGGCATCGTCCGTACACTGTTGCTACCGGAGCGTTTCCACCACACCAAGATGGTGCTGCTAAAGAGGACGGGGTTGCGCGGGGTTTGGGGGATTCAGTCAGGCGTTGGAGACGGCGCTGAACCTGATCGGCACGTTCGTCTTCGCGGTGTCGGGCGCGCTGCTCGGCGTGCGGAAGCGCTTCGATCTGGTGGGGATCGCGGTGCTGGCCCAGATCACGGCGCTCGGCGGCGGCATCCTGCGCGATGTCCTGGCGAACGAGCTCCCCACCGTCTTCCGCAGCGACAGCGAACGCTACGCCGTCCCCGCCATCCTCGGCGCGACGATCGTCGTCGCGGCGGGTCGCTTGGGGCTCTATTGGCTGCCTGGTCGCGACCGGCGCGGCCCTCGTCGTCTTCGCCCTGCGCCTGCTCGCCCTGCGCCGGGGCTGGCACGCGCCGCGCCCCCGCCTGCCCTATAGATGGGCCGTGAGGCGGGGGCGCGATAGGCATCTAACCCGCAGCGCGTGTGGGCGGGACACGGCGGGCGTGGGCCAACCGAGGGGTTGCAATACCCCGGAGGGTAGCCACTGCCCCGGAGGGCGCCACTACCCGTGAAGGGCACACTGTACCCGTGAAGGGCACACTGTACCCGTGAAGGGCACACTGTCCGCCTGCGGGGACTGGGCGGCGACGGTGCGGGAGGTGGTTCCCGTCGGCGCTGCGGGTTAGCGCTTCCCCTGGTGTGGAGGCGACACGGCGGACGACTCGGTAGGTGGGTCGTCCGGGCCGTCCCGCTTACCGCGTCGGGAAGACGTAGACGGCGGTGACGTTGCTGCTGAGGCCATGCGCGACGATGCTGGTGATAGCGGTCGGGATGGTCGCCCAGACGCCCGATGTGATCGTCACATCGAGCGTCCCGTCGCCCGCCGCGTAGGTGGTGGTATCGTTGAGCGGGATGAAGGATGCCGCCGTGCCGTCCGGGCGGTTGTACCAGAAGGCGATCTGCTCGGCGGGGGAGAAGATCGCGGCGGAACTGATGGTGCGCGCGGCGCTGAAGTGCAGGCCCAGATCGAGCCCCGGCACCGGCGGGAGCTGGAAGACCGCCTCGACGCCGCTCTGGATGCCGTGCGCGACGATCGTCTTCGCGCTCTGCGGCAGTTGCCGCCAGTCACCGGCGCTGATCGTCACGTTGAGCGAGCCGTCCGTCTGGGCGTGGACCGTGCCGGTCGAGCCGGAGGAGGTGAAGCCGCCCGCGCCGCCGCTCGGCACATCGAACCAGAAGGTGATCGCCTCGTTGGGGGTGAAGATCGGGCCGCTGGTGATCGTGTGCGTGGCGAGGTTGACGTTCAGGGCGTTCGTCGCCGCCGTGACCGCGGCGGGCTCCGTCTGCGCGGAAACGCCACCGGCACCGATACCGAGGACCGCCGCGAGGAGCAGGGCACAGATGACCAGGATACGAGAAGGTGCGCGCATGATCGAATCCCTCCTGCTGAGCAACATCGGACACCAAACCAGGGCCATGCTATCGCGGCGGCGCGCGGCGGGTTGCGCCGCTGCCGGGTAGCTGCCATGTCCTACCATGATAGCGGGGCATCCCGCGCCTGTCTACGCCCGGTCGGCGGAGAAGTGGGTCGGCGGCGTGGGGGCACCGCCGACCCGCAGACAGGGGAGGAAAGGAGAGAAAGGGAGAAGGAAGGAACGTGGCCGTCCGATCGCGAGGGGGCGCTGCCCGCACGCCCGGCTCGCCCGGCGAGGCGAGGACGCCACCGAAATTCGGCGACCAGCCAGAGCGCCCGGAAGGGGACGACGCCGATACCGCCGAAGGAACTGCGCTATCATCATCGGCCACCGCTTCATCCGCCCGGCGGGGGCACCGTCGCCCTCGTCCGTGTTATGCAGTATGGACCCGTTCTTTAAAGATCGGGCGCTCGTTCGATGAAGATTCGCTGAGGAATCCGTTGGTCCGCGCGGACCCGGCATGGATGTTGCAGCGGTGCGGCGAGGACCGCCATGCCCATCTGCGACGTTGGACGACGGCTGTCGGCGGGCGTGGGTGCTCGGGCTGCCGCGCGTGCGGTCGTGCGGGTGGGCGCGCGAGACGCCGCGTATATTGGTCGTGACGATGGACGAGCGGGAATGAAGGAGGCCGAGTGACGAGCGAAGAGCTGGACGCGGAGCAGCGGCAGACGGCGGGCGCGGCGGGGACGATCCTCTCCGCAGGGGAACGGGCGCGGATCGCGGCGGCGCTGGCGGAGCGTGGGGCGCGCGCCGCCTGCCCATCCTGCCATGAGAACGACTGGCTGATCGGCGACGGCTATTCGCTGGTCGCGATGCGCGCCAATCTGCAAGACCTGGACGCGGGCGGCACCGGCCTCGCCACGGTGAGCCGGATCTGTCGCCATTGCGGCTACCTCTCCCTGCACGTCGCGCGCCTGCTCGGCATCGAGGCCCCCGGCGTGGAATAAGCGCCGACAAGCCGCAACCGGGCGGGCGTGGCCGGGGTGGGACGCCCGAGGCGGTGTCCGCGATACGGTACTTTCGTATAACCCCATAGTACTTTTGGTGATATCGGGGCGGGGTCGTTCGTGCTATAAGCAAGGGGTAGTCCGTACTCTTTTCGCGTTGCGCCGGTCGGGCGTCGTGCTGATCCGCACAAAGGAGTGTCGCATGCGTCAGGCGTCGCGCGGGCAGAGGCTTTGGTCGCCCCTCGGTGTGCTCCTGCTCCTCGTGCTCCTGCTGCCGCTCCCGACGGGGTCGGTCGACGCGATCGAGGTGCCGACGGCGGGGGCGGATGTCTACATCCAGACGAATGGCCCGACCGGGGACATCGGCCTGGGCGACTGGTACACGAACACCACCAACGGCAATCCCGGTGGCCCCGGCTACCACTACTTACAGATCACCATCCCCTGCGATTGGCCGGGCAACACCCCGGTCAATGTCGATCTCTTCAGCCCGGAGATGAACACGAACCGCCCCGCCGCCGACGAGCCCGCCGTCAGCGGGCCGCAGCGCCAGCCGACGACGTTCGAACTCTATGGCCCCGGCACGGTCGTCGGCCCGGCCCCCGACGCCCCCGGACCGGGCGCGGCGGGGAGCCTGCGTCAGACCTCCTACCCGACCGCCAGCACGCCCGAAGCATGGGTCCGCTTCTATACGGTGCCCGCCCCGGTCGCCTGCGGCACTTATGTCCTGCGCGCCCAGACGCAGGGCGGCGATCAGAACTCCTGGCGGCTGCGCGTGGGCCTGGACAACGACGCCGATCCCACCAACGCCCCGCCGGCCAACTACGACAACCCCGACGGTGTCGTCGGCACGAACGACGAACTCATCATCGGCCTGGCCCAGACCTCCTACCAGCACAACGTCACCGGGGGCACCTGCTACACCCTCTACCAGTATGTCGCGCCGAACCTCGCCTCGGTCGCGTTCCACAATTTCGATTTCGATGGCAATCTGCGTATCCGCTACTACGCCCCCTCCGCAGCGTACGACGCGACCGCGCAGAGCGGGGGTGTCGTCGGCACCATCTCCGGCAACGCCGCCTGGAACGGGGGGACGCAGACCAGTCGCGGGACGGGCGACGTGATCGCCAACCCGGAGTCGGGCTGGTGGCGGATCGTCAGTTGCATGAACCCGCAGAATCAGTTCATCCAGGAGGGGCAGCGGGGTGCGCCGACCTTCTACATCCAGCCGCCGACGCCGCGCGTCGCCCTCACCAAGGATGACACCAGGACGACCATCTTCCCCGGCAACACCCTGATCTATACCATCGGCTTCAACAACGTCGCCGACCCCGCCGCACCCGGCGCGGCGGTCGGCCTGACGCTGACCGACACCCTCCCGGCGAACACGACCTACGTGGGATGCGCGATCACCGCCCCGTTCACCGGCACCTGCGCCCGGGCGGGCGGGGTCGTCACCTACGCGATCGATCAGACCGTCGACGCCGGAGCGAGCGGCACCGTGACGCTGACGCTGCAAGTCGACGCCGGTGCGCCCGCCGGGCCGGTCGCGAACACGGTCGGTGCCGCCTACCGCGACGCGCTCGGCAATGGCTACGTCGCCCAGGCCACCGACACCGACGCGATCCCGGCCCGGTCGAGCCTCGCCGGGTCGACCTACCTCGACGCCAATAACAACGGCGCGCGCGACGGCGGCGAGAACGGCATCGCCGGGGTCACGATCACCCTGACCGGCACCGACGACAACGGTGTCCCGGTCAACCGCACCACGGCGACCCTCGCGGACGGCTCCTACACCTTCGACACCCTGCTCCCCGGCACCTACACCCTCACCGAGACGCAACCGGGCGGCTACAGCGACGGCCTCGATACCGCCGGTACGGCGGGCGGCACGGCGGGCAATGACACCATCGGCGCGATCGTGCTCGCGCCCGGCACCACCGCCACCGGCTATCTCTTCGGCGAGCGTCAACTCGCGTCGCCCGCGCCGAGTCCGACGCCCAACCCCTCGGCGAGCCCGACACCGACGCCCTCGGCGAGCCCGCCCGCCACGCCGCGCCCTTCGCCCACGCCGACCTCCCGTCGCGCCCGACGCCCACGCCCGCAGAGCCGGAGCCGACCGGGATCAACCTGGTGGTGAGCAAGACCGGCCCCGCCACGGCGACCGTCGGCCAGCGGCTCACCTACACCATCGTCGTCAGGAACGGCGGCCCGGCCAGCGCCTATCGGTCCCGCGTCGCCGACGAGGTGCCGTCCGCCCTCACCGGGGTGAGTTGGACCTGTACCTCCACCGGTCAGGCCGCGTGCGGGAGCGGCGGCGGCACCGGCAACAGCATCGGCGTCGAGGTGACGATCACTGCGGCGGTGGAGAACTTCGTCACCCTGACGGTGAGCGGGACGGCGAACACCGCCGGGACCATCAGCAACACCGCCACGGCGACGCCGCAGGGCGGCCAGACCGACACCGATCCGGGCGATAACAGCGCCACGGCGACGACGACCGTCGCCGGGATCGCCACCGGCAACGGCAACGCCACCCCGAGCCCCACCCCGACCTCGAGCGGCACGCCGACCCCCGGCACCCCCGCGTCGGGCACGCCGACCCCGAGCCCAACCCCCGCGCCGGTCGCCCCGACCCCGCCAGTCGCCCCGATCCCCGCGCCGCTGCGCGGCTCGATCGCGACGCCGCTGGAGCGGGCGGTCACCGCGCCGCTGCCGGGGTGCGTGCCGGGGGCGACGGTCGTCGTGACCACCCCGCCGGGGCATGGCACGGTGGCGATCAACGACGATTGCACCTACACCCACACCCCCGCGCGCGGCTACATCGGCCCGGATAGCTTCGCCTACACCGTCAGCAGCAACGGGGTGACGCAGACCGGGCAGATCGACATCAGCGTGGTCCCCGGCCTGCCGAATACCGGCGACGGCGGCTACCTGCCGGGGACCACGCCCGCTGGACCCGGTGTCGGGGTGCCGCCGCTCGCGCTCGTCCTGGCGACGCTGCTGCTCGGCGTCGGCCTCTGGTCGCGCCGCACGAGGGGTGCACGGCGCTGAGTCAACGCAGGGACCATCGATGTACTACGACGGCGCGGGCGGGCAAGTATTTGCCCGCCCGCGCCGTCGACACGTATGCCGTAGCCCATCCCGCACGGATTGTCAGGGCGTCGCCGTAGCGCTGGCCTGTGCGAGCGGGGCCACGCCGAACTGATAGAGCGCGCCGGGGTCGTGGTTGGGGAACGTTGCGGCGGTCGTCAGGCGGTAATCGGGCGGGATGGCGGCGACGATGGTAATAGGCGAGAGGGGACAAGCCAGCGGGCCGCTGAAGAGTGTGGTGCGGCCATCCGTGCCGGTCTTGCCCTCTTTTTGCACGCGCTCGCCGTTCGCCGAGACGGTCAGGCCCGCGAACGGGCGTTCGTCGGCATCCCACATGCCGTTCTCGTTCTGGTCCAGCCAGGCCATAATCTCCGCGTCCCAGTTGCACGATGGTCCCTCGGTCCAAATTGTCGCCGTCGGTCGTGGCGTGGCGGTGGGCGTGGGCGTTGTAACCGCGCGCGGTGCCGCGCCGCAGCCGCAGAGGAGGAGGAGCGGGAGGACCAGGAATAGCGGGCGCATGTCGGTATCCTCTCCGAATTGCGTGGCGCGGCAACGGGTCCGGTTACACCGAGCAATGCGCGGAGTGGCAGAAAGTTCTTCGGTGATCAGTAGCACGCCGGTCCGCATGGGGGAGCAGCGTTCCGACTTTGGATGGCGCTCGATATCGATCGTGAAGCGATAGGGTACGGAAGCGATTCTGGTGAGCGCACAGCTATCGCGCGGCGTGCGGCAACTTTAGGCGTCGATGGATGTGCTTACTCTAACCAGGTGTTTGGCCGCATAGTGACCGGGAGGGGCTGAGCTGGACCCGCGATAGCATCGCGGATGCGGCGGCAAGTAAGATCGTGCATGGGGCGCGGAAGTGCCTCCAGGGACCAATACGCGCAGGCGGCGATCTCCGGGCTGCTCGGTGTTGGTATGGCGCTTTCGTCGAGTTGACGACAGCGAAAGACGAAGAAATGGAGATCGAGCTGATCGTCGAAGTAGATACCCGTTAGGACTTACGCAGTTGAACGTGGTTCCGGCCCGAATTCACGCCTGATTCGTGCTCAACTGCGTAAGTCCTAACCCGTTAAAGATTCTGCTGCGACGCGCAAACCGACCTCTTCGGAAACTTCCCTGATCGCGGTGGTTACGATCGACTCACCCGGCTCTGCATGGCCTCCGGGGAGCTCCCAATTGTTACGGCGATAAGCGTGCTTCACGAGCAGGACTCGTCCTTCGGTATCCAGAATTACCGCCGCTGCGCCGAGTCGCTTTGTCATCATTCCTCAATCCGGCACGCCCGTGCGCGCTCGCATGGCAGGTGCGATCAGCCACCGCAAGGGCCATCGTCACTCTTCTTCGATGGCGAGCGAGCGGGGAAAATCGGCGGACGCGACGTTCGATGCGCTCGGTGTGCGATTCGGGGCATGCTACACCGTGGCGGCGATCAGCCAGCCGCCCCCAACGGCCAGCGCCGCCACGACGGCCTCGATCAGGGTGAGGCGCAGGAACCGGCGACTGACCGTGCCGTCCGCGATGCCACGTCGATACCACGCCTCGGTCCCGACGCAGAGCGCCAGCCAACCGAGGACCAGCACGACCACGATCAGGTCGGTGTAGCCGTTCACGCCGTACTTGTTCCATCCGGCGCGCGCGTAGAGGAGGAGGAGCGTCTGCTGCCAGAGGATGCAGATCGCGATCCCGGCGGCGCAGTGCGCCAGCCAGGCCGCATAGGCGGCGATGGCGAGGAAGACGGTGCGCCGGTTCAGCCCTTGCTCCTGCATCAGCGCTCGACCTCCCGCATGATCGCGCGCCAGCGCGGCGCGCGCGCCGGACGGCTGTGTGGTCCGGGCGTGGCGGCATCAGGCCCGGCAGACAGATTGCTCTACCGGATGGTATCAAGCATGGTGCCGCGATGCAACCGTCAGCCGCCTGCGAGTACCACAATTGTACTCGGGCAATCGGTCGGCGATGACGCTAGCACGAACGCTGGGCGTGATACACATCCAGCGCCAGGGGAGTCGGCACGAATATCGAATCACAATTGTAGTACTACAGCGCTACGCAGAAAGCTTGGCCCTGCGCCGCAGTCCCGGTCCGGGCGGGCCAGGTATTCTGCGCGCCGCGCTAGATGTCCATCGTCCACTCGTCGAATTGATGGACGCCCATCTCGTTCTGCTCCGCCCGCAGCTCCTCCGATACCATCCGGTAGGCGAGACCCCGGCGCACACCCAGGAAGCCGCGCGGCCCCCGGTAGTGGTCCCGTGCTTGCGCCATGAACGCACGGGCGTAGTCCCGGACCCCGGCGCACTCCTCGCACAACAGCAGACGCTCGCCATCACGGGCATCGTCGCCCACATACTCGGCCACCACGCCGGTCGGCACGGCGTCGCTGGTGCGTCCGCAGATCAGGCACCCGTTGTCAGGGGTCGGTGGCATGGTGCTCATCGTCACTCCTGGGCGCTACACCGGCTATGCACCGCGCACGCGCAGACTCACATGGCCTGAAGATTGCTCCTCAGCGCCCGGTACAGCTCATCGTAGGTGGAGAGATAGATTTCGTGCGAGTCAACCCTAGTCTTCAGCATACGCCAGGCGAGGCGCTCGCGCAACTCCGTCTCCTGCTCCGGGATGTCCCGACCGATAACGAGCAGGCCGCTGATCGTGGGCATCGCGCGCGGGAAAAGGCGAGGGTATGGCCCGGACTCGCTGTTTCTCGCCAGCCACCAGAACCAGTCGACGATCTGACTGTAGCCGCGCTCGAATGTTTTGGACCATGCCGGTGTCGATCTGCCGCCTGTCGTGAAGATGCTATCGGCGTGGCCGTGCTCGAACTCGACGAGCAAGTAATGGTTCCGGTGGAGGTCGGCCACCACCAGATCGGCGCGAAAGAACCCGATGGTCAACTCGCAGCGGAAGGCCAAACGCGCCCAGGCCTGGTCGATGAAGTAGACCCGGCTGAAGAGCGCGCAGAGATGCGGGTAGTTCCTGAACAGCGGGAGGATATCCGGCTCTTCGTCCAGCTTCGACGTAACGAGCAGCCTCTGGAGCGCCTCAAGGCCCGCCCGAGCGTCACCAGTGCGAAGGATGATCTCGGCGAGCGGGAAGGTCTCGGGGAGTGGCACGCCACTCATTGCGCCGGGTGGCGACTGATGCCGACAACCTCATAATGGCGCGCATCATCCCGCTGGAGGAGCAGGATGCGAAGGTCCGCTCCCGCCTGCAACGCGTATAGTTTTTGCTCGCCTGGCATTGTCTCCCGGACAACGATCGTGCTGTCCCCCGGGCCGGGATGCTCCGCCTCGACGAAACGCCGCAACGTGGCCGCAACCTGAGCACGCTCGGGCAGAGAAAGCTGAGCCAGGGTGGCCTCTGTCCATAGGGGCATGACCACGTCGCGTCGCGCCGCCGTTTCGTGCGCTTTCATGCCTCGTTCCCTCCCTTGGCGTGTCGCGTCTTCAGGATGGAGTATACCTGTTTAGCGCCGCCCAGGGCACGCCGACAGGCCCAACAACCATGCTTCGTAGCGTACGACGGCATTTCGGGCGCTCCAGCGGACAGCGGATCAGGATGTAGGTGCGAATCGCCTTGCGCTGGCTAGGATCGTGTCGCGGGGAGGGGGCGGGTGGCGCGGTAGGTCTCCGGGGCGAAGCGCGCGAAGAGCGCCGCGATGACCGTCAGCCCGAGCGCCGCCCCGGCCAGCGCCGCGTCGGCCCCGGCGGCGTCCGCCACGAAGCCGAGGAGGAGCGGCCCGGCCACGTAGCCGAAGTCGGAGAGCATCCGGTAGCTGCTCATCGCGGCGGCGTTCATGCCAGGCGGCGCGCTGTCCGCCGCGTAGGCCCCCGGCGCGTCGCTGCTGATCCCGGACGCGATGCTCCAGACGGCGCAGGCTCCGATGAACCAGAGGTAGCTCGGGGCCGCCGCGAAGAGGAGCAGCGCGAGGCCGGTCAGCACGGTCGCGGGGACGATCACCACCTTGCGCCCGAAGCGATCGACGAGCACCCCGGACGGGTACGCCAGCGCCAGCCCGACGACGCTGATCAGCCCCAGGCCGAGGCCGATCTGGTCCGGCGCGAGGCCGAGCCGCGCCCGCCCGAGCAGGGGGATGACGGTGAACAACGCCCCGGTGCGCGCGAAGGCGGCCCCGAAGCTGACGAGGCTGATCAGGGCGAAGCGGCGCTGCGCCAGCAGGATCCGCAACTGCGCCAGGAAGGGGAGCGCGGGCGTCGCCGCCATGCTCGCCGCCGACACGACCAGCCCCTCGCGCATCCCGCGCGTCTCCGGCACGCGCCACCAGCCGAGCGCCGCCCCGGCGAGGCTGAGCCCGGCGAAGGCGTAGAAGGGGGCGGCCAGGCCCAGGTGCTCCGCGAGCAGCCCGCCCGGATACGGCCCGATGCCGACCGCGAAGGCGAAGACCCCGGAGTAGGTCGCCATGATCCGCCCGCGCCGCGCGGGGGTGCTGATGTCGGCCAGCACGATCTGCGCGGCGGTGAGGGTGAGGGCCGCGCCGATCCCCGCCAGGAAGCGCGCGCCGAGGAAGGCGGGGTAGTTCGGGGCGCTGGCGCAGAGGAGGTTGCCAACTGCGGTGCAGACGCCGCCGAGCGCCAACGTGCCGCGTCGGCCCACGCGCTCCGCCAGCGCCCCGGCGGGGACGTTGACCAGGAAACGCGCCAGCCCGTAGAGGCCGATCGTCAGGCCGATCGCCGCCTGGCTGACGCCGTAGGCGCTGGCGTAGAGGGGGACGACCGGCACGATCGATCCGAAGCCGAGCTGGTTGACCGCGATCAGCGCGCAGATCCAGACCAGCACGCGGTTGCGCGTGTACCATCCCGGCGTGCGGGGCATGCGGCGATCCTTTGTGTGTGGCAGTCGTGAGACGTTGAGACGTGAGACGTGAGAGGGTTGTGGGTGGACGCGGTGTGGTTTCGGCGACGGCGACATCGCTCACGACGCTCGCTATAGGATACCGCTTTTCAACGCCCCGTTCCTCTCGCGACCCACGACTCCCCTGTCAGCGGCAACTCGACCCGCTGACCCCGGCGGGCCGACTCGTAGGAGGCGAAGCTGAGTTCGGTGGCGGCTTGGGTCCGGCACTCGAAGAGGCTTTCGATCGGTCACGGATGATCGCACCATTGAGCCGCTGCTCCGCTTCCTGTGCATATTCAGGGTTCAACTCCACCCCCACGAAGCGGCGGCGCAGCTTCAGCGCCGTCACCCTCGCTGTCCCTGACCCCAAGAACGGGTCGAGGATGACGTCACCCGGGCGCGAGGTGAGGGCCAGACACGTTTCCACCAATTTGGTCGGGAACATCGCCTCGTGGGCATGCTTGCTTGGCTCGGTATTGATGTCCCATACCGTGCGTAGCTGGCGATCGTTCGGACCGCGTACCGCCGAGGAGTCGTAGTAATATTTCTCACTCTTGGAAAAGAGGAAGACGTACTCATGGGCGCGCGTGGGCCGATCTTTGACACTCTCCGGCTGAGCATTGGGCTTGTGCCAGATACAATCGTCGCGCAAGTACCATCCGGCCTCTTGCAGGGCGAAGGCGAGCCGCCACGGCACACCGATGAGATCTTTCGGCTTCAAGCCCTCCGGTGTCGGTGGACGGACGTTCATGGCGCGGGCCGGGTTCTTCTTGTTGGGCGCGCGCCAGGTCCGGCAGACTTGCTCGAATACGGCGACAAGACTGGCGATATAGTCTAGGACTTACGCAGTTGAGCACGAATCAGGCGTGAATTCGGGCCGGAACCACGTTCAACTGCGTAAGTCCTATAGTCATTCAGGGAGACTTCTCATCCGATCTGGCCGTCGATAGCGTAGTCTCGCAACGACCAATATGGGGGAGAAGTGACACACGTCTGGAACACATCGGCGGGGATCGTGGCGAGAACACGTCTGGCGTCACCGATCGCGATGGCAGACGCGGTGGCGTCAGGCGCGAAAAGCGTCGCGATGCGCCCTGAATCGAGATCACCGTCCAACATGTGTACACTAAAGGGGGGTTCGACAGGCCAAAGAGTGGATTGCGAAATCTGTGCTGCGCGCATTATCACGACCCTCTCAAGTGTACGTATAGCCGATGGATGCAAGTCTACCAGAGAGACGAGGGAGATCAAGCGTTGGGGAAGGCGCGCTTGCCGGATCCGAACGGTACGTTGTTCCATTGCTGCGCCCCGCGCGTATATTTTGCGAGCGTGGCGATAACGATGGGGAGGAGTGACCATGACGATCGAGACGGTGCGGATCCTCTGCGCGTCGTGCGGCGCGGCGCTCGCCATCCCGCCCGACCTCGACCAGCCCAGTTGCGCCCATTGCGGCACGCCGCTGACCATCGTCCACGGCGATGGCTTCGTGGCGGCGCGGCCGGCGCGGGCGGTCACGCGCACGATCGAGACGAGCGCGGCGGCGACCCAGGCCGGGCTACGCCGCCTGCAATTGCAACAGGAGTGCTCCTCCCTGCGCGAACGGATCGCCGCGCTCGACGCGGAGGAACGGGCCATCCGCCGCGCCGGGCAAGGGGGCAGGCTCGTCTACCCCTCCGTGCAGCTCACCGAAGTGCGGCGCGAGTGGAATCACACGGTGCTCCAATTGAATCGCGTGGAGGATCAGCTCGGGCTCCGGCGCTCGTATGCCGCGCTCGATGGTGGCTCCGCCGTGCGCTTCCCGCAGGACGCGCGGGGCTGGGGCGTCGTGCTCTTCGTCACCGGGTTCCTGATCTGCCTCGCGGCACCGTTCGCGGGGCAGGGCAGCTCCCTTTCCGGCGGCTTGCTGGTGCTGCTCGTCGGCTACGGGCTCGCCTATCCGCGCGGTCGATAAGGTTGTACGCGGGATGCCTGGTTCGCTGGTGCGGGTGAACGTGGCGGCGAACGAATGGGGCGCGCTTTTCCGTGTGCTGCTTGCGGCAGGGGGGAAGCGGCGTCGGATCGCTCCCGCCCGGTCGGGACCTTTTTCTTATGGGCGAGCGGGCGGGCGCTTGTTACGCTAGTGCATACTGGTGTGGTAGACCCCCGGAATAAGGGTATCGATGCAGCGTCCCCCGTGTTTCCCACGTCCGCACGTCGCAAATGGCTATCGCATCCTCCTCGCGCTCGCGGCGGTAGTCATCCTCGCGCTGCTGTTCGACTATCAGGACGACGGCATCGCCCTCGCCCGCTGGTCGCCCCTCGATCGCTCGCTCGGGGTGGCGCTCGTCGTCCTGGTGGCGCTGATGGTCGCCTTCTGGTGGTCCTGGCGTGCCCAGCGGCGCGCGGTGACGGCGCTGCGGACGCAATACGCGCACTTCCCGCTGCCGACGGTCACCTGGCGCGCGGTCGGCGACGCGCTGGTGCTGGTCGCCTACAATGCCGCCCAGCAGACGCTGGTGCGGGGGCAGATGGCGGCGCTGATCGGGCAGCGGGCGGAGGCGGTCTACCCCGACCGCCCCGATATCGTCGCCGATCACGCGCGTTGCCTCGCCGAGCGTGCCACGCTCCGTCGCGAGTACGACTATCGTTTGCGGACGATCGGGGAGGAGCGCCGCCTCGCCGTCACCTACGTCTTCGTGCCGCCCGATCTGGTGATGGCCCACGGCGAGGATCTGACCGCCGTCCACGTCGCCGCTGCGGCGCTACGCCAGAGCGCCGAGAGCTTCGAGAGCCTCCTCGACGGCACCACCGAGGGGATTGTGATCACCGAAGCGGGCCGGATCGTCGCCATCAATCGGGCCTACACCGCGCTGCTCGGCTACGAGCTGGGCGATGTCCTCGGCACGGTGGCGCTCGATCTCCTCGCTGCCGACGATCGCGCGAGCGCTGAGGCCAACATGCATGTCGGCTATAGCCGGCCGTACGAGGTGGTTCAGCGGCACAAGGCGGGATTCCTGCTGGCGACGGAGGTCGTCGGGCGGAGCATCCGTTACCAGGGGCGCTCGGCACGGCTGACCACCGTGCGCGACATCGCCGCGCGCAAGGCCGACGAGGCGGCGCTGCGCGCGAGCGAGATGCGCTACCGCACCCTCCTCGCCTCCGCCGAGCGCCAGACCCGGGAATTGCTCCTGCTCGACCGGGTGCAGACCGCGCTCGCCCGCGAATTCGAGCCGGATGCGGTCGTCCGGGTCGTCGTCGAGGCCATCGCCGCGACCTTCGGCTACACCCAGGTCAGCCTCTATCTGCGCGAGGGCGAGGACCACATCTTGCAGCACCAGGTCGGGTACGACCGCGTCCTGGCGCGCGTCCCCGCGACGTCCGGGGTCTCGGGCCGCGCCATCGCCGAGGGCCGGGCGCTCCTCATCGCCGATGTGGCCGCCGACCCCGCCTTCCTCGGGGCGATCGACGGCGTCACCTCGGAGATCTGCGTACCCCTGTCCGACGCGGGGCAGCCCGTCGGCTTCCTGAATGTGGAGAGCGTCGGCGGGGTGCGCCTGGGCGAGGACGATCTGCGCCTGATGGCGGCGCTCGGCGAGCAGGCCGGGATCGCGCTCGGGCGCGCGCGCCTGCACCGGTCACTGCGGGAGCGCGAGGCGAGCCTGTCGCACCAAGCGTTCCACGACGCACTGACCGGCCTGCCCAACCGCGCCCTCTTCCTCGATCGCCTGGCGCACGCCCTGGCCCGCGCCGGCCGCAGCGGGCAGCCACTCGCGGTCTTCTTCCTCGATCTGGATCGTTTCAAGCAGGTCAACGACACCCTCGGCCATGCCGTCGGGGATGAATTCCTCGTCACGGTCACGGCGCTCCTGCGCGGCTGCCTGCGCGACACGGATACCCTCGCGCGTTTCGGCGGCGATGAATTCGCCCTCCTGCTGGAGGATATCGGGGATCTGGCCGGGGCGCTCCGCATCGCCGACCGCCTGCTGGCCGCGCTCGCGCCCGCGCTCCCGGTCGCGGGGCGCGACCTCGTGGTGGGCACGAGCATCGGTATCGCCCTGAGCACCGGGTCGGACGACACCCCGGCGGACCTGTTGCGCTTCGCCGACGTGGCCCTCTATCGCGCGAAGGACGTGGGGCGCGGCTGCTACGAAATCTTCTATCCGGGGATGGACGGCGCGGCGCTGGCGCGGTTGGAACTGGAACACGACCTGCGCGGCGCGCTGGCCCGCGCTGAACTCCGCGTGCATTACCAGCCGCTGGTCGATCTCGGGACCGGGCACGTCGCCGCGCTGGAAGCGTTGGTGCGCTGGGCGCATCCGACGCGCGGCCTCGTGCCGCCGGGCAACTTCATCCTGCTGGCCGAGGAAACCGGGCTGATCGTGCCGCTCGGTCGCTGGGTGCTGACGGAGGCGTGCCGACAGTTGCAATCCTGGCGGGCGGCGCATCCCGCTGTCCCGGCCCCGGCCCTGACGGTGAATCTGTCGCCACGGCAATTCCGGCACCCGGCCCTGGTGGCGGACGTGGCGGCGGCGCTGGCGAACTCGGGCCTCGCCGCCGAGCGACTGTTCCTGGAAGTGACCGAGACGGTGGCGATGGAGCGGATCGACGAGACGCTCGTGACCCTCGCGGCGCTCAAGGCGTTGGGGGTCCGGCTGGTCCTCGACGACTTCGGGACGGGCCACTCCTCGCTCGCCTATCTGCAACGCCTGCCGCTGGACATGCTGAAGATCGACCGCAGCTTCTTCCGCGACACGGTCGAGAACCGGGCGATCGTGCGCGCGGTGGCCGATCTCGCGCACGGGCTGGGGCTGGGCGTGACCGCCGAGGGCCTGGAGACGGCGGAGCAGGTGGCCTGGGCCTCCGGGGTCGGCTGCGAGCGGGGGCAGGGCTTCTACTTCGCCCGCCCGCTCCCGCCCGAGGAACTCACCGCGCGCTGGGCCACCGGGCTGACCTTCGCCCTCCCCGCCGCCGGGTCGGTCGCGCCCGAACTCCAGGCGGTGGGGCCGCGCCGCGCGTAGGGGAACGTCGTGCTGGTGCGCGCGCTCCCCTCGTCCGGCCTCGGGGCCGCGCGTAGGGGAACGTCACCGCCGCCAGCCGTTGCGGCGACACCGGCTCACACCGCCCCGCGATGTCGTACCGCATCCGCACCCCTCGCGTCACCGGCGCTCCCTCCGCATTCGTACGACACCATAGAGGGACGCTCGTTTTGCCTGGCCTGTCCTGTCCGACGGCGCGGGGTGCCGGGGGGCAGCACCCCGCGCACGCCCTTTCGTCTCGGGCAAACGTCAGCAATTCTGCCCGACAGCTGCGGTGCCTGCTGGGCGGCGGGGTAGGGGGTGAGGGCCGCACCGGCGTGGGGGATCGTTCCCCGCACGTGGTGGAGCCGTTGGGCTGAAGTACCCCGGAGGGTAGCCGCTGCCCCAGCGGGCAGCCACTACCCATGAAGGGCAGCTACTACCCATGAAGGGCACACTGCCCCGGCGGCATGGCCCCCGGCCACGCAGTACCCCGGAGGGCAGCCACTACCCCTGAAGGGCACACTGTACCCGTGAAGGGCACACTGTACCCGTGAAGGGCACAATGTCCGCCCGCGCGGACCGGAACGACGCCACCGCAGGAGCGCGGCGTCGAGCCAGCGACGCCCCCGCATGTCGTGCCTGGTTTCCGGGGGTTGAACCCCCCCGCTACGGGTGCCTACAGCACCGGCGAAGCCCGCCTGCGCGGGCTGGGGCGCTCATCCGGCGTACCGTTGTAAGGTGCGTCGGGCAGGCGGGAACCGACACCCAGGCCCGACGCTTCCCCCTCCACGGTGGCACATGGCTTGCCAGTTGCGTGTACGCACGAGCATGTGCGGCACAGCGCCGTGGACACCGCCGTGCTGTCGCGCCCGGGGCGGGAAGGGGTGGCGACGGCGGGACTGGCCCCCGGGACACCTTCGACCTGAACCGCCGGACGTGGTCGGGCGACCCCTGCCACTCGATGTCGATCGCGCCGGAAATCCGGGGCGTTGTGGTGCGCGCGGGGCGGCGCGCGCGTCGGGTGGCGGGCGTTACGGTATGGAGAATAAGGGCGATGAACGAAGAACGACCTGCCAATGTGATCCCGTTCACGGGCGGCGGGGGCCTGATTCCGCGCCTCGCGCGCCCCCAGGTCACCGCGCGGACGGTGGTCATGGTGCTCCTCACCACCCTCGTCGTCGTCGGGCTGCTGTTTCTCCTCTATCAGCTGCGCCAACTCGTCCGCTGGACATTGATCGCCGTCTTCCTCGCCGTCGCCCTCGCCCCCGCCATCAACTGGCTCGAACGGCGCGGGATCAAGCGCGGCATCGGCATCGGCCTGGTCTATCTGGTGCTCCTGGCGGTGATCGCCGCGATCGCCGCCCTGGTCGTCCCGCCCCTCGTCGATCAGGTCCAGGGTCTCGCCGCGTTCGCGACCGATCTGACCCGCCGACCGGGTGGCCTGGAACAGTGGCTGCGCGATCAGACGGGGCGTTTCGGCCTCGCCTCGTATGTCGACACGGTGAGCGCCCAGCTCAGCACACTGCCGTCCCGCCTCGGCGCGGCGGCGGGGCCGCTGCTCACGATCACGCGCGGCATCGTGAGCAGCATCACCGCGACGATCAGCATCCTCCTGCTGACCTTTTTCCTCCTCCTCGACAGTGGGCGCTTCATCAACGCCGGGCTGGCGCTCTTCAACCCCGCGCAGCGCCCGCGCCTGCGACGGCTCCTCGGCGAGTCGGCGGGCGCGATCCACGGCTATATCAACGGCAACCTGATTATCAGCCTGATCGCGGGCGTCGGGGCGTTCCTCGTCATGACGATCATGAACTTCACCCTCCCCGGCGGGATGCCCTACGCGGTGGTGCTCGCCCTGGTGGTGGCCCTGCTCGACCTCATCCCGCTCGTCGGGGCGACCCTCGGCGCGGCGATCGTGGTCGTCGTGGGGCTCTTCGTCGGCGTGCCACAGGGGCTGATCTTGCTGGTCTATTTCATCGTCTACCAGCAGGTCGAGAACAACGTCCTCCAGCCGCTCGTCTACGGGCGGAGCGTCCAACTCCACCCGCTCGCGATCTTCCTGGCCGTCCTGGCAGGCGGTGAACTGCTCGGCATCCTCGGGGCGCTCCTCGCCATCCCGGTCGCGGAGATCATCCGCCTCATCGGTGCCGAATTCCTCGCCAGTCGCGCCGAGGAAACGGGCGGGATCGTGCATGGCACGCAGTCGCCCGCGCCGATCGACCAAGTCGCGCGCGACGCGAGCGGTAGCGCCACCGAATTGCCTGCACCGACACCACCGCATGATAAAGCATAACCGGCATCGTATGCTGGTGTCGCGTGCCACAAGGTATTGGGTGGACTCAGCAGTGGAAAATTCTGATCGGGGCAGAACGAGCGTTTGTGGGGGTGCCTCGGCCCACGCCGCCGCTTCTTCGGTGACTTGGCGCGAGAGCGACGCGGCGGCACTGACGCCCTGGAATCTTAACGAGAGGTGTGATGCGGGCTATCCTTTGAGGGCGTACCAGTGCTTGACCCGCTCGATGATCACATCAATAGCCAGGCCGGTCAGTGGCTCGAAGTCGCTTCGTATCGAAACCTGTTCATGCCGCGCCGGATCATCGGGCGTGACATCTAAACCGAAGCGTAATTCGGCTTTGCCGTGCGGCGAAATCACCGGCTCGAATAACCAGCGATAGTATCCCTGCTCATCATCGACGGCGAAGAGGAAGACGCAAATGGGTAGCCCAATATCGAAAATCTCACCGCGAGCATAGTTCACCAAAAAAGAACTCTTCCCTCGTCGCTTCTCCGAGCGTACCCCTTTCACTTCGATACCGAAGGTCATATCTACCGGGGCATCGTCCGGCTTGAGCCTGACCAGGAGATCGTAGCCCGCGCTCCGACCATATCGACCAGCGGGGATCACTTCCAGATCGTTGCGCCTTGTGAGAAAGAGTGTCGCTAACGCTTCGGAGCGCTCCGCGATGTACCATGCCTGTTCTGCTGCCATCGTATATGCTCCCTGTCGCCTCAGACGAAACGTGAATTGGCGAATGTTACCCCGCTCGATCGCCAGAAGTGCAACACTTCATCGTACAAGGATGACAAAACTGCGGCATCGTTCAGCGGATACCGCGTCGGCAAGCTGGGGAGCCCTGTGGGGCCGCTCTGGACAGCGGCCAAGAGATACCCAACTTCCGCCGGATCATCGATGCCAAGTATATAGGTGGGAGCCGGATACCGCATCAGTCTTGTCATGTCTCTGGTGCTCACGCGGATCGGGAGATTGCCATTCCGTGGCATGGATCCGCGCGTCGTTGTCTTGACCTGAACCAGGAAGAACGGCGTTGGAGCGTTTTTTACCCCGACGAGTTCAACGAAAAAATCGAGTGTGGGGTATTTATCGCCGAGGAACTGTGGCCGAAAGAAAGGCTCGCCAGCGTTATGGGGACGGGTTAGTAAGTTGACAACGATGCTTTCCCCGCGTACGCCAATCGCGTTCCGATCTGTCGGCATGATTCGTCGCTTTCTCCCACCGCTGCATCACTATGCCGGTGCCGATAGGCACCTTCTCTGATACTGCTTTATACACATAGATTGGTACAGTTGCAACTTGTGTTGCTGAAGCACGAGTGGATACTCGATTGCGGTGTGTCAGGGATGTATTCAAGAGCAATCATGGTCGGACGTCAGGAGGGCTTCGCCTCGGCCCACGCCGCCGCCTCTTCCGCGACCTGGCGCGGGCGGGCGGCGAGCGGCGGGTTGGCGTCGAGGCGCTGGCGTAACTTCTCCTGGAGGTTGGTCAGCTTGGCGCGCTTCCGTGGCGGGTCGAGCTCGTCGCGCAGGCGCTGGGCGAGCGAGGTGTAGCGCTCCGCCACCCGGTCGCTCTTCAGCGCGATCGACAGCGCGCGCCACGAGCCGACGATCACCACCAATTCCTTGGCGCGGGTCACGGCGGTGTAGAGGAGGTTGCGCTGCAACATCAGGTAGTGCGCCGTGTGCAGGGGGATGATCACCGCGCGGTACTCGCTCCCCTGGCTCTTGTGGACCGTCACCGCGTAGGCGATCGTCAGGTCGTCGAGGTCGCTGTAGCCCCAGGTGACGCGGCGCTCGTCGTCGAGGCGGATCGTCGCCTCCTGCTCGATCGGGTCGAGGCGCTCGATCCAGCCGCCGTCGCCGTTGAACACCTGGCGCTCGTAGTCGTTGTGGATGCAGATGATCCGGTCCCCCTCGCGGTAGAGGCGCGCGCCGAACTGCTTCTCGACCTTGCCGGGCGCGGGCGGATTCAGCGCCTCTTGCAGCTTGATATTCAGCGCCGAGACGCCGATCGCGCCGCCGTGCATCGGCGGCAATACCTGGATGTCGCGGCGAGGGTCGAAGCCGTAGCGGCGCGGCAGGCGCGTCTTGGCGAGCGCCACCACCGTCTCCGCGACCTGCTCCGGGTCGTCCTCCGGGAGGAAGAAGAAGTCCGGCAGCCCGCGCGTGATCGGCGTCTCCCCCTTGTTGATGCGGTGGGCGTTGGTGACGATGCCGCTGTCCTGCGCCTGGCGGAAGATCTGGTCGAGCGCCGTGACCGGCACCTGGCCGGAGCCGATGATGTCGCGCAGCACGTTGCCGGCACCGACCGAGGGCAACTGGTCCACGTCGCCGACGAAGAGGAGGTGCATGTCGTTCGGGGTCGCCTTCAGCAGGGTGTTGGCGAGGAGGGTGTCGAGCATCGAGGACTCGTCCACGATCAGCAGATCGCCTTCGAGCGGGTTGTCCGCGTTGCGCCCGGCCTCGCCGCCGAAGCGGACGCCGAGGAGGCGGTGCAGCGTCTGCGCGCTCTCGCCGGTCAGCTCCGCCAGCCGCTTCGCCGCGCGCCCGGTCGGGGCGGCGAGGAGCGGCCTCCCGCCCTTCGCCTTGAGGATCGCCACGATCGCCCGGGTCGTCGCCGTCTTTCCCACGCCGGGTCCGCCGGTCAGCACGCTGACCTTGGCCGTGAGCGCCATCTTGACGGCGGCACGCTGCGCGTCGGTCAGCGCCAGCCCCTTGCGCCCGGCGTACCACCGGAAGGCGCGCGCGAAATCGAGCCCCTGGAAGCGCGCGAGGCGGTCGGCGGGGGAGCGCACGATCGCGCCGAGGCGGCGGACGATGCCCCCCTCGGCGTGGTAATAGGGGGTGAGGTAGATCACGTCGCGGTCGTCCACGCGCTCGCGGCGGGCGCTGTCGGTCGTCAGCAGGCGCTCGATCGCCTCGCGCACCTTCTCGACCGGCACCTCCAGCATCTCGACGCCCTTCCGCGCCAATTCGTCCTCCGGCAGGAAGACGTGGCCGTTGTCGGACGCCTCCCAGAGGAGGTGGAGGGCCGCGCCGCCGATCCGTTCGGGCGCGTCGGGCGCGATGCCGAGCTGCGCGGCGATCTTGTCGGCGGTCTTGAAGCCGATGCCGTGGACCTCGCGCGCGAGGCGATAGGGATCATTCTTGACGACGCCGATCGCGGAATCGCCGTAGCGCTTGTAGATGCGGACGGCGAGGCCGGTGGAGATGGCGTGGTCGGCGAGGAAGATCATCACCTCCTTGATCGCCTTCTGCGCGTGCCACGCCTCGCGGATCTTGCCGGTGCGATGCGGCCCGAGGCCGGGCACCTCGATCAGGCGCTCCGCCGCCTCGTCGATGATCGCCAGCGTCTCCGCGCCGAAGTGCCCGACGATCCGCTCGGCCATCTTCGGGCCGATCCCTTTAATCATGCCGGAGCCGAGGTACTTGCGGATGCCGTCCACGGTGGCGGGGAGGACGACGCGACACCCCTCCGCGACGAATTGCCGCCCGTGGGTGGCGTGGGTGTCCCAACGCCCGGTCAGCGCCACGCTCTCCCCGGCATTGACCGAGGGGAGGTTGCCGACGACCGCGACGAGGTAGTTCTTGCCGCTCGGCTGGATCTTGGCGACGGTGTAGCCATTCTCCGGGTTGACGTACGTCAGGCGCTCCACGACCCCCTCAAGGGTCGCCGGGACGAACCCCCCGCCCTTCGGCTCGGTCGCCGCACTCGTCGCCATCGCCCCACCCCGCCCGAACACCATCGTGTAACGCTGTGTCAAGTATACCAAACGGGATGATTTAGGACTTCTGTTCGACTTACGGGTAAGGGACGTAGGCCGCAGAGACGCAGAGACGCAGAGCGACGAGGGAAGAAAGGCACGGAACAGGAGGCACAGAGGGGGACGGGAGAGAGGGACGATTCGGGAGGAGGTGCCGTGATGCGCGCAATGCCTCTTACCGACGTAGCAGCCAGAATCCTTGCAACGCCTTCCCCCGCTCCTCGGCTGGGCGCCGGGGTGAGGATTTCTCCATGCCCCTCCCACCCCTGCAACGAGACCCCTCTCCCTGATAGGGAGAGGGGTGGCGAGCCGGGTGCCCGCGCGGTGGGCGACGAGCCGGGGTGCGGGCCGCACCAGCACCAGCAAGGCGTCCCCACGACGCGGCGATCCGGGACTGAAGTCCCGGCTAAGGGCTGCCGCCACAAAGTCCCCTCCGGGGACTGGAATGACGTGGCCTCTCCTCAGATGGTGAGACTCCGTCGCCAGGCGATGCCTCAGCCGCCCCCCTCGCTCTCGTCACCCTGTAACCGACGCAACTCCGCTTCGAGCGCGCGCAGTCGCGCCTCCGCCTCGGTCGCACGGCGATCCGCCGCAATCGCGCGCTGGTCCGCCTCGCTCACGCGGCGCTCCGCCTCGGTGCGGGCGGCGGTCGCGGTGGCGAGTGCGGCGGCGAGCGCCCGATAATCCCCGAGCGTCCGACCGGCCTCGTCGTAGCAGACGATCTCGTTGTCGGCCACGCCGAGCCAGACCCGCACCGGGTCGAGCCAGAGCCAGCCGCGCTCGTTCGGTGCGAGCGATTGGTAACCATGCGGCCCCTGCCGATAGCCGAGGATGAGGAGACGCGGCACCCCCGCGTAGACCAGCGTGTCCACGATGACATAGAGCGGGACGCCCGCCAGGGTGTATTCCTCCAGCTTGGCCGAGCGGTCGAGCGCGGCGGTTTCCGGCGAGGTGATCTCGACGATCAGCGCCGGGCGCACCCCCTCGCTGGCGACAGCGAAGGTGCTCCAATTCTTGCGCTCGCGGACGCCGAGGATGACCGCCAAGTCCGGCCCGTGCGCCCCCAGGCCGGGGGTGTCCCAGGCGACGCGAACATCGTGCAGGATCACGGCGGCGGGGTCGTCGGCCAGGCGTGCCCCGAAGACATCGTAGAGGTAGAGGTTGCGCCGTTCGTGCGCCTCGCTATGCACGATGAAATCGCCCTCCTGCGGGTGCAGCACATCCTCCAGCGTGAGCGGGCGTTGGTCGAACTCCGGGCTCCCCTCCGGCCCTTCCCGGGGGATGTAGCGCCAGCCATAGCGGAAGGGATCGTCCGGCGGCGGCTGGATCGGGGCGATCGTCGTCGGGGCGGTCATCGCGGGCCTCGCTCTCGCTGGCGGTGATAGCGTCGGGAACGGTGGACTCCGGCAATGCTAGCATAGCGCGACCGTCCGCGAGGATGCCCGCTCGTTCTCGATGCTGCGGTGCGGTGCCGAAGGGATGTACCCGATCGCAGCGGAACGCCATGCTTTCGGTACTTCCGTACTCTCCCTGATTGCCCCCGACGGGCGATAGGCGCGCGGTGTGTGTACCCCTAGAATAGAAAACAGAGAAATAAAGGGTTAACACACTCCTCCATCCTCCATCCTCCTTCTCACCGAGCCGGGTCCCCCCAGACCCGGCTCACCCTTTTACAGCGTTTCGCAGAGGAGTGTGGTGGGCTAGAATAGCTACGGTGCGAGGTGTGGGTCAGGCGGAGGTGGGTGATGCGGGCCTATTCGCTGGATCTCCGGGCGCGGATTGTGGCGGCGGTGGAG
>JAABUP010001056.1_pt1 | contig 58895 bp, 69 predicted proteins | sample 5559201 | NCBI WGS metagenome assembly JAABUP01 (sample SAMN10711887, study PRJNA513373) | rock metagenome | isolation source: Antarctica rocks | place: Antarctica | reverse complement strand
TTTGACAAACCATTGGCTACAGCAGTCACAAGGCAGCACAGACAGTTCAGTTGGGTTCCAGTGAATGCTTGATAGGGAATTTCCCCTGGAGGCTTCTCCCTGGGAAGGATTCATTGGAACCCAAATGACTTGTTTGTGCTGCCTTGTGAGTGCTATAGCCATCGGTTTGTCAAAGCCTACTGTGTTAGGTTGTCACATATGGCTCTACACAGACAGTGAGGTGTAACATGAAGATGACACCATCATGATCAATGCAGGGAGTGTCGGGTACAGGATGTGACGGTAGACGGCACCCCACTTGATGAGCAGTCCAAATCAAAGCTGGCAGCTGATCAAGCCGCCGGTGCTGTTTCCCTGTTGATCAAGATTGGTCACAAGGTCAGGCTTTGTTTGGGAGTTAGCCTGCGCAACCCAGCAGCTGTCTGTCTTTGCTGTGCACCCTTGCTTTGTGTCTGAAGACCTCTCTCTGCATGTCAAGGACTTGCACAGTATTCTCTGCTGGTCACATGAATAGAGGTGTGGCAGCACACACAAGCAGTCTTTGATAGATGCCACATGGCACTGCAGCAGTGAGGTATGCCATCATGCAAGGCATGAAGTCATGACCTGCAAAATGCAGGACACATCAAGACCCATTGTGAAGAACCACCATTCAGTGGTCCTGCGAGCAGAGAGCGCAGCTGAGAAGTACAGCTGGCTGACCCGCCTGTTGGCAGCCTCAGGCAACCCCCAGCCCCCCCGGGGGGCTGCCAGCAAACCTCAGCAGGGTGCAAAGCCCCCTAGCCCTGAGCAGCCCAAGGTCAGGCGCAGATGTATACATCAGCTCTGTCATCAGACGCCTCTGTTTGGTAGCTAGCGTGATGCCAGTGTTGCTGTATCTGTTTTGTTTGCATGCTTCCTCCAGCAAGCCTACATGCTGCAAGGCTTACTATGCGTCCACACAATCCTAGCATGTCATTTCAAGCCGTAGCAAGGCTGACAGCAAGGACAAAGACACCCACCCATACCTGAACAACATGCCTTTGGCTACTATGCAGTAATTCCCAATAGGCGGAGCGTCCTGTGAGTGTACATTCAATCTCTCACACGGGGTTTTGCAGGGTCAACTCATGGCTGTACGTCCCTGACCCTCAAGACAGTTCCTATCAAATGAAGGACCAAATGAATGTATCAATGAACAACTCAATGAGTGCTGTGCAGGGTGTCCTGCAAAGTCTGACATCCACCGTCGGCTCAGCAGCAAACACTGTCACCAGCACCGCCAAGAGTGCTGTGAACAGGCTGACTGGCGATGGTAGCAATGGTCTCACAACCAGCTACGGACCCACAGTAAGACACAATCTACAGCAAGTCTTGCAGAGCAATGCGCATGTGCTGTGTCTTGTGTGTGGCGTAGGCTCGTGGGTTGATGCTGAATGTGCTGGAAACATGTGTACAAGCTTGCATCTGATCTGGAATGCTTGCTTGCTGACGCTGCAGCAACAGCAGGCAACCATTCCAAACCAGATGCAGGCATGTGTGCCTTTTGTCTGCATGGCTCTTTTGGGTTCACACCGGATGTCTGCAGCTGGGCCGTGAGCCTCAGCAACACATGCCTTGTGTCAACTGCCTAAGAACTCATGGTGGACAAGACCACACAGTCATATAGACATTCGCTTGACTGCGAGGTCATGCTTGACAACAGTGCACATGCATGTTCACATTCACACTGTTCACTGCTTCTTGACGATGCAGGGAGCACCCCTGACTGCTGACAACAGAGGTCTAGGCTCAGCCATTCTGTTCCATGAGACCAGTGGCATTGGCCCAGAGCCCATGGCCTTTGGAGACGGCATTGCTGTCACCCACCCCGGTGCAACCAATGCCAAGGTCAGCCTGACTGCTGCCTTGTCATAGATAATGATGTCTGATGGATTCTCCTGCCAGAGTTGGTGTCATCAGCATCTGAATCCGACATACCTTGCTCAGCAGTCTCTGCTTGTCTGTTGCGTAAATGTATGCCATGCATGTAGTACCAGACATCAACAGCTGGATGTCTGTCATGCATTCTGCACCCTGTAGGCCTGACTGTCAGCTGCTTCTGTCACTTCTATTGTCTGCTACAATCAACTCTACCCTGGTCCTGCAGCTGTGCAGCAACGACTCTAGGAATGGTTCATTTCATTGTCTGCAATGACTGGTTCTCTGGGCACGCGCTCGACCCAGCATTGCCATACTCAGTGACGTGTGCTCAATGACATGTACATGCGTGCAGTTGCAAAGTGCTTCATGCTCAGCATTGCCATGCATAATGAGATATAGTCAAACCATGTATGTGCATGCAGATGCAAGATGAGTTCCTCAAGCGGTTGGCAGAGGACACTGTTCTGTATGTGCGCACTGTATGCAATACCATCATCATGGAAGTGCCCAAAGCCATTGTGCACTGTCAGGTAGGCTCTTGCTGCTAGTCTACATAGACATGTTGCATGTATCCATACATGAATCATGCACATGACTCAGGCATTACATCAGTATCTTTATATTCACTTTTGTGCAGTGGCCTATACCTAGGGCACAAATACTTTGCAGTAGCTTGACCTCTCATATGTGTACACACAAAATGTCACCAAAGCTGATCATCACCATGGCTTGGCCTAGCCAGCTGCGCATCAGACAGTACGGCAGCTGTACCAGGCTTGGCAGCAGGTGTGCATGTCCTAGTATGTGTAAAACAAGAACTATTGCTGTTTCCTTTGATTTCACATCACTTTGTAACTCTGACCTCCTGCAGCCTCAAGTAGCCTGTCTAGCAAGCCCCTTGTCTTGACAACAGTGCCAACCAGTGCAAGGCAGGTCATGGAGCGGCTTCAGACAGCATGATCACAGCTTGTCGCTCATGCATGACCTGCACTGCTGGCAGCTTGACCACCAGTGTCAAGTAGCTTATTTGAAAGCCTGTCGAGCACAACACCCGCTGTTACTGTTGCCAAAATCAGAAGCGGTGTTGTAGGTGAAGAGGGCAGAGAAGCACCTGCTGGAAGCCCTGTATGGCCACATCAGCAGCCTGGGCAAGTTTGAAAGCGACACCCTGATGGAAGAAGACCCAGATGTGATGCAGCGCCGGGCAGCCACCAAGAAGGTGTGCTTGCACACTCACACAAGCTCACTGCTTCTCTGCAGATTTGACGACACAACGCAGCATCCTGAGGCTACCTTCACTCCTGAATGTGAAATGGCACTGGCGCACAGCTTCTGCACCATTGCTTTGCCATAGCCTTGTGTCGGATCGATCTCTGCGTCTTCTCATTGATCTGACAAGCTTGCTACATGGCATACACCCTCCCTGAGAGCGCCATCTGCCACAACAAAAAGCCTCCCTCCCCGTCCAGGGGTGAATAACACAACACAAAGGACTTCTTGCTGTGAGAAGTTGCTGACACAGCGCAAAACATCCCTCCCTGTCTTAGGTGACTGACACAACACAAAGCATGACAAACAGGGTCGAGCCAGGCATGCAAGGGGTGCGACACTGTTGCTGCAGGCTTTGGACGATCTGGTGGATGCAGTCGGTGAGGTGAAGGCTCTGCAGGAACGCCATGCTGAAGCTGATAGGAATGCCCAGGTTGAGGTCTCTGTAGAGGTAATGTTGCTACACCTCTTGTTGACTCCCTGGCAATAAGTTTGCACAATGTGATCAAGACTTGAGCAAACAGAGTCCATCTGGCATCTGGCAGCTTACTGTGCCTTGCCAAGACCTCTGGCATGAAACGCATTCAAAGATATGTCAATCCAGTAATTGCTTGAGTTTCTCCTTTCTGTGATCAGGATTGTGAGGAAGTATCTCACTTCACAAGCATCTGCATTTGTCCATCACACAGCTGTTCCAGCATTGGGTGCTGGGTGAGCATCAGGTGTGCCTGCGCTATGTTGGTATGCGCCGATAAGTACTAATGCTCCAATACTAACTTATGCAGAAATGGTTCTTCTGGATGTGAGCAAGCAGGACTGCTGCATTACAAGTTCGCCAAGCATTTTGCAACTATTTTCAGCAGTTTGGCTAGTACGTTCAATCAGGTATGATGCTCATTTCAGCGTCATACCAGCCTGAGAGGTCAATGAACGTGTTTTCCTTATTCAACCTTCAATTATAAATGCAAATCGTTTCGATACAGTTGTTGGAGATGGCTGGAATGAAGAACTTGGTTCCCTCTCCTCAGCGCTCAGCACAAAGCCAGTCCCGGTATGGGAACTACGGTCCAGCAGCCCTGACAAACGGATCCCCTCCGGCCAATGGAGCGCCATCCCGGCGCATCAGCGGGGACCGCCCTAGTCCCCAAATGGCTGCGCCGATGCCCAGTCAACCACCTGTGAGGTAGATTTATACTCTGCTTACTGATGTATACTGGAAGCAAAATTGTTGAAGATGAGAGGTCTCAGCCAATCAGCCAGGAGACTCAGCACAAACATGTGTCAGGAAATACTTGCTATGCTGCAAAAGTTTGCTGCACTGACCACAGGTTTGCTTTTAGTTGCCTGATGCCCTGTCTAGCAACTGCTGCACGCGCGACATGTGTTGACATTGTGATTGTGCCATTGCAGTCGCACCAACAGCAACAGTGCAGCACAGAGGTCCATGCTCAACAGGCCACCCTCAGGCAGGTCCCTGGGCCCAACAGGGGGCCCCGGTGCAGTGCCCCCCAGTGCAAACTGGGGTTCTGGTCCCCAGCCAGGCACACCTGGCACCCCATCACAAGGGGCACCCATGGGCAGCCCCGGGGTGGTTGTGCCGCCAAGAAGAAGACCACCGCCGGCACCCCCTGCGCAGTGATTCATAGCAATGCAGCGTGGTCGTGGCTGACATGTTTACCATCATTTGGATGACTGTCATAGGACTGTGCAGGCTAGGTGAACATGATGCTCTTTGCTCAGTAATGGGAGCAGTTTGAATGTTTTGTTCATGTTGAAGTCTGTCGGCTTTGGCTTATTGGAATGTACGCTACAGCCTCTTGCAACAGTGCCTCAACGGAGAGTAGGTTAAGACTCAACTGTCGTCATGGCACAGCAGCGTTATGGCACAACAGATTGCTTTTCTGGTCTGCTGTTGGGTAACATGACTTGTACAATGTTTAAAAATTGAAACGGTGTCAATGAAAGCAGATAGTATAATGCAACGTGAATTTCTCGGCTCTCTCTTCTGTCACTGTATGCTTGTGCATGGGCAAAACTTCGCGAACTCTGCAACGGTCCACCTGCTTGTCATCTCTTGGTGCCCAACTGACCAAGCTTTACGGTAAGGTAACCCCTATGTTGAGCGTAACTCCAGGCAGCTAGCAAAGCATCTGGCACGTCTGTGAGCGCCTGCCAGCCAGAGGGTGTGCAGGGGTGCGGTGGTTAGGACCGTTGCTGGTGCTAAACGCAACATCTTAGTGAATTGCATTGCTGCTGGCGAATTTTGCAGCATATCAATGTCTGCTGAAGCGTCTCAGCAAAATTCTACTCAGCTAGGTGCAAGGGAAAGCGTGTATGGTAGGTCGGGAAGAGGCAGAGGCCGATCGCAAGGCAGAGGACGCGGAAGAGTTAGAGGCAGAGGCAGAGGCTTTTCCTCTCGCCACCAATCTGCCGAACCCGAACAAAGTAGTGCAGATCATCAAAGTAGGCAGCTGCCAGTGAGTGTCTCGGCGCATGTTGCAACCCCCAATCCGTATTCATCCGGGCGTGAGGTCAATGGTGACAGACCTACGCCCAGCAGAGACGCAGATGCCCGACAACAGCATTCTGCAGGATCGGTGCAAGCAGCAAGACAGCAGCAGACTCGCCAGCGTCCTCGAGGCCAGTCACGACAGAGGCAGGCTGGTCATCGCAACTTTGGTAGTCATCTTGCTGCTGCAGCACCAGCAGCAGCAGCAGGTCAAGCACAGCCCACTCAGGACAGCTCAGCTCCTGCAGACAGCACACAAGATCTGCCGGACTGTGTGATCTGCTGTGAGCCTATGCAGGTGTGCTGGCCCACTGCTATGTCGAAAGTTTTCTTGATTGTTAAACAATTGAGTGTGCCACATATACGTTTTGAGTGGCGTTCATACACACCTACTGGCACAGACAATACACTATCTCTGTTTTGTGCAGGTGGTGTCTATTGGCAAATGCAACCATAAAGCGGTGTGTGAGCGCTGTAGCTTGCGTCTGATTATGCTGTACCAAGACACACGATGCCCACTGTGCAAAGCAGACCTAGAGCAGGTAAGATTGCCCTTAGCCTTACAGCGCAGTCATCAACTGGTCGCGCTATCCTTAGACCAGCGCTTGCTGTCAAGACAGCTGTTCTGCACACACAACGTCTGAATCTTTCTGCCTATGTGTGTTTTGTGACCTAGCTATATGACTCAACACTTACGGCCTGACTGCACCTTATGTTTGCCTTCTACAGTAGAATAGTGTGGACAAACCAGAAAGTGTCTGGTATCATGCAGGTGGTTATGGCTCAGTGGGTTGATCCAGAGCCGCATGATTGGCCACATTATGCCAGCAGGTTACGCCAGCTGTGGCACAACCCCAAATGGTGCCGCAGCATCTTTGTGGACGATGCCCCAGTGCCTGGTGTAACCCATACCCGCAATCTTCACAGCCGGCTGCAGCATATAGCAGCCAGGGCTTGTGTTGTGTGTGACCCCCAGGGCCACCGCCCCTTCCCCTCCAATACAGCCCTGACCAAGCATTTGACGACACAGCATCACCAACACATGTGCACTGTCTGTCTGGATGTGAGTCTCAGTCCTGCCTGCAAGAGCATTGTTGCTGCTTCAGGCAACTTCAGTGTTGTGGGCTATTGCTGTGCATCATTCTTTGCCTGTGCTGCTTACATGGAGTAGCAAAATGTGTGTTTATGCCCTGATCCGCACAGCACAAGTGCCACATTTGTGTTTCAGTCTGCACACCTCAAGCGCCACTCTTGCAGCAGTTGTTGCTGTTGCTGACAAGAAGTCGTACGTCCAAACCAGTCTATTGCATCCCTGCTTCAGTTCCTACAGCTGACTGTATACTCAGTAGCCTATTTGTTTGTCAGCGAACATTCAAATGCAGCAATGCCCACACCTGCTTTTGTTTGCCCTCTGGTCTGTCATGTGCCTTTTTCCACAACAGACATGTTGTCAGGAGGTGCACATCCCACAGCTGCAACACTTGCCTATGCTGTGTTGCACAGCCCTTGTGGGCTTCCCCCCCCCTCTTCAATGTTTGCCAAACAATAGGCCCTCGCTCAGATCACTCTGCCTTTCCAGGCGAGGCGGTCTTTCCCCCTGGAGCTGCCTTTGTTTGCCAGTCAGAAGGAGCTGCAGGCCCATCTGGCGTCTGCCCATACCCACTGTGGTTTCTGCAATGTCCACTTCTTCAGTGGAGAGGAGCTGTGGGAGCATGTGCATGACCGCCACTTCACCTGCCAGCTGTGCATGCGCCATGGCACACACTCCCATTTCAATGCTGCTGATGACTTGACAGAGCACCTCAGGTGGGCATCCAACCACTCTAGTCAGTGTGTCTGAAGCCAGCAGCAGCAAGCGCAGCAGCACACTCACATGCAGACTACATGCTGTAGACTTTGCAGTTATACACATCCTGTTTTTGCCAAGCTGTGCTTGGTGTATTGGGCAAAGGCCAGATGCGGGATACGTGCAGACTGCAATGTATATGCCACTGCCTGTGTACCTGCAGTTTGTAATTGGCAAGTGTGACAGCATGTTCTGTCTTGCTCTTCACCCTCTGAGAGGTGGCAAGGCTGTGTTGTTGCAACAAGCTGCAAACTTGATCCCAGCTGGGTTGCAAGCAACAGCACAGGTTTTGGCCACAAGCACAGCAGCACTGCAGTCCCTCCTGCTTCACAGCATCAATGCTGCAAACTGTACACCCACCCTAACCTGGTGTTCAACATACCAGGCCAGGGTGATATGAACAGTGTTGCCGATGACAATGGTCTGAACCCATTATTTTGCAGACTGTACCAGACTTTGACCGTGGGCAGCCCAGTGTGATACTTGGCTTGTCATCAAATTGACGCCAAATGGGGTGTAGTCTTTTCTTTTCTCCCCCTTTTTTAACAGACTTTGATGCAGTGCAGGCGGGATCACTTCTTGTGCATTGAGGAGGAGTGCCAGGACTGTTTTGTGGCCTTTGACAGCCTCCAGCAGCTGCAGGAGCACCACAGGGACTTCCATAGCCACAGGATGCCCCGATGGGACCCCTCTCGGGCCCGCCATGTACCCCTCTCTGAGATCTTCCCAGCTCTTGGCCCCAGTCATGACAGGTTAGTCTGTCCTGCCATTTGTAGCGTAACAGTCATGCTGGCATGTCTTAACAGAATTTCTCCAGAGCTCGTCATGCATACCCCTTTCTGATTACTCTCCGGCCCTTGGCATCAGTCATGTTAGTAATGTTATTGTCATCATGAAAGGGGGCCGCCCTCATGTACCAGTCATAACAGGTCACAATCTGTCACTGTTTGTCATCATGCTCATGCCAGCATTACTCATGTCAGAATGTATGAGCAAGCTTTTCCAAATGGCTGAACACAGACTGGATATAATTGCAAATGCTTTGTGAAGTCACTGGCAAGCTTCTCAAGTGGCACCAGAAATTCCTATTGTCTGTCTGAGGCATGCGTGTGATGCATGCAGACCTACAGGGCCAGGTGCAAGGCGTGACAGGCAGGGAGGTAGACGAGGGGCTGCCAGGGGACGCCCTGAGGCTGCTGCAGAAGGCCCCTCGCATGCGCCTCATGCTCACCAAGATGGACCTGCTTCTGCTGAGGCTGCACATGACGTCCACGCAACAGCTAGGCAGGGTGAAGGTAAGCAAACAGGATTGTGCACAATTAGCTGTTGTTATTTATTGACTGACTCAGGGTCAAGCGAAGCTGTACTTGATAGCACATAGGATTGTGCACAGCTACTACTTGTTACTTATTGGATCCCTAACTGAGCGCTTGATGCATGTAATCTCATGCTGTCATCTTGTTGGAGTTGTAAGATTCAAGAGCTGCCCCTATCTCTGAAGGTCTCTTTAGGATCTGCATCTACCTTGTGTAGACAGCTGGCACAGCAGATGCACAAGCACTCCAGCATGGCAGTTGCGCCGATTTGACTCACAATGCTGATTGACTGGTATGGAAACGTGTTGAGGCTGCTGCATCATCTCACTGAATGCAAACGGGTCACATACAAATTGTCCTACAAACCCACTTGCAGAGCTTGCGTGGCCTGACCTCAAGAGCAGCAACACCTGCCATTACTCTGCCACGGTCATGGTCGTGATTCTGTATAAATGGGCTGATTCGAAATAATGGTTTTGTCGCACACCACATACACCTGTGCTTTCAAGCCAGGATGTCTGACGAGTCACAAGTGGCTCCGCACTCCAGAATATAAGGTATAAAATGAAACTGAAATGAGACTGATGAAATGAAAACTAATGAGAATGATGCTGTGGTCATAGGTGGCATGATGATGATTGATGATGACTTCCCACCCATGGGTGACCAATCGGGCCTTCTGCCCGGCCCTGTTCAGGCTGCTCAGCCATCAAGACATGGCCCGGCATTCCCAGATCTTGGTGCAGCTGCAGCACTATCTGGCAGTGAACCTGCGCTGCCCACACAGCCCCGCCAAAGGAGGTATGCTAGCATCTCAAGCTTCTTTAGACAAGACTTGTCCCGCACATACCTAGCTCATCATGAGCTGGGAAGCGATTTTATTATCATTATCATCCTTATCATTATTGTTATTGTTATTATCAATAATTGTTTATCATTATTATTAGAATTCAAGCTTCTTTGACAGCAGTGCTGTTCCTGAGGAACCTTGATGCATCCAGTCATCGTGCAATGCACCAGCAGCTTGGACACGCTGATAGTTTTGCTAAGTGGACAGATGCTGCCTAAATGCTGGCAATTGCTAGTGGATGGGTAGAACAACAGCAGTTGTTGGTCTATAGGCCAGAGTCTGATCACAACCTTGCTAATGTATTATGCACGAGTGACTATCCACTTAGCAGCGTCAAGCTAGTGCTTCTAAGTCATCGTCAAGACAAGTGAGAACACTGCCCATTTGTATCAAGGAGAGGTTTTTCTGAAGATGATGGCGTGCATCATCAGGATAGTTCAGGAAGGGCAGCAGCAGCAACTGCTTTCATCTTGAGGCAAAATCATTTGCCTGACCAGAACTCCACGCTTTTGTCCCAGCTTTTGCCTGGTCTAGTTTTGCACTTTTATTTAGGGCGCTTTCTCTGTTTGAGTATACCCCCAAAAAGTTGCCTGGTCTATATTTGCAGGGAAGCAAGGCCACTTGTGAAGGTGACAGTCAAGTGCCCATGCGGCCGCAAATCCAGTCATCAGGTGGTGCAGGAAGGGCAGCGCGCCGCAGCCCTGCGCTGTGACGCTGCCTGTGTGCAAGCTGGTAGGCAGCAACAGCTGGCAGGAGCCTTTGGTGTCGAGGACCCTGCACACCATGTCTCCTCCTTTGACAGGAACAGGTCAGCGAGCATTCCTTCAGTTGCTGCTGTGTCTGTTGGACTGTGAATCCAAACAATGAGGCCTCAAATAGACAGCAGGTCGCTTATGCTGTCAATCAGAACCTTCTTGCACTGACATGAACTATGGGCTGTGCAGCAACAAGTGTGATGTGCATGCTTGGTGCTCACACACACAGTTGTAGCAGCAGCAGCAGAAAGGATATCCTGTCTCCTGTATGGATTGTACTTGTGTGTAGCATGTCTTGAATGCATGTTGATGTGCATCTGGTCCTGGATGTGCAAAGTCTCGCTGCATGATCAGGGCACTCAGAACTATGACAACGCTACCATTGCTGAAGTCAGTCAAAGTGACAGCCAGCGTAAACTTTTCTCAGTACAATCTTCACACAAGCAATCTGCAGCAGGACTTCAGCATACAGCTCTTCCTCGAGGGAGCCGAGTACACAGCTAGCCCATATCTTATTGCAGTGCAACTTTTTCATTGATAGCAACTGCTGCAGGGTTCCAACATATAGCTCTTCCTCACGGGAGCCAAATTCACAGCTAGCCCACATCTTGTTGCAGTGCAATATTTCATTGATAGTAATCGCTGCAGGACTCCAACATATAGCTCTTCCTCAAGGGAGCCAAATACACAGCTAGCCCACATCTTGTTGCAGTGCAACCGTTCATTGATAGCAATTGCTACAGGACTCCAACATACAGCTCCTTGCTGCTGACCCATGCCTGGTCCAACAAGGAGTGGGTCCAGGGCATAGAGCGCCAGTTGGCAAGCTTCCTTTCAGCCAAGGGCAGCAAACGGCACAGCCTGCCAGCAATGCCCCGCCACCAAAGGGAGGTAGTGCATGCCCTTGCTGAGCAGTATGGCATGGCCAGCTCTAGCTATAAGCCCGAGCCTCAGCGCTATGTGGAGCTGTTCAAGCTTCCTGCCTCCTCTGTACCCAACAAGTGAGACTTGTTGCCTAGGGCAACCTGTTGCACCTTTGCATGCTTGCCTGCTTGTGTCCCATTTATCATCTCAATCACCTCTGAGATCCTGGGCAAGTACTTTCTGTAGTACGACTCATGCTGGAGGCCCAAGCTGCTGCGCTACGGGTCGCATGTGCAATGTAAGTGCTGACACAACAAGGTCCAAGCAGCTTGTTGAATGTAGGCTTGGTATGGCTTGCTTCCAAGAAACACCAACTTTTGCAAGTTTTTTGCACTGACGTCCTCAGAATTTGTGAAGCTGTGGTGGGGTGTGCAGGCTGCTGTCAGAAGCAGTGAGGTGGAATTTTGTCCAAAAACATCATATTTTTGCAAGGTTTTTGCACTGATTTCCTCACGTTTTGTAAAACCTGCGGTGGGGTGTGCAGGCTGCTGTCAGAAGCAGTGAGGAGGATGACGCATGAGGACATCATCTCCCTGGCGAGGGCAGAGCACGGTCACCCCATGAAGCTCATAGACCTGGCTCAGGTCTGCTTTCTTCTTCACACACATCTGCAATCCCATGTGTTCATGGACCTTCTGTGTGTCTCTAATATGCCAGTGTCAGTACAGGTGTGCTTTGATGGGGCGCCTGGCTGATACCTAGACTTGTCTATGTGTCATCTGTTGACAGGCCTTGTGTGCGTTTCTGGCTCCCGGTATCACCACAGCTGTGCTTTAATAGGGCGTCTGGCTGATGCCTAGACTTTTCTGGGCAGTTGTGTCCTCCTTTGGCCAGCTGTCATCCCTCCTTTTGACTGTTTGGACGTGGTTCTTGCATTTGGTCACTTTCCTCCTTTTGCTTTGCTTGCTTCTACCATTCTGCCTGCTTGTGCTCCTTGTCAAGCTTTGTGCTGCAACCCTGGGACGTCAAGATTGTTGACATCAACAGCACTCGCTTGCTATGTCCTTCTGTCTGATCAAGCATCTGACGCTGGAACTAGTATGCTGTACTGGTGAGTCAACATAGGTGTACAGACAGTGCAAAGATTGTATTATATGTGGACTGTGAAAGGTGGTTCTGATGCTGAAAGAGCATTCTGGACTGTTGTGTTGGGGCTTCAATCACATTTGGTGCACACCAAACGTTGGATTTGGTCCGCAATGTTTGTCAACCCAATGTTTGCATTCTGCAGGATGTGGATGTGGAGTGGTTTCTAAAGCAGTGGGATGGGCAGTACAACACCGAGTGGCAGTCACGCTCTGAGGTCATCGTGCGCTTCACCACCCCCCAGGCTCTCAAGGAAGCCCTCACCACCCTCGGGGGAGGCATCAGGGGGGTGTTCCGGGTCGACAGGGGGTGAGCACTGCAGTCATGCCCTTCACTCTGTTTAATGTATTGAAACAGCATGCAACATGAAAATATTGATGATTGGCCAGTGCTGCTGGCTTGACATGTGCTGCTGGTGCCAGATTGAGTCATTGTTTCACATGCATTGTTTTGGGCTTTCAACCAAGGGTGGCTTGAGACCAAAAAGTGAAGACACAAAGTGCATGTGTGTGTCTCTGTGCATGTGTCTTTCTGTGAGTCTGTTAAATGTTTTTTTATGCCCGCTTGGTCTCTCCCCCACCCCTGCTGCAGCTTGCGCTTCCTGCATGTGTCATCTTGCTTACAAAATAACATCCAGAATCAGCTGCCCATTGTCATGATCCAGACTGTGCTTGGCAGTGTCTTGTTCTATCATTGTGCACGTGGTCTGTGTTGGGGCTTTCAAGCTGACCCTGTGGTCCCCAGGTGGGGCCCATCAGGGCTTGCTCCCCAGGCCGCCCCTGCCAGATCCACCTCTGCCATTGCATCATCCTCCTCACGTCACCCTTCTTCCTCTTCGCAAGCACCAGAGTCTAGTGACTGGCAGACAGTCAAGACATCAAGTACGAAACCCAAGGGCAGAAAGCTAGGGCCCAGTCAGGCAAATGCCCCTGCTCCAGCGTATGCCTCAGCTAGCCCTCTGGACTTCCAAGAGCCCTGGAGGGATGATGCAGGATCATCTGATGATCATTCAGCTGAGTCTGTCAACCTGCGGCGGCCACCTAAGCAGCGCCCTGTTGTGATGCCTGTTGTGACAGAGGAGCTACCAGAAGACTGGGAGGAAGCTGCTTCAGCAGCTGACGCTGCTGATGTGACTAAACGTCTAGACCATGCTGCACCCATGGCACCTGCACAATCTGATGAAGCCAAAGCTTCAGCTGCACCAACAGATGCATCTGGACAGCAACCTGTATCTACTTTGGAGGCCAGTGTATCCAGTAAGCAGTCTGGAGCAGCTGTCCCTGCAGCTGATGACGCAGGGGCAGCTGATGATGCTGGGGCAGCTGCTGAGCAGGCAGAGCCAGGTTCTGATGCAGCTGCTGGTGAAGCAGGTCTTAGGTCATCAGCTGGAGAAGCCGCAGAGCATGATGATCAAGCTGCTGAAGGAACGCAAGGCAGTGTACCATCTGGTGAAGGAGACACAGTTGAAGGTTACAAGGATGAAGCTGCTGCTGCTGCTGGTGGTGACAAGGACGAAGCTGATGTTGCTGCTGGGGTACAGCCACCTCATGTGCCAAGCATGGCAGAAGCAACTGTTGCTGTGCAAGTGAAAGAAGCACAGCCTGAAAGCATATCTGCTAGTCAGCAAGGTCACCAGGAAGATCTAGCTGAAGGGCATGATTCAGATGACCACTTGCCTGGACAGCAGTTTCAATCTGATTTTGGTAATGGCGTAGCAAGCTCAGATCAAGGGGGAATGGGTCAGGGTGAACAGCGGGCTGTTGCCTTGGATGAAGTGATGGATGGTGAGCCTGTTGGTTCAGCCATTCACTCTGATGCAGGCAGCTCCTCGCATGCTGTAGGTGAAGAGATTGTCTGGATGCAAGATAGCATAGCCAACACTGTACAAGCAGGGTCTGATCACTGAACACCGCGTATTTCACCAGCTGGAAGTATTGCTTGGTAGTTTGAATGTAGATCATGTTGCACCACCAACTCTGGGTGTAAGGCTTAATATCAAGAACAGTCCTGCTGTGTCGCTGAACTGCTACTGCATTTGCTGGGCCTTAAAACTAGCTCAGGTGGTTCGTGGAAAACCTGTACACCACTGTGTTGTTTGCTTGCTCATTCCCTTCTCTTGCTAGAGTTCCTCTGTGCCTTCCAAATTTTGCGCATGCATGTGCAGTGCAGGTCACCTCACAGCAAGCAAGACAGCTTGTCATCATTGCAGGATACTTTATTATCATTGTAACAGGTCTGTTGTGTCATCGCTGCATATGTATGGGACTACTTCAGACTGCATGATGTGGCAGAGACTGGAACGAACAAGCGTGCAGGCAAGGTTCAGCTTGTACCATTGAGCCCATACCCAAGACTGCTCATAGGCATCACTGATTGCACCAACTGCATATGCCTTCTGGAAAGCTGACGGGACATGATGCAGCATATGGCTTAACGGTGTCAATGATGTCAACAAGAGTTACTGCAGATGCCTGCTGAAAGACATGATGATGAATACGGCAGCCACTGAATTTGCCATCATGTTTGGCATGCATATGTGTGTAGTCAATGGACAGGTGCTCTAAATTTGAAGTCTTTTATAGCGTATATAGGCAATTACACATTACATGCTCAGTATTGGCCAGGGCTGTTCAGACACAGCTGGGTGGCAAAATTTACAAGACGATGTGTTGCAAACATGCATCATTCATCTGCCTGCGCTGTTGGTGTGCTGATGTTGGTCAGAACAAAGTCCTGGTCACAGTCCTAGTACGTGCATTTGCTGTGCTGCCTGGTCAATTTTGAGATCATCAAGCTGTTCCTTGAGAGCAGTGCGCAACTGCATGCGCTGCTGAACTGACAGAGCCTTGTGGTCAGCAGTGACACGCAACACATCACATACAGGGATGCCAGGATGTGTTGTAACTGGATCCTGTGAGTCACCTGACTCTGATGCATCATCCTGCAAGAAAAGCAGGGCAACAGCCATGTTGATGAACCGGACTTTGGCTGTTGTTCCAATGCGTCAGCGGTGCAAAACATGTATCGGAACCTGTTCAGTACCCACCTCAGAGTCTGACGTTTGCTCCTGGTCTGACAAAGACTCAGTGCCAGAGCTGCTGTCCTCGTCACTGCTATCATCAACAACGTTTTCACCTGTGACCAAGCACAACATAGGCTTTGTGCAGTCATACAAGCTGCACTGATCACTGAGATAAACAAATCCAAAGTGCCTTTGCTGACTGTGTCACCTAAAGAAAGTTTCTCTGCAAGCGTCTTCCGCAACTCTTGAACAATGGTGTCATTAGGCTTAGACTTCAGTACTGTAAGCAGAGAACCTGTTGATGACATATGGCGCGTTGCTGAAAGCAGGTGTCGATGTGCACACGTACTTTGATCTGCTATTGACAGAGCATCCTCATATTGTTGAGCCTTGATGCTTGAGACCATAGCCTGCTGCATCTGCACAACCCCGGACATGGGTGACGCTTCCCCTTGCAGGCATACGGCGGAAGAAACGGCTGTTTACCTCCTGGGTCAACGCTAGGAACACCCACCCCGAACCCTCGCTGCTTTTCAAAAGTTGCTGATTCCCTCGAGGAATTCTTGAAGTAAAGCCGTGTCACGCGCAATGCACGACAGTGAAAGAGAGCATGGTAGACAGTGGTCGAACAGAGCACACAGTGAACCTCCTGGAGTTTGAAACGCTTACATGTACCGTACGCCGTCTAAGGACATCTGACTATGCAGCGTTATGCTCAGCGCATCTTGCCAACAACACTCACAGCAAGTATCACAGAACAGTGTTGCTCGTGCCCTGAGCCGTTGTAAAAGCGTTTGACTCTGCGTCAACCAGGATCAATATGACAAGCATCATGCAAGCAACGACCTTCAGCCGTGCGTGCCCCACACAGTCGCCCAGGCGACCGGTTGCTGGTCTACGATGCACCTGTCAAATCAGTGAGCCGGCCGAGCGATCGCACGGGCCCCAGCTCTCTCGCAGAGCTGCACTTGCCTGCTTATCTGCAGTCTGTGTGCTTCAGACAGCAGGTGAGTCAGCAAATGGCAAGCGCTAAGTCACAATGTAGCTTACTTTTCCGCGTACTTGCTACTCACGCAATGTTTTTGTCGCCGCAGACGCGACGCATGCCTTCGGAATAGACACTTTGCAGTCTATCTTTCCAGACAGAGACCCAAAAGCAGCAGCTGGTGCTGTGGGATCAGTCAGCAGAAGGAAGCTTCAAGATGCAGAGGATGCATTCCAGAGCTCCGATTTGCTCAAGAAACTCAAAGAACAGACAAGTACAAACAGCAAAAGGTGAATGCTCTGCTAGTATGCATGCATACAGGGCATATGCTTTAAGGCAGCCCACAGCATGGTCAGCAACATAGATGTCATGTGTATTGGCAGCACATGTACTGCCTGTGCATCAGCCTTTGAAAATCACAATATCTGCCAAATGACATTCCTGTACAGCAGCATGAAAATCAGAATTTTGTTGACAGGAACAAGATAGATCTGCAGAACAAGTACTGTTATAGGCAAGCTGAGATGGGCATCGGAGACTGTGGTGGTCTACAGGTGACTTGAATATCTTAGTGACACTGTGTTTGAGCTAGACTCAATGGATAGATACGTGATACTGATGCGCATGCTGCCTCCCCAGATTGCTCCTTCTGCAATGGATTCATGTGATGTCAGCTGCATAGGTTTCAATTGTGGCATGTATGTTGACGATATTCTTCACAGCTTGGCTTGCTGGCATAAAGTGCCTGCATATTTGACAGATACTAATAGCACTGCTGGCATGCTTTCAGATCACAATCTCCATGGCTCTCAGCGAAGGCTCAGTGTGCATGCAAGTTCACAATAGAGCCTTTGCTGACTTGTATGTTTACTAAAGTTCATTGCGTGCAGCTCATCCCTGGGATGACCAAGAGTGGCAAGCAGAAGACCCCCAACTGGTTAAACAAAGTGCTAGGTGTGAAGGAGGAAGACATACCCAAAGATGTGTCTAGACCTTTGGGCTTCCCCGACATCAATGGCAACCCTACTCAATGACATGCATGACTGAAATGTGTATTGCAATTCTGTCCCTGTCAGGGCTCTGTGTTCCAGAAGTGGAGAGACAGTCTCTGACACAGCAACACAACAGCAAATATGGCGCTGACTGCTTTGCAATGGCTCAGGCGATGGGCATAGCCACATTGACATACTTTGCGGTGTTTTGTCCTGATTTTGTTTCCTTTCCCTGTCAGAGTGCAAAACAGAGTGGCAATCAAGACTTTGACTACTGGAGTGGTCAGTGTATGCATAAGTCACACAGGAGTCCATCACCATGTCACATCACCATGTCACATCACCATGTCACATCACCATGTGGATTGTAATCAACAGGCAGACTCTGTCAAGTATGTGTTCAAGGTGACGTGCAAGCCAGGTTTGTGGTGTGACAGTACTGCTAGCCATGCAACTGACGAGACATGCTCACAGGCACAAGACGGCAGCCAGTCCAGCATGCAACAGCACATTGCGTACTACTGATGCATGATGCAGTAGCCGTCACAGCAATGCTATGCAACGGCACTTTGAGCTGCCTCGACCATTCACATTACCAATGATCACTAATGTCCATTGCAGCGCCTGTCCTTTGTATATCATGAAGCACTTGCACTGGCATTTTGCAGGATTGGCGTGTGAAGCAAAGTAAGCAGCGTGTGAGCACACCGCACATTGCATTGTGTGCATATGTGCATATGTGCATATGTGCATATGTGCATGCATGCATATACAACCATGGCCATGTACTCAATGACGCATCGTCCTGACTGTCCTGTATGGTGCTGCACAAAAGCATGAGATTGGACTGTGAGTACACATTCAGTTGCACAAGGATATCGAGGAGCATGTCAACTGTGAACAGAATGATTAAAAAGATTGTCCACTTGCACGGATTAGAGGTGTATCCTCTCGGGGATTAACCGGATCGAACGATTGACCTCCAGATCTTCAGTCTGGCGCTCTCCCAACTGAGCTAAATCCCCTGGCGACTGACACCAGGGTTGATGGTGATCTGCCCAAATTAGGTATATATATTTGACAGTATATATTCAAAATAACGACAAAACTCGACAAAAGTGTTGCGACACTAAGGAAGCTGTGGATTCTACCACATTTTCCAAGTACGTTTGAAAGTCGCGTGACCATATTATCGTCTCATATGCTTGTGTATTTGCAGAGTAAGCCCGTAGGCTGCGAGGTCGCTGCAATGTCCGATGCCCATCCGTTGTGCCCCGGAAGATGCGGGTGAGACAGTAGACTTTCAGTGGTAGTGGAAGCTGTAGTCAACAGAGCTCTATGCTGTATTTGCAGGTCTTGCTTCGAAGTCAAGTGCAACCCTATCACGTTTTCAGTGTTGTGGACACACTATGACATGTCTATCTGGGCATTTGAGAAGGTTTTAGCTTGTTTGTAATATCTTGCATACAACACATTTCTGATTATAGATTCACACATTTGCTAATGCAGCGTCTGTTATAACTAGGACTTCCTTTCTTGAATGGACAGATGCCTGCACATGGACATCTGCTTGCACAAAACGCTTTTGCAAGTTGCTGTAAGGTGCTCTGCTCATTGTGCCTGCATTCCTCCTGTTGACAGGTCACAAACCATTCCTCCTCACCAACAGTCCATGGCATGGTGTCCACCATGGGCAAATTCCTTCACCACCTCAACACCAACCCTCTTAAGCTGACCTCTGAGATGCCTCCTGCAGCTAGCTGACACCAAATGGGGCGTCATTGGCCTTCAGTGGCGGTCTGTACCCTGTGACTACAACTTCACCGACCCTGCCTCCTACCCTTGCAAACCCTGCTGTAGGGCAGGAGCCACTCCTTGAGACTCAGTACCCTCCTGCCGGCTATTGGGCCAAATTTTGCAGTCAACGTCCTGGCAACTCTGGCAGCCCTGAAAACTGATAAGGATAATTCTGCCAACCTTCCAGGGTCAGTTCACCTGGATATTGCAACTGATGGGCAGTGAGCTTGTGCGCGCATCATTGCAAGGTCTCTGTGTGTACTGTGATGCTGACCTTGGTCCGTGGTTCAGGCTGTTTCCTTAGGAAGTTTTCCATGACTTTATGGGCACAGTATGAACCCAGTGTTCCTGGCCTGCAGCTGTCCCTTGCTTTGACCGATGACACACTTCCTCAGGTACACCTGATGCAAACAAATGCAGCTGCATTAGACAGAGTATGTATGGCCAAGACATCTGTTTCTCAGCCACTTTGCTGTCCACCAGTCAACCGTGTTACAGAGCTTGCTGCTGTGATGCTCTTGTTGCATCCTTGTGTGTGATCACACTACCCCGCTGTGAACCACTGTCTGTGATTGTTGCACAGCCAACAAGCTGTACGCCACTGTAAGCACACTCATGAAGGTCTATATATCTGAGTTCTGCTCATTTCAATCACCTGTGAGTGTCGAAAGTGCATGGCACTGTTGGCGATAAGGCTGCACAATGCTTTCAGCATCACCATGGCCACCGCTAGCATGTTCTCATTCTGATGTCCATTCTGATGACCGGCCAGTCTGCCAAAGCATGATAGAATGGCAGCCAACTGTGGAATTGCGGCATCAAGCATGTGACCTGATCTCTGAGGTCAATTACATGCATGGTTATAGAGCTAGGTTAACTAGCATCAGTGTGGAGCGTGTGGCGTCGTGGCCTCCTTCATCACCGCATCACCACTGCAATTTCTTAGGTGCTTTTTTGTCAAAAGTCTTGAACATTTAGTGCTTAGTGTATGTTTCACAGTTAATGACTGTTGACTCCCCTGATGAGTCCTAAGACAGGATGTGTAAATGAATTGATAATGCAGCACTCAGATCTGAGCAAGAGCTCTCGAGTACAGGCTGGTACAAAGTGTGCTAACTTTTCTGGGCAGACAAGACAGGCAAACAACAGTGCGATCTGCCGCAACCCACATCAGCGTCCAGCTCGTCGGTCTGGCGCTCTCGCAACTGGCCCAAGTCCTCTGGCGACTGTACATGACTGACACAAACTGGGAACCATACGCTCGCTAAGCAGAATTGCTTTGAGTTGTGCTTGCGACCAGAGGTCACAATCGGTTGTGATCGGTGATCTTTGAAAAGCGTGCAACCAGCTAAAAGGAATGGAACCATCTCAGTCACGCTTATTAGACACGCAGTACATAATCGATTACGAGCCAAGTCCTGCGCTGGTTCGTGAGTTTTGTTTGCACCAACTTTGCATACTCAGCTGGGTTGTGACTGATCCAGATGTGTGCTGGTATGACACAGACGAAGATGCTCTTTGCAAGCCATTGCACACGCAAGACGGTTATTGCAAGTCACCCGTTGGTCAAGACAGGCTGTCTAAGCCAACAGTACGGGCTGTGGCAGCGGAAACTGCAATCAGCCAGCCCTTTCATGCGCCCAGACAGCAGCTGCAGGCACATGGCATAACTCCTGCCTTACAGCTGACTGTACAAGGAGCGCTGCGCAGTTCATTGTCCCCTGGCGGTCCTCACCAATGTACCGGTCATGTTTCAGCCCCTGTCCCAAAGCAGACAGCTGTACACTCTGGGTCACATGCTTCTGCACCTGAAAGCAGAGCTATAGACCAGCTTGTGCTGCAACACTCAGCCAGGCAGAGCAAGGGTTCATGTGAGCGGCTGTCAGACAGTGAGTCGGCAGCAGACCCAGCTCATCAGCAGCACATACAGCAACCTCGAAGGGCTTGTTCTGAAAGCCAACAGAGTCATGCACATACAGTCTGCCATCAGCCCAAATCAGCTGCTGTTTGGCAGAGTTGCAGTTCAGGCAAGCTGCTTGACAATGATAGATTGCCTGCTGGTGGTGCAGCTGTCCACTTACCCGATCTACATCTTCATACTCAACATGAGCAGCAGGAGCCTCTCACCTTGCAGTACCAGCCTGGCATATGCGATCAGCAGCATGCTGCTGCTGCTGACAGATTAGAGCGCAAACGAACAACAGGCTCCATAGCGTCAAACGGCAATGGATCACAAAAACGAGGCAGATGGCGCAATAAGAATTACAAACGAGATGGTGTGCTTGATTTGTGGTCCAGAGCAGGGCTGCCATTGCATGCCATGCAACAGAACAATTCTTGACATGTGAATGCTGACTGAGCAGAAGTGTGCATTATGCTAGCAATGTAGTACAACCCATACTACGCCCCTCTAATAGCAAACATAAAAGCAGTGCATACTTGCTCATGCACTGCACCACTTTGTCTAAGCATCTGGCAAGGTACCCTATGCTACGTTAGACTATACTCTATCTCAGGCTGTCAAGACCAGATTGTACCTTTTGTAAATAGTTAAGAACATAATTAAGCTAATTGCCAACAAAGGCAGCACAAATACATTGCATCACAGACGAAGATCTCCTTGCATATGATGCTTCCAGCAGCACATACAAAGTCATGCTGGATTGAAAGAAAACAGTGTCAACACAAGAGGACTTGCATCCGGTCATACCAATTTTACCAAAACTAGGGACTATTACCTCTGGTAAGCAAGGTTTGCCAGGCAAGACCTGCTCTTCTCTGCAGCCCTCATCAACAAAACTTTATATAAGCGGAGGCCACAGCTGTGCACGATAGGCTGCTGCCAAGTCCACATGTATGGAGCTTGCGGAGACTGAAAAGCTGTATGACTGCATCTTGACTGCACAAAAGCCTTTGTGGATTTGGGATGCTGCAGTGACTCAGGTCAGGTTGTGGACATTGGCAGCTGAAAGACGTCCAACAAGTTGATCTCTGTTTGGTACTGGCAAGATGCATGGCCTTGGGAGACCAAAGTGGCTTTGCCTGCGTTCAGCTGGTAGTCATGCAACTGCATCCGCCCTGCCAGCTCAGCTGGATACACCTGCATCACCTGCAGCAGACCAACAAAGTTTTGTCTCACTGTACATCCTGATTGTCGGTATGACGCTGCAGAAAGCTGTCCACCTGTAAAATGATCCAAGCAAATGGTGTAGACAGCAGCACACACGAGCAGATTGTTGTTGCGGTTTTCAAGTAATGTTCATGCTTGCTCAAACAGGACAAGTAAGCTGACAGTGCTGAGGACCTGTATCTGCTGTAGGGTGAGAAGTTAAGCAATACAACAGTGAGAAGGCAGCATGTAGCACAAGAGGTGTTGTAACAGGCAGAAACAACTGTCAGTGGCGATCCCTGCAGAGCAGCTGGCACTTGCCTTGCAGGTGCCAGCAATGCCCTTGAATTTGAAGCGGCCCAGGCTCCACACCTCTATGGGCACCTTTCTCACAGGGAAGGCTTTTCCAGCTGCGAAGGCCTCATTCCACACCAGACTTGCTCGGCGTCTGCCACCTGTGTCACCAACAGTAACAGAGACTCAAGTCGTTTGCCTCATTGATGCTCCAGCACGTGTTTGGAATGCTGTCTTGTGACACATCCTGGCAGGAACAGCTGGTCAGTCAAAAAATGCAGCTGCAGTGGCAGAAGCTGCTCTAAATCTGTGATGAAGTGAGGTGACTATGATCCATTGTTGTTTGGGAAAGCAGGCTTTTCTCTAGACCAACTCAGTGACTTCCCGCAACAGCATTCCACACAGGGATTATGCCATGTTGAACTTCAGTGTTGGTCCAGGCAGGAAAAAGTAGCCAGCATGCAAAGGCTTGTGATGAACGCCCATATTGATGAACCAATACAACAATACTGTCAGTGCTTTCATTGCTTGGTCATTTGATCAGTGCATATGTCTCTTGCAAGTGCTCATCATACATTCTGAATTGGAGTCTTCCATGCACAGCAACCACACACTGATTGACACATGAGCTTCACCCATGAGCACAACAAGCTGCCCATCAGGATTGCAGTGATGTTTGGTGAGGGTGGTCGTCGGTGTTTGGATGTTCATAGTGATTCAGCCAAGCGCCCGCACCATGCAAAGGGAGCATGGATGGCGTTCATCAACTGAGCTTGTCTTAAGACATCATCTAAGTCTGTATGCACCCTGGGTTGCACCCTGGGTTTCAATTGACATGCCAGCTGCCCTGCTTGCTGATTACGTGACAATCATCAAAGTAAACATTGCACTATAGGCTAAGCATGGTGTGTCACTGACCTGCTGTGACGGTGACCAAGGCTGGCTGCACTTTGCTGCTGAGCTTGGCCGGCACCACTGACCGGAAGCTCTTCTTAGCACTCATTCCTTTCCTGGTAGCTTCGCTGCTGAGGCGGTTTGAAGGTGACTGTGAAGCGATCAGCTCCAGCTGCTTCTGAGTCCCTGGCGCAGAAGCGTCGCTCGGCCTGGATGCTCGATACTGCAGCATGTGGCAATTATTGACAGCCATCTGAATGCTGGCAGCATGCGGCGATTGATTTGCTGGAGTGTTCTGCAGCTCAGCAGGCAGGAAAGTCGCAGCCGATGAGGCCAAGCTTTCAGCTGATGTTGCGTCTGGGCGACTGTCGTTGGCACCATCGTCGCCATCGCCTCTCGGTGACAATATTTCCTCCACGGAGTCCAGTGCGTCTGCATGTGGCGGGCGAGGTGGTTCCAGAGAAGGATTCCAAACCGCAACACCTCCAAGCTCCCTCCCGCTGGTCGTCTTGCGAAGCTTCAACGGTGGAGGAGCGTGCAATCTCGGACGCTTCAGACCTGCAATGCAGCTCTCATGTTAAAAAGTTGTCCATAATGAAGCGGTCAATTCTGGGATGGTTGCAATGGTGCATCTGTGCATTGTGAGGCCACAGACAGCAACATAGCAGACCCTGACACTGTACGGTAGACATAGGACCGCATGACTGAGTTGTGGCTGGTGACGCAATCACTGTGCATATGTCAAACAACAGCGCTCACCATTGTCACTAAACTGTGTGGTGTGACTACGCACGAACTTGGGTTTGGCGGCCCCAGTTGCAGTCAACCCATTCAAGCCCCCTTGGTTGAACTCTGCATCTGCTTGCATTGCCGCTGTGCTGTCAGCCTCAGTCAGAGAACCTTGCCAGTGCCTGACCACATGTTGCATGAATGTCTCCTCAACCTGGATACACATGATCACCTTTCCTGATGCAGGTATAAATACTGATAATGATAATAATAATGATAATAATAATAATTATTATAAAACGCTTTACAGCTCATGATGAGCTAGGTACGTGCGGGACAAGTCTTGTCTTTCCAAAGCAGTCTGTCTTAGTCAGGTATACATGCCATGAGATCCTGCACTGTTGTGCTTCCTCACTATCCTTGCCTGTTCTTGGTTGAGCATTGTTCTTTGCATTGCTGATAACCTGATCATGACTAAAGGATCAACTCTCCAGCTTGTTATGAACCATGACTGCAGCAGTTTCGATATTCTTGACCATCACAGGCATGGCATGTGCTGTTTAGTGTGGCATGCACCAAAGTGCCACTGTGCCTCATGTGTACTGTACAGCATGCACTTCTACTGAGTGCTGCCATGCATTGGGACAGTGACTCCCAGTTTGGATAGAGTGGCATACTGTCAACAAAACCCCATGTTTCCATGCAAATCACAGTGAGGTCAGTGCTGTCAGCCTACCAGTATTTGACCCCCCTTGGCAGCACACAGCAGTCGGGCAGCCCTGTTGACTGCCGGTCCAAAATAATATGCTCTGCCAGTTGAAGTGTGTGGGCAGATCTTGGCCATGTGCCCAGGAAAGATCCCAACCTGTGCCAACAAAAGAAACTTGACCAATGCAATTATGCCTGTCAACCCAGGAGACATTCCTGGAGAGCCACCAGCTACAGATGCATTTACAATTGCGCCTGAAGTCGTTTGATCCTAAAAGAAAACTGATTGGCATCACCATGAAGCTTTTTGTCGGTTGAAGTTGCTGCGTCGATACGCATACAGCACAATTTCGCAGAGCAAGAGTGAGCCTGCACTGGTAAGCAAGAAAAGCATGATGAACACCATGCACATAGCCTGAGTCACAAGCATGGCTCAAACACAAAGGTCTGGTTTTCCAGGAGTCATCATAATGAGCACAACCATGACCATATGTAACAATAAGCTGTCTTTGACAGATCTGCACATTTGCCTACCCTCAGGAATCTGTCCGTTGCAGAATTGCATGCAATCTGTACTGATGTTTGCAGCCAGATGCAACTTTACCTTGGCGGACAGCCCCTTCATGAGAGTGTGCCCATTCTCGTCCTTTACCTCAGCAGTCAGTTCATACAGCTCCAGCAGCGGACTCCACTCAACCCTGAATCAGCAACATTAAGGAGTCAAATCAACCAACAGCACTCAACATTAGCTTGTGCAGATTGAATGAAGCATTGACTGAGCTGTGTCAGTGCTCCATGATGATGTCATATGCATGCAGGCATGCCTTACTTGTCATCTCAAAAAATTACATCATCATCATGTCATGTCATGTCATATGAAACCCTACCACATGATATCACATCATAACATATTCCATCGCAACACGCCATAACGCTCATTGCATTCCATATTATGCACCATAACATGTGTGTTGGTATCACACCATCTTGTTGCATGTCATGTCACAGCATTTGATGCAATTGCCTGACAGCAGGGCCCATGCACTGTGAAACGTTGCCAAGGCTTACTTGAGCATGGCAAGCTGCAGAGTGATGGCCCACTCCACGGCAGCCCAGGGCTTGTCAAAAGCTATCATGAACAGCCCATCCTGCAGCAACGCACAGAATATGAACTTCCGTTGAGCTGCACACAAAGAAAAGAAAAATTTACGCTGTTCAGCGATCATGACGGGCGCCTCCTGAGGCGGCAGTCCAGAGCTAGCTGCACACAACCCACAGGAATCTTGCAAGCCTTACATGTCATGAGGGCAACGGGCAATGTCATGCTGAAGTGCTTCATGAAACTTAGCAATGGTTGCATAAGCGCAATGCATCATGTACTGTTTGGGCTGCTGCACAAGCTGTGTAGAGAAATTGAGCATTGCAAGATGCTGTTTTTGTGTGTCTGTGTCCTGCAGAAGTCCTGTACCTTTTCTTGGCACTCATAGCCATCACATAGCAACAGGGTGGTCCGCACACAAGATTGGAATTGCAGCATTGCCTCCTGAGCACTAGCAGCATCTAACGCAAACAATGCCTGCAAACAAAGCAAGACAAAGATGAGTTGCTGCGTCGCATAGCTCTACAGCTCAAGACAAGCAACAGCGCAACAGCCATTTGCTACATGCTTCTGCTTGCATCCTGCAAAAAGGGTCAGCCACATGAAGACCAAGGCCAACTTGCAGTTGTTTATGCGACGCAGTCCCACCAAAGGCAGTCTGGTAGGTGATTGACAAGACAGTCAGCAAGAGCAAGATGTACTGTACATTGCTGCACGATCATTGCTGCATGGCACTTGCAGAGACAATAAAAAACATCAGGTATGCAGGCTGAAAAAAGAAAAGAAGAGAAATAATGATGCTGCAAAGGGATAAGGTGTAGACAAACAGCAGGTGATCCTGAGGTGGGCCAAGCTTCCTTCACAGGTTCACCTTGTAGTCAGCAGGCCCACAGAAGACCATGGTGACGTAGGGCTTGGCCCCAGGGGCCAGATCTGCCTCCCTGCCCTCTATGAAGGTGGCCGCTTGTGCCCCAGAAGCGTCAAAGAAGGTATGGGAGATCTGCAAGCGCTCACACATGATGTGCAATTGCTGTAGAAGCAGCAGCAAGAGAAGTAGGCAAGGAGATGACTGAGCCACAGTGCAAGTGTGGGCTGGTGTGGCTGCACTGGTCGAGCAGTCAACACTGACAGCAGATGGGACATTGTGCTTGACTGTGCACAAGGCCACATGATGCTGCCAAAGCACAGTGTTGATTGACTGCAGACTGTTGCTGACTGCAGGAGACCTTTCAGCTGTCAGCAGCATCAGGCAGATGCACAAATCTGAGTTTCCAGCAGCTTGGCTGCAATGCATGATGTGACTGAGGTGTTGCCTGGTCCCACATCACAGATCCTCATGCGTTTCAGACATCAACTCAGGTAATCAGCAACAATGGACACGTGGCCAACAGTCATCAGGTGCATGCAAAGCAGGTCAGCTGCACCCAGACAGGCTTGTTCTGAGCATCACAGAGGTAAGGGATCAACCTGAACCTGTGCACATCAGACTAACCCTAAACATTGTTCCAAACAGTCCTAGAGACAGTTCCAGCTCAGATAGTCAGCTGCCCACACCTTGTTGGTGCCGTCCAAGGGGGCAAACACAGTAGCCCGATCTGCCAGGCTGTGACTAAGGATCTGAAGCACATGGACTCCTCCTGTCACTGACAACCCCGGCGCAGGCATCCCTAGGGTTTTCACGAACTCCACAAGGTTGAAGGCTCCCATGTCCACCACCATGCAGGAGGCTGGCTGGTTGACAGGAGCAGAGCTACGAACCATGCTGTCCACGTCTGTCTGTGAGGGTGCCCATCGTCCTGGAATATATACAAATAGATATAAATACATAAATATATATATAAATAAAAATGTATATAAATATAGTATGCGCACAGTATGGGCGCAGCACCTCCTTACCCTTGGGTGATGGTTACACACATGCAGTATGGTTATGGCTATGGTCCACCTTGGGTTTTCATCACATGCAGTATGGGTGCAGCAGTTGTCGCCCTTGGATGATGGTCACACACATGCAGTATGGTTTAACTGCGGTCCACCTCTGGGATTTCATCACGCACAGCATGGCTGCAACGGTTGACACTCTTGGGTGATGGTCACGCGCAACTGCAAAACAGTGTGGTTCTTTGCGTTGCCAGACACCGGTTGACTATATGGCGGTGAGGGATCTGCTGAGACACTTCCCATCAGACGCAGAAAGCCTGTCAGGGAGAGTCAAGCTGTTGAAAATCGAGCTGACAACAAGCACTGGCGCACTTGTGGTTTACTGACTGTGGAGTTGTTGATAGCAATTCTGTAAACACCTGATGTACTTCTTGGCCCTTACTGTGGGACGTATTGGGCTATATCTTTGCATTCAAAGCAGCCAGTTTCAACACAGTGAGTGAGTCAAAACATGCTTTGCAGATTACTTTCCAGAGGTCTCTATTTGACCCCAGAACACCTCGTTGGTTTCACAGCAAAGAGATCTGATGGCAATTTCGTGCTGCAAGGCAGCAGGTCGCCGTAGGTCTAGATTCTCTGACGTTTCTGTTGTACCATTGTTGTACCAGCAGACCGGATAGGATGCTCAGAACAGCCTGCTCTGAGAGAAACAAAACTTGCCCTGCACACATCTAGCTCATCATGAGCAGGAAAGCGTACACATTGTTTTGTAGGGTAGCAGGATGAGCACACTCACTTTGCCAGACTCTTGCAGACTGTCCTGCTGAGTGTCTGTCTCGCCTCCAGAAGCGCCCGAAAAGACTACTCCTATGATCCCCCCCATGCCTCAGGGCCTTCAAACCCCCTCCCTTCACCCCAGGCTGAAACCTGAACCAGCAGCGCACACTGTTATGTCAGGACTGGACACCAGAGCAAAGATCTGCTCCTGCGTAAGAAAAGCTGCAGAGCCAGTTTGCTTGTACAACACGGGAAACCCATCCCTTCAGCCCAGGCTGACACCTGAACCAGCAGCACACGCTGTTATGTCAGGACTGTACATCAGAGCAAAGGTCTGCTCTTCTTTAAGAGAAGCTGCAGAGCCAGTTTGCTTGTACAACTGGGAGGCGCAGCTGCACCTGTGACTGTACTGATGCACGTGCCTTGGGCCTTTTTTGAGAAGCTATTCGTAGGGTAGTTGATGGGCTGGAATGCAGTCAAAAGGCTGACTGTAGCTCTGGACTCAAACATGCAGCTGAGCCTGTGAGGAACCTTCCGCTGGACCTGCACATCATGCTCTGTACTGCGTTAAAAAAATGCAGCAGCAAACAGAACATTGGGGTCATGAACGGGAGAAGTGATGGGCGAAGGCCTAAAAGGCAGAAGTGATGGGCAAAGGCCTGAACTGCAGAAATGATAGGCAAAAGCCTGACAGGCAGAAGCCAATGGCAGCTGGCTGCAGCCACATGACGCGGCCCAGTTGATGACATTGTACCAACACAGTGGAATCAGCTGGCCGCCGCAAGCCAAAGTGAAAGGCAAAGATAGAAGGCAGCAATACACTCAATGGGCTCACCCAAAGGCAGCCAGCTGCTCCTGCGTGAAGGAGCCCCATCGAGTGAGTCCATCTGCCAGATTGCCTCTGTTACCCGGCTCATAGCCTTGGTTTGAGGGCTGGCGGGGGGTGGCAGGGGTGTCTGGGGCAAAACTTGTACTGTTAGTGGGGGATAGCAAGCCAGCAGTGGACCGCGCTGTGTCGGGCTCAGCTAGGGTCTCCACCGTCTGCCCCCCTGTAAGACCTGTAATGCAGCAGCACCAAACATGCATAATAATAATAATAATAATAATAATAAAAATAATAATAAAAATAAAAATAAAACAGACAGCTGGTGGAGATGCTGGTGGAAACATGCATGTATGCACAGCAAAGCAACACGACAACAGGGATTGAACAAACGTGCCTATCACACCTTGTTGCTAAGCTACTTGCATGTGATGCAAGACAGCAGTGGATGCTTGTGGTGGGCAACAGGCCAGGGGCAAAGTTGGCTGCCAGCACGAGCTAGAGGAAAGCAATATTATTATTGTTACTGTTATTTATTATTATTATCATTACTATGATCATTATTATACTTGTTGTGTTATCATTATCATTTTGTTATCATCATCATCATTATTATTATGATTATTATTATGATTATCATTATTATTATAACTATTATGAGCTAGAGCAGGGTCACAGCAGACTCACCTGTCCAGGCTTCCTTGGGCTGGCTTGAAGGGCTGTGGCTCTTTGCCCTGCCGAGGGCAGATCTGCCTTGAGGGGGTGCGATGGGGGTCAGGGGGCCGATGGTGTGTAGGCGGCCATAGATGCGCTGATATGTGGACCCACTTATCAGCACCTGGCCGCCTACTGGGAAGCCTATGATGGCCTCTGTCAGGCTCATCAGCTCGCCATGGTACTCAATCTGACGAGTCACATGGTGCACCTGGAATGGCATCAGCTGGCACTTTTGAGTCTGTGTGCAGTGTGACACATAACTACTCACAGAGGACCCTGCAGCAGCTGCTGTCAAACATCCTTTGCCTGTCAGGATGCTGCAATCATTGCTGAGAGCAGCACGCCACATCAGCTGGCAACAACATGTGACAGCAGCGTGCAGACGCCTGGAGTGCAGCGAGCAGCAGGGAGCATGACCCAACAAGTAGCTAGCTCCCCAGCATACGTTCTGAACAAGTTTTTCACCAAGCATTGCTCACTCCAGATTTACACTGTCCAAGGGACATTATTCTGGAAGTAATCTCTCTATGTCCCAAAGAGCAGTTTTGACACAGTAGGCTGTGTGCTGGGTGAGAAAAGAACAAAAAAGGAAAAGAAAAGACTGCGCCTTTCGGCGTCAATTTAATGAGAAGCCCAGTATTATACCGGGCTGCTCAGCATGTGCTGGGTGACCCATACCTGGATGGAGTCTGGCTTGCCAGTGTGGATGGCCATGCGCACTCTGAGGCCACAGAAGATTGCAGGTCCAGTGCTGTCAGCAGCCGACTGCTTAGTGCACTCAGGGTGGTCCAAAAGCTCAGCAGGCCAGGTCAGCAGCAGCAGGCGGTGCTGCACATTCAGGGCCCAGGCAATGGCGTCTATTGGGTCATGGAAAGCCATGGTGAAGGCATCACCCTCTGTTGCAACCTGCAGCGCGCACACAGGACTGGTTATACACTGCTGTCCTGTGTGAGGCATGATCTTGCACATGCCATGCACAGTGACATGTCAGCAAGCCATGAACAGCTGTGGACAGTGCTGCTACTGCAGCAACCAGGCAATGGTCAGTACTGGGTGGTGAGAGGTCAGAGATTGTGTTACAGCATCAGTGTTTGTTTGCAGTTTGCGCCAGATGCAAGGCGTGTCAGCTGTCCATCAGAGATGCAGGCTTGAGTTACTGGTCTCAAGCCAAGGGACAATGTTCCACTCTGCTCTGAAAGTATAGGCACAGGCACAGACACACACACACAGAAGCAATGTGGCTACAAAATGCTGGACCGGCGACTAAGTAATTGCATCAATGTTGTACCTCATAGCCACAGTGCTGGTAAAGAAGTTGCCGCAGCAGGTGGTCATGCATGGCCAAGGCACTGGTCATCACCACTTGGTTCCTACAGTGTGGGCATCAATACACTCTCGAATAGTCACATTGCAATGGTCTTACAGGGTGAATTGACTACAAACAGGGTGAGCATGGTCGATGACTACAGCCTGGGAGCAGATGAGCAGCAGTGTTGCATTGTGTACTATTGCAGATGCTATGTGACTCCCAGGAATGCATTGCAAGGGGTTGACATATGCTGCGCGCTGCAAAGAGCGTGCAAATGCCACAAACTGAGCCGCCAGAAACAAGACCAAAGCAGGGGCTGCAATGCGTGCCAGCATATGATGAAAGCCCTGAGAGCGCATACCATTCCCAGAGACGTGAGGAGCCCTGCACATCTGTCATGACAATGCTGACCTCCTTGGACACCAGCCCTAGCTGCTCTGCCAAACCTTCCTTCAGAGTCCCTGGCGGCTGCCTATGTCAAAGCAGTTCGAACATCACTCTCATGGCAATGAACGCCTGGAGTTTGGTCCCTTGCTGTCACTGCGCTTGACTGCTGTGAGCTACGCTCTGTACGCCCTGCAACTCTGTAGACTGCTGCTTGCAGTGTGTCTGAGGCTGTCCTAGTGAAGCGTTTCAGACTGTTGACACATACAGCACACACAGCAACGCCTGTGCTGTGATTGCCTTCTTGGAAGTTCAGTCTGCTTTCCTGTGCCCTTTAGCTGCTGCCAGTCACTCAGCATGCAGGATAGTGGGTTGACCACACGAAGCGCTGCAGCAAAAGATACTTAAGAGAGGTGGATGAGGATTAAGAGTGCTGGCTAAGTACACGTTGTAATTATCATTATTACTATTAGTGGTGGATGGTGCTACAGTGTTGTGAGTGACTTACATGTAGTGAGATGGCAACAGCCAAGTTGCCACTCAGTTTCAACATAGGCTCCTGTGCAGCCCAGTATGATACTTGGCTTCTCATTAAATTGACGCCAAAAGGTGTGGTCTTGTCTTTTCTTGTTTTTCACACTGGCTGAGGCAATGATGTCGTGAGTGACTTACATGAAATGAGATGGCAACAGCCAAGTTGTCACTCAGATTCAACCCTGGCTGAGGCAATGATGTTGTGAGTGACTTACACAGAAAGAGATGGCAACAGCCAAGTTGTCACTCAGATTCAACACTGGCTGAGGCAATGATGTTGTGAATGACTTATATGTAGTGAGATCTTAACAGCCAAGCTGTCACTCAGTGTCAACACTGGCTGAAGCAATGATGTTGTGAGTGACTCACACACAATGAGATGGCAACAGCTAAGTTGCCACTCATTGGCAACAGTGGCTAAGGCAAAGGATAGATGCATCGCCAGGGCATGCTGATGATGGGCAGCCAGCAAGTCAAGCTTTGGACATGTTCCAGCAGCGTTGCAAACAGGCACAGCAACAAGCCATCCCACACAGTTTGGGCAGAAGCACCATGACGTCAGGCAGGGTGCGAGATGCATCAGAGCACTAGATTTGGAAGATTTACGACCTGAGATGTGGTATGCCCAAGGAGGAGCGCTGTACCTGCGCTTGTGCCACAGCTGTTTGTAATTTGCGACGTCACCAGCCAGGCGTCTCCAGTACAAGAACGCCAGAAGGGCGATAGCAAGGATACCCACACCTCCGATCAAGGTGGGCGCTAGGTACACAGCCAAGGGCACCGCCTGTTGCTGATTACTGGATGACACACATGTCATGCTCACAGTGCCTGCAAGGCAGGTCACACTCAGCCATACTCTCCCTCCAAGATGGTCGACCATTCGAAGTGCCTTGTGTGAGCAAGCTGTGGCTTATCAAGCTAGTACCTATCTGGAGAACTGCTCTGCTGAGAGATGTTGCTTCAGCAGATACCTCTTGAGCAGCCAACTGACATGTTGTTGACCAGTCTACCCAACACGGCCAATGCTGACACTAGTCAGAAATTGCAAGACATGGCTGTTGCTGCATGGCAGGCCCATGAGACGAGAATGTTTGCAGAAGCACAGTTCGCCATGATGAACAACGCATGTCTGCAGATGCATTCAGTAGCGCTATGATCAAGATGTCACACATGCTCCTCAGCATTGGACTGCACTGTTCATAACAACTTAATGCAACATGCGTGACGACCTAGAGCAACGTGTGTGGCAATCTGACGCAACATGCGTAAACACCAACTGCTCAATGTGCAGAAAGCTCACCATTACTGGCTATGGCATACACCCTTTCATCACTCAGGGTTGAGCAGTTGCAACCCACCCAGCTGTAAAAGCTGTCATCAACATTCACAGTTGCAACCAGCTGGCCAATGGATGGGCCCAGGATGCTGCCAGCTGTACCATCTGTTGGACAGCTGTAATTGCTTGTGTAGGTGGTCCCAACAAACCCAGTAAAATCGCCCAAGATACTTGCAAATAGAGATCCATACTCTGAAATGAGAGTAGTAATCTGCACCACATGTAAAGCACAGTCATATTCCCAAAAGACACGTACGCCAGCATTGTTAGCTATAGCTCTTAAAAATGATCCAGGAGCTTGCAAATAAGCAATGTCCAGGTGCAGACCTGTTCATAGCAAAGTCAGGCTTAATCAAGTCACTATGAAACATTAGCTGCTGGCATTCTAAGGAAGCAAGTGCAAGCTGTGCAACCTGCACAGGAGACTGCATTGTCAAAGATCACCTGTTGCTCAATCTCAGGGTAGACTGCAGCGGGCCTATCGAAGGCAATGAATGGGCATTCCTGGCCTGTACTTGCAGCACTAGTTGCCGGACAGAACCGCAAGAAGTTGGGCAGGCAGTCAGTCTCATCTGCTGTATCAGCTACGCTGCCAGCCACTGCAACAGTCTGCAGTCACATGCAGACAATCAGGAGGACCTTCAGGCAAGGAAGCAGAGTTGAGATGCATTGGCAATTTGCAAAACGCCACATTCCAGGCAGTGGTGTTGCTTGCAGCTTGCATGAGTAGGACATTTTAGTCAGCTATACCTACAGTCAGCTACATCATGCCTGCAGGCAGCTGCGTGCAAACTGAGAGGCAAACCCAGGGCATAAGTTGATGATTCTGTTTGCGATCAGGCTGTGAAAGTTGCAAGTGCTGTCAGGCTGCAGGAACGTTACCGTGCCATTGGCAGAATTGGCCAAGGCTGCAATGTGGCTGGCATTGCACTGCAGCAAGGAGGTGTTGCGTAGTTCCAAGGTCTGAAACTTGGCCGCCACCAGAGGAAGCACGTCGGGGAAGCGACCTGTCAGCCCTGCAAATCACTCAGGAACTGCTGATGTCATGCCTTTGTGTCTTTTGCAGCAGGACACGTTTGCACACCGAATGCGCTGATGAGAATGGCCTGTTGACAGCAGTGGGACTGCTTGAGCGCAAAGTTTGCATTCTAAGCACATGCCCCAGAGCTGTTTAGTCTACGAAAAAGGCAGACTGATGACACCATAATAGCTGTCATTATGCCTTCCCACATGCTCGCATATCTGATGATCAACATGCAAAATATGTGGGGCAAGCTTCATGGCACATGGCCAATGCCATATTGCGCACATGCAGTTTGACAGTGCAGCTCATGCAGCACACCCATGTGAGACATGTGTGCTGACACAGCAAAAGGCCTGCAAGCACGACTAGATCTGTACCTGGATTGTCGCGCAATGAAACAAGCTGTAGGTCTGGCAACTTCTGACCCAGACTGGCTGGAATTGTCCCAGTCAAGTTAGCATCTGCAAGGCCAATGACTGCATGTCAAAACTGCATGACTTGCTCAATGGCAGAGAACAGCAGTTCAAGCAGGAACCAATTCATGCAACAAGCAAGGCATGTTTGGTTGAGCCAAACGTGTGGCAATGTCTCAGCTCAACAGTGCAAGTGTCAGCTTGACTCACAATCAGCTTGTGAGTCAAGCTGATTGCTGTCAAATGGGCCCCAAGAAACAAAGAAGGTTGCTGAGAACATGTAAACATGTGCTTTACACACAGCTAACAGGTGTGGTCATCACGCAGGTCAGCAGGCTGGGATTACTGTAACGTTTTGCCTGTCAGAAAGATCTGCGCCACAGATTGACTGCCTTGAGAGCAATACTGAGAGAAGAAGTCCCCTGCTGTCTCACAGCACGCTACACCTGACCACTGGCAGTAGCTCACGTCTGTAAGCAACAATGCTCACAATCAGTAGGGCTGTGATAGCAGGCTTGTAGGCAGGCATCAAGGGAGGCTATTGTGTCAGACAAGAGAGGCTATCTTCTGCTTGCAGGATCTTTGTGAAATATGATCATGAGGAAGACTACTTCCAGTGATGCACTGCATTGCTGTCGTGAGGCAAAATTGCAGCTATGCCTGGTAATAGTGAGAGGCCCAGGGTGTCTGATTAGTGCACAACATGCGCTGATGCACACACACCAAACCAAAGCAGTAGCAAGTGCACTGAAATTGAACAGCCACACGACTGAGGCACTCACTAGCTGTATTCCATGGGTACTTCACCAGCAGATTGATAAGCTGCAGTGTACGCTGCACGGTGCAATTGACAGACAGCGCATCTGCTGCTGCAATCACTTCCTGATACTCTGTGGAAAGATATGATATGTCAAAGCCTGTGCTGGAGGCCTGTGGAGCTATCACTTGCCAGGCCTCTCTGGCTGGTCAGCTGCGCACATTGCAAAGCCTCTGTATTGACAGCCGAGTGCTTTGTGTCAAAGGAGCTAGGCAACTGCAACAGCGTGCATGTTATGGATCTTTGTTAGCAGCGTGTTTGTATAGCATAAAAGGTCCTCAGCCCTGAATTTATCCACCCCACCTCCTTGATGTTGTCATGAAGATGACACAAGCAGACAATGCAACTGGTGTCGTTTGTATTGATGTGCACCACTTTGTGTGCAGTATGCACAAATCCCCATCTGCGGCCATTGAAAGACATTTGACAACGCCCTTCCAGGCGCTGAAGTCAACAAGCTGCTGCAGCAGCTGTCACGAACAGTCCGACCACACAGTTGACTATGAAGCGCATACAACAGCACATGCACCAACACACCCTTGTCAAGAAAAGACAATTTACTGGTCATGGCCTCTAATGTATAAGTACACTGAAGGATGGCACAGAAAGGTTGGTCAGAGTGAGTGTATCAGTCTACTCACAGACTTCAGCTGTGAACTAGGTAGGCAGCTGAAAACAGGATGATGGGTCATTTGGCCAAGCTAATTTCATCATGCATTATACAAAATGGGTTCATTCATTGTGATGTGTTCTTAGTAGGTCATCGACACCAAACTACTACCTCAAAACTTGAGTAGTATCGTACAACACATACGATGTCTGATGGGACAAGCTATTCTGAGGCAGGCCATCACATGCCACTGTCATCTTTCATAGAACAGCAGGGTGGCTTGACATGCCAGAACATCATGAAGACTAGCCTGGCGCACAACCTCATCTGATATACTGAACCACAGTGTGTGCTCACCAGCTGCAGCCAGCACATCCTGTTCAGGCTGCACTCTTCTGTACACAGTGTAATGACCATTGCCACTGCTGCCACCGTGATGCACCACAGCTGCAGTCAGGTGGTACACCATATCAGTGCCATGGAGGGTCCGGGCATGGCAGTCATCTTGCACCTTGTCCTCCAATATCTCAGTTGGACAAGGGGAGATGATAGTCTTGCTGGGGGAGGTGGCAGGTGCAGGGTAGGTGCTTTCATCCTGCTCTGTGTTGGCAGGTGATTGCCCAGATTCAGCATTGGCCCTTGAGCTGGCTCCACTGACATCAGCATGACCAGATGTGGATGCAGCTGCAGCTGCAGCAGCCTTGCCATCAGCTTCATCTGCAGTTGCACCATTACTACCACCTGCGGTAATATGGGCTTGAGAAGCAGTAGCTGGTGCAGAGGCTGCTTCATCCCCAACACCAGCATGTGTGGAAGCAACAGCATCATTCATTCTTGCTTGCTGATCTCCTGCTGCTTGATGCAAGCCTGTTGGGTTGCCATGTTCCTGACTAATGGCATCTCCAAGCACAGCATCATCAAGCAAACTGCCCTCTGACATCAAAGAAGAGGCAAGGCTCAGGGCATGAGACGCCAGGACTCTCTGCACTGGACCCGCCCTTTGGACGCTGCCCAGCCTGCCTGCTTTACCATTGGACACTCGCCTTGCCAACCTCTCAGCAACTGCTGCTGCTGCTGCTGCTGCTGCTGCTGCTGCTGCTGCCTTGGGTCCTGAACTGCCTTCATGATTGGATTCAAGAGTGCCATTAGGAGTGCTGAGCAAGTCCTCGTTGAGCAAGCTACTCTCTGAGGTGAGAGAAGAGGCCAGACTCAGAGCATGAGATGCTAACAGTCTCTGAACAGGCCCAGGTGCAGACAGGTGCACTGTTGCAGCATTCTGCCCTGTCATGGAAGCATCATCACCCTTGTGCTCATCTGAGGTGCCCTCTGGAGTGCTGGCAGCTGAAGCTGCCTGGCTTGCAAATGCACTGACCAGTGCAAGATCACCATTGCTGTATCTGTTGCTGTTGCCGGCCTTGAGCAAACCCAAGGGAGAGCTGGGGCCGGCACTGCTGCTGTTGGGGACAGCTGGGGCATCCCCATCAGGTGAAGCAGCCCTGCCGGTATTGTCAGGGTCATCCTTACTGGTTGTGACAGGCCTGCCAGTGCTGCTTGCAACATCTTCAGCAGCGCTGCTAGGAGCATCCTGAGGTGCAGAACTGCCCTTGTTGGAGTTACTGGAATCAGGACCCCCTGGGCCGACCCATTTGGCTTGAACAGGGCTGGCTAAGGCGGCGTACTGCTGGCTGATACCTGACAAGGGAAGCATGTTGGCTGCGCTGTAGGGGGCAACATCCAGACTGACTGGAAAGTTGACGTGGCCAGTCAGCTTGAGATGGTGTCCAGCGCTGGTCCAGAAGGCACGGCGCAGGTGCAGGCAGAGGGTCTTGGGAGCTCTGCCCAGTGAGATGCGCTTCACACATGCTGTTCCATCTGGGCTCCAGTCAAGGCCTGCATACACAAGCTTGACATGTTATAGGAAACAGTGCCAAGCGCTTGTGATCGAAAGCTGGGTTCCTGAGCGCCACCACGGAGATTCTGAGAAGGAGCATGCAATGCGAGCATGGCGCACAGCACATCAGAGGCAGAACATGGTGTTGTCATGTGATGCAGGCTCATGCAAGTGGGCAATGCAGTGTTAGATGGGTATGGTATGTGGTGTAGGGCGTTGGCTGAGCAATGATGCCACAAATGCGTATGCTGATCAGGCAGCTGCCGCATGGGATTGCAGGGCTGTCAGATTGATACAACAGAGCCGTCCTTTGGATACAGAATGCTACAGACCTGCGTCTGTTGCCAGCTGCTGATAATCCATGTCGGGCCAAGGGGCCGTTCCTTGCAACAGCCTTTCTATGACATCCCTCTTCTGCAGTTGAGCGTCTGCATCTGTGTCAGCACATTGACTGCCGCCTGCTCCATGACGCTCAGGCAAGTCCCCTTCTTCTGCTGATGTTGACACAGCAGCCATGGGTGCAGATTCCTGTTCCGGCTGTGCGTCAACAGGCTGGTTTCTGGCTGCAGCTGCCTGCGCTGAGGGCTCTAAAGCAGACTCAGCAGGGGGGTCTCGGCTTGCTGCCTTCTGAGCTGATGTCTCTGTGTTGGAAGCAATTGGTGAGTCCACTGCTGAGCTGGCTGGCCCTGATGGATGAGGGAAGCCGACTTTGCCATTGAATGTCTTGAGTGCTGCTCGCAGTGTGCACCTGCATAGCCAGATGATCAAGGTGGGGATGGCCAAACAGACTATTGATGCATTCATTACAATGGCATCAATTGGTGCTGTTTGTGTTGATGTTTGACGTGCTTGGGATCAAAGGAGTGGAGCGTAACTGCATGTAGCCTGTTGGCACGCACATGTAGCCAATTAGCAGGCACATGTAGCCAAGTAGCAGGCACATGTAGCCGATTAGCAGGCACATGTAGCCGATTAGCAGGCACATGTAGCCAATTAGCAGGCACATGTAACCAGTCAGCAGGCACATGCAACAACATGCAGCACAGTAACCGGGTCAAAGATGAACGTGAGCTCTGCTTGCTCTGCGCAACACTGCTGCAAAGCACGATTTCATCCAGGTATACAATGAGTGATGCCCACCTGGGGCAATGGACTCCATGTACCAGTTCCAGACTGCAGAAGTCAGCCAGACATTGCTGCAGGTGGGTTTTGTGAGCAACCACTGTCCTCTGCAGCTCAATCCTGCCATGTCTGTTTGTCACCTGAGCATCAACATTGCCATTGCGCAGGGATAGCAAATCAACCATGACTTTGAAACTGTGTGTAACGTTGACATCATCTGTAATTGGATGCATGAGAGTCTGTGCATGGCCTTGCTGTCTTGAAAAATATGCAAATTTGCATAAACAAGCTGCAGATGTTTGGTAATGGAAGGCCACAGAAGCAAGGTCCTGTCCCATTCATGCATTGCACACATTGATCAGCCTGAACAGCACACCAGGCCAATGTCTGAACAGGTAACAGTGCTGCCACTGTGGGTTGGTATTAGCCAGGCACAGATGCTTACACATGCTGTAACATTTGTCATACCTTGGTTACTGGCAGCGCCAATGGTAGCACGAAGAATGGGGCATGCTGAGTGGTGAAGCTGTGTCGACATTTGACGCACATCATGTCATTGACAGTAGTTCCCTGTAGAGGAACATTACCACAGGAGACCTCCGTGATGCTGCTGGAAGCATCATGCCTGACTGTGGCTTTGGCATCTGATGAGGTTGTGCTAGGCTGATGACTGATGTTGGAGCTGAAGCTGGAGCTAGAGCTGCTGCTGCTGGCAGAGGTTAAGGGAAGTGACTCGTCATGCCTGTTGGGGGAATCAAGATGAATCATTTTGTGCACTGTTGGCTGCTTGTGTTCACTTGAGCTTGCTGACAGCAAAGAGGAGATGAATCTCCATGATGACTGTGCTTGCTGCAAAGCTCTGCCAGGAATTGAGGCTTGTTTGGCAAACTCTGAGGCCAGAGTACCATACAGAAGCTCCAAGACTTCTGCAGAATCGTTCTGCTCGCCGTCTCTGAGACAGTCTGCAGGGAGGTATTCCCTGCGTGTAATAGCAGGTTGTGACCTTGTATAAAGGTGCCATGGAATCTTGCCAGTCTGATAGCTTCACAACACGCACAAGGAGGTAGCATTACGTGCAGTGTGAGGGGTTGACGTACCGGAAGGCATCCAAAACGGACCGAGGGCTGATGCTGCCGTTGCGAGGCGGAGATGATGGCTTGACAAGAGCATCGAGACACTCGGAGATCGCACTGGCTAAGGGGACGTCATCGTTGGCCGCAGAGGCAGCGACTTGGCGCAGGTGCTGTACCGCCGCTGGCGAAGACGCGAGAGCCTGCTCATACACAGATACCTCATGCACAGCATTTTGACGGAACGGCATCACCGAGGGGACGAGGCGATGCAGCATACCTGAAGTATAGCATTCAAGAAGCAAGTGTTACCAAGGTTTCGGATGCCACACACGCTCTGCCTAGGCGAAGACATAGTCGGGCTGCAAAGTGACCATTGGCAATTGTCCATGCTGCCAGCGCAAAGCTCCAAAGTACGACGCTTTGGCCGTAACGCCAACATGCAAGCAGGTCATGTCATTGCAACTTCTTATTTGCAACCGTATGCTTGCCCGACATGCGCTGCCCTGACTACACCTCGTGACAATCATTCGCTTCAGTACAGTGCACCAGCATGTTTAATGCAACATGTGTTCTGCATAGTATCACTGCACGAGCTCGTCTCTAGATCTAGAGTTCGATATTTTGAAACATAAAAATAGCAATACACCAATGCACTGCTGACTGGTCTCCAATGACGACAAACAAGTTTGCCTCATCCCAGTATTGTGTGTCCCAGAGGTGCACTTGTGCTTGTCCACATAGAAGACCTTCAAAACACTCGAAAGGAAAGAAAGGAAAGTTTACGCTTTTCAGCCATCGTAACGGGAGCCTCCCAAGGCGGCAGCCCGGGACCATGGGACATAGACCAAAGGCAAAAGAAGAATCCTAAAGCTAAGGTGGATCTGGTCTGTTCTGTCTGCGTTTATCTGTCTTCTCCCTCTCTCTTCAAACACTACTGTAGTGCATGATGACAAGTTTCCATTGAGATAGGCATCACACCCTATTTGCAATGCTGAAAATAGGCTAACCCTGACAGCACTACAAGCTGCCATGGGCACATTTCAAATAGGAACTCAAAGCACAAAAAATGCGCTTAGATAGGTTCATGTGTTGATCATGCTCAACATAGCTGGCATTCACAGCTGGCATTCAAATTGATTTGACAGTTCACTAGCAAGTGAGCAAGAAACATCTTGCAAGCTTCCAAGCTCTGAGGCAATGTCACACCACACAGCAACAGCAGCTCACCGATTGTTGTTTGTAAGCAATCCTGTACATGAAAAGGAGCGCCATGAACTCCCACTTGTGCTATACACATGTACACATGTACTGTACGGTATGTGATTATGTAGTTATATGCAATCTATAATTCTTTTCAGTCTGCAGCAATATACAAAGAGTTGTATCACCTTCAAGCTGTCTGCATCATCATGACTGACTATGACCATCAATGACGGCATTATTGAATGTGCACTTGAGCTGCAGCCCAATGTGTTTCATCCCCAGGGTTGTAGTCAATCAATACCAAAAGGCATAGTCTTTTTGTTCTTGCTGCATCTGGGCCACCTAACAGGAAGCGCTTTCTTGCGTTCATGCTGAGTTCATTATGACTGGTGCTAGAGGCCTCTGCCCAAGGTATGCAGTTGATGAACTCAACAGCTGCAGGAGCTTGTTGTCTCAAAGTTTCTGGCGCCTGTGCTGACAGGCTATGCAACATTGCCTAGCAGATACCTGCCACTTTGCATTGCATGTCAATATTGATTTGCCAGCATCTTCTGTTCTGCAGTCACCATGGTACCAGTCACCATGGACCGGTTCCCACTCAGTGGCTGGCAGATAGATGAAATCCGTAGCAAGTCACAGTATGGTCACTGGTCAAGCTCTTGTCCTAAAATTGCTTGGTTGAGCTGCATGATGAGATGACACTGCAGCTGTTAAGGCTCATCTGCAATCAGACAATACAGTGACAGCTGCACCAGGATGGACATCAAAGGCAGCAAGCAGCCACTTCTCTGTGGTTAAGCTTTATATGCAAGAGCTCATGCACAGCTTTGTGCTGGGTGACGCGCTCACCTGATGGTGCTTAAGCTGGGCCACGGGTGTCAAGTAGCTGAAGATGCTGCAAGACGTGGCAGCAGATCCTGCAGAGCATAATGTGGCTCTGAGAGGAACTGCATCAATCAAAATTGCGGGCCAACCTTCAGGGCAAGTTTCAGGGCAGGTTGACTGCAGCTGCAACCAAGGCAATCAAGGGGCAAACAGAGGTTTGCTGCCACAAAGCACCAAATTGTAAGCCTGAACACGTCATCCTGAGCTGCATTCAAGATGCCCTGAAGCAGCGCCTGAAGTTTTGGAAGAATGCCCGGTCAAATAGAAGACAGCTTGACCTTGTAATTTGGTTTGGCAAGCTTTTTTAATCTTTTTCTTCTCGTTTTCTTTGTGTTCTTTTCTTTCCTCTTAGTCCTAGGTGGCAAGTGTAGGGCAAACCTGCGCGGCTGCGTCTCAGCTTGATCGCGAATCGCCACGCGCCAGGTGAAACGTGCTTGTAAACCGTCAGAGAGCCTGCGATATGAATTGCGAGCCTGTCGTTGCGAATGCCGATCCACAAGCTGCCTTCGAGACTATCGAATGCCGCGAACAGGACGTTCACCTTGCGGCCTGTATACAGTCGTTACGTAACAAACCCAGTGCCAACAACATTCGTACTCGTTGTCGAAAAACGACTGCGGAACACTGCTCATGAATGCTTGATTGTCTACAAAAAGAGGCTGCGAAGCAGCTTACCAGGCCTTACACATATCGCGACTGAGTACGACACCGGTGCGATGTCGGCATACCAGCAGCAGAGCCTCTTGCTGTATTCAAAAGTAGCAGGACTGTATGTGATGCAAACCCTTTATAGCCTTTCATTCTGAAATGTCGTACGTGCGTGTCGCATGCCACGACGACCTACTGAGTCTTATACAGACAAAGCGCGTCTAGCATGCTGATCCCGCCGAATGATAGCCTGTACGAAGCAGCTTCCCTTTCAGCTTCCTAGTACATAACACCGAGTATCACCAAATGTTCACAACATCTTGGTACATCTGACTGCAGGGCATAGCACAGTTACATTGTGCTATTGAACTCATCGTTGCACCTTGCTCTGCGCACAGGCTCGCACCAGCGTGTCCAACTAGCAGAGTACCCTTGTTCAGATATTGGGCCCATGGGACCCACAAACTTTCCTTTAAGGCTGTACATTAAGAACTTGGAAACTCCATGGAAAAGTTACGGATCTATAGGCCTCACAGGAATGCTTATTCTGCAGACCTGTCAGCTGACCGGTCAAATCAGAAGATTGAGCTACATGTACATGTGCGCCAGCTTAGGGCCAGTCCCACCAGGTAAAAAGCACGCACCTAGTTTTTGAATTCGCTGCAGGCGTTACGGAAACCGAAGCGTTTGAGGTGGACAAAAGCTCGAATAAAGTGGGACCGCCGCGGACACCTGCAGCGCAATCACCACCGAGCCCTCGGAGAATCATCACATTGTCCGTCGGTACATCGGCCCCACAGGACCACCTTCCGGTGAGGTGCATACACGGCTAGGGCAGCTGGACAATCCGTTGACTGGGTAACCAGAAAGCTCACAGCTGATCTTTGGGGATCTCAGTATCAGCGTTGTATAGCTTCACTTTATACACTGCTAAGATGTCCGGTGACTCCCCTGCTGACGGGCTTCTGACAAAGTTGAGAAGCTTTGTTCAGGCACGAAGCATGCAGGAGCACTGGCAGGTGATACCTCAGACCGAGGAAACAGCTGGCTGCATGTCGGACGTAAACATCTGATCCAGGACTTTGGGCACCTTGAGCTTACAGCAATGACTGCACTGCACAGTCTTTGCACGTCGCACCTCCTGGCTCATGGTTGCATGCCAAGTTTGCTTCTTGCAGGCATACACTATATTTTCTGACATGGTCGGATGGGATGTGCCGCCTGTCCTTCTCGAAGGCAGAGAGAATCTACGAGTTGTTGCGTACATGGCTAAGCGACTAGCCAAACTAGACTTTGAGAAGCATTCAGTCAAGGTAGAGCCAACAATGGATGGCCATAAGCAAATTTCAATGATCTGCACATTTCATGTGACTGTGCTGCCAGAGTTCCTTCCCATACCCACAATCAAGCTGAAAGCTACTGTAAATCTTGAAGTTTCTGATGAGTTTCACAAGGTGAGACAGCTATGCAGACCCTGACCAGCATTGAGTCTAGCATGCTGATGATCCCCATGCAGTACTCATTGCTGTGTCTGCAGAGAACTGCCATGCTTGCACAACATGTGCAGCTGACAGTGCTGCAATGCTGATTGCACTTCTGGTTGTTGGTCAGCCAATTGGATCTATATCTAATTCAGCAAATCAGACTGTCCTTATGCGCAAAGTTTCGAGCTTGCATCCTTACTTAACACAAGCATTACAAGTTGCCTAAACAACAAAGACACCGTTGGTGGAGCACATTCTGCAGCTTTAACCTGACAGCACTCATATAAGTTTGCAGGTGACATCAATATATGGCAGGATCCACAACCTCCCCTGCCTTCCTGACTTCATTCGGCGCATCAATGCCTACTGTTTGGGCACCATCGGTGTGGCCACTGAACCTTGGTGGAGTCAGACTGTCTGCCTGTATGGCGATTACTCTTACCAGAACAAGACCAAGTGACATAAAAGCAAACACACCTGTATCTTGCCTATCACGACATAAGATGCAGCGCATGTAGATGAACCTGCATGGCTGTTGAGCCATTGGCAGCTGTCTACATGCTTGTTTGGACTTCCAGTTGACTCCTGGAGTCAACTCTCAGTTCACTTGAATGACAGCACCTCACCTGCAGATATCGATATGCAACACCATTTTCTTTTTGTATTGAAACAAGAAGCAAACCTTGCCATGGTGTCCAGGTTTTCAGCTGATTTTCCTCTTGAATCGCTTGGTTGCTCTCTAGCGCTTCTTTATTGACTGCCTCTGCCCCCTTCTTGCCTATAGTCCTTGCTTAGCAGAAACTATTGCAGCCATTGACGTTGCTACTGTTAATACTTTTGTGACAATGAGTCTGTCAGGCTCTTATGGTTGAGAGCATACTTGCTTGTCAAGTGTACCTAGTAAATCCTGGCTCAAGCCAAGAGATGTGTCAAAACTCCTAGCAAAGCAAAGTTTGTTTTGAGAGAACTATGCATGCATAGACAGCTATACAGCGCCTTCTTGCAGCTATGTTGCTGTATACATACATATGCCTGCCTCACGTATCATACCCCTGCCATTTGTGCATGCTCTGCAGGAAGCTGCGGTAGCCCGCGAATTTGGACATGCCACACATCATGGCATGTGCGAGGGTATTGTCATTTGCTTTTGATTTTGCTTAGCCTTCCATTACTCTCACATGCCGTCAGGGTTGCAGCGGCTCCTCACAGGTGTTCTGAGAACTGTAATGCTGTGTTGCTTCCTAGGCAGCTGCTCATGAGCAATGGTCCCGGAGCGGTGAGACAAATGTGAAACAACGTTGAATCAACATCACAGATGGTACGACCGACATCAAGGTCATTACGAACTGCAGCAGCCCTGTATATCAAGCAATGAGTGGCATGGATGATGCGCGATGATGTTTGAGTAAAACAAGTGCACCGCTCGCGCGGCTGAGGAGCATGCGAAGGGCGGCATGTGCTTGTCCCGCTCCCTTTCGTAGCACTGTTGGAGACGAAGAGCTTTCGACTGTTACAGTGAGAAGCTTGCAAACCTTCTTTGGTTGCTGCACTATGACAACCTACCACTTACCGCAGACCAGCTCTGTGATCACTCCTATACTGCTTGTGTGCTCAGAGCTTAACCCCTCAGCAGTGGCAACAAGCTCACGACAGCACTGGCCGAGTACAGAAATTTCGGCAGACTTGCAAGCTCATTCGGAAAAGGGGTTTGGCCAAAGAGTTGCGTTGTCAGGTATTTGCCCATGCGCAACACTTCAGCGCTGTGCAGTTCACAAATTTACACATGCTTGGTCATCATCGTCCACTCCTGTTGCAGGCCTGGCCATTGCTTCTGAGCTGCTATGCTCCTGATGAAACAGGTGCTGGAAGACAAGCTGTAAAGTATGTTTGGCTGGCATCAAAACAAGTTGGCGAGGACTGCTTTCAGCACCTGCATTTGACTGTTCTGTCTAGCTGCAGTAAGTCTTGTGTTGCTTGCATGGCAGTGATGCAGCTCAGCAGGAACTCAACAGCTTACTGCAGCAAGCTGCTGCACCAGATGCTCACAACAACTTTGAGCTGAGCAGTGGAGGGGAGACATGGGAACAGAATGTGCGCCGGATTGCCACTGATGTGGTACGCAAAGACCTGCATGGTCATGTTTCCTGCAATATTTCATGAGCTGGGTTTCAGTTCTGCTGCCATGTTGGTACAGCTCTCTCCAGCAATGCATACAATACTGTATTGTCACCAGGTTGTTCCACGTCCATCCCTCAAACATGAGACTGCATGCATTCTTGAAGGCACCTCTATACTATCACAGCAGCTAGCAAACCATATCTTGGGATGACCTCATCAATAGTATCATGAGATGACAATTCATAGCAGACTCAAGAATGCTGCACCAATCTTCGCCACTTTGCCCATGGCTGATTAGCTCATATTTGCATTGCGCTGCATACAGGTCGTACACAGAATTGACAACATCTTTGCTGGTGCAGAACAGGACTGACTGTGGCTCCGGTAACATCACTGCAGAGGAGAGGAATGCAATTGATGTACGGCTGACGCACATACTGACAGCGTATGCGTACTGTGATCCGGTGGTCGGATACTGTCAGGGTCAGGCTCAATGCCTCTACCTTGGTCATGCCATTTTGCCACAGTAGTCTATGTGTGTGTTTTGGGTTTGGGTCACATAAATGGCTTTTGCCCATCTGCTGCTGGCATGGCTCACAAGAAAGACAAGAAAAGAAAAGCAAAGTTTACTTTACGCTTTTCAGCTATCATAACGGGAGCCTCCTAAGGCGGCAGCCCGGAGCTAGACATGGCTCACACTCTTATCAGTGTTGCTGCCGGCCCTCTTAATGACACTGACTGTCATGTGCCTTTAATATGCCCTGCTTTATTGCAGCTTGCAGCAAGTTTCTAGCATCATGCCACAGCATGGCAGCCCATCAGTTCCATTTCAATGATCCTTCGTCAACACACACCACAACTGCACTATCAGCTATGACAAATAGAAAAGCAAAGTAAAGAAGGACAGCAGCTGGCATACGTTTGTCATAAACATGTTTTCCACAGGACCAACATCAAGACCTGTGTGCATGGCTGATGCAGGTATGGCTGACATATTGTCACCTTTCTTGCTGGTCTTCCCTCAAGATGATGCACTGGCCTTCATGTGCTTTGCTGCATTCATGGGCCAGATCCGGCAGAACTTCTTGGAAGGGCAGCCAGGAGTGCACTCCAGTATACAGCATATTGGCAGTTTGCTGCAGCATGCTGACCCCAAGCTCTGGAGACAAATAGGTGAAACCCCACCCCAAGTTAAATTAAAAACCTCTTAATCCCTGGGCAGCCAGGTATAATACTTGGCTTCTCATTAAATTGACGCCGAAAGGCGTAGTCTTTTCTTTTCTTTTTCTTTGAAACCCCACCCCCACTTGTTCAAAAACGTATGGTCTGTGATAGGCTCTGGGCAGCCCAGTATAATACTTGGCTTCTCATTACCTTGACGCCCAAAAGGCCTAGTCTTTGCTTTGCTTTTTCTTTTCTTTTCTCTGTGATAGGCTGCCTTGCATGTGCAGCTGTATGCCAGTTGTTGCAAAGGCAGGCAATGCCAATTGTTGAGGACAAAACAACGCAGTGGCCTCTGGGTGTCTCTCTACCATACAGCGCCATGTCGATTTACAAACCAAGCAATCTGTTCAGCTCTCTGGGATTGGCAACTGCCAAGCGCCAAAGTCGCAGCTGACATTTACGTTTGGTGCTATGTTTGAGATGCTGTTGGTTCGCATCTCAGCTTGCATAAGGGCGCATGCATGCCCCATGCTCTGAGACCAGCTATTTGAGCGCGTCAATGCAGCATGTCTTTACACACAAGAATGACTCTAAGCAGGGTTGCTGAGGCTCTGCAACAAGCTATCAGACTTGTTGGCTGACCAAAGCTCTTAGTAGTCTTCTTTTTCTTCCAGTCAGGGGTCTTACAGTCGTTGGGGGCCAGCTAGCCCATTTGACTAAATTGCAGTTTTTCATCAGTAAACAAACAAGACAAAACCGTAACATAGACAAACAAAATCTTCATCAGAAGAGTGTTGGAAATTGTCAAAGTTCATCTTCTTCTTCGTCGCCGTCTTCTTCTTCTTCCTCCTCTTCTTCTTCCATAACTGTACCAGGGCAGCAGTGTTCTCCCAGGCAATACAAACTACTGATCCTGACTCGGTATGCTATTGTGGTGTGCAGAGAAGCTGGACATGTCCACGGGGGTGTTTGCCTTCCGCATGCTGGTGTGCCAGTTCCGGCGGGAGCTCACCTTTGATGATGTCTTTGGCTTCTGGGAGCGCCTGTGGGCGGCCGAGCAGATGGCTCATTGCCAGCTCAAGGTCTGTCTGTCTGTCTGTCTGTCTGTCTGTCTGTCTGTGTCTATCTGTCTGTGTCTGTCTGTCTGGTTTCTGGGAGCGGCTGTGGGCGGCCGAGCACATGGCTCATTGCCAGCTTAAGGTCTGTCTGTCTGAGCATACCTGCGACCCATTTTGTTCCACTCATTGCCAGCTCAAGGTCTGTCTGTCTGAGCATACCTGCGGCCCATTCTGTCCCGTTCATTGCCAGCTCAAGGTCTGTCTGTCTGAGCATACCTGCGACCCATTCTGTCCCGTTCATGGCCAGCTCAGGGTCTGTCTGTCTGAGCATATCTGTGACCCATTGTGTTCCGCTCATTCAGTGCAACAATCAGCCCCTTTGTCATGTCATTCATCTGGAACATGTCTCGACTCAGTCATTCGTTTTGTCCTTTCATTCTCTTGTTGGATCGACCAGTTCATTGCTTGTGCATACACTCATTCATTCCTTCATTCACGCAATGATGCATTCATGCATGCATTCCCTGCCTAGTTTCAAAATCCCATTGTTTTGTTCTTTCTTTCATGTTTTCACCTAACTTGTTTTCTGATACATTCACAACTTTATTCCCTAATGGTCAGCTAGCGGCAGCCCTGAGTATTATCATGTACAAGGTCCTGTTCTGACAGTCTTCACACCAACCGCAGCGTGAGCTAACAAATAATACTAATAATTCACAGGTGTTCCAGCTAATCGTTTTTGCCAGGTACCTACGAGGTGTGCCTGAACCCTAGTCCTGTGAGCCAACATGCAGTGTGAGCTGTTGTGGTCCAATTGACTGAAGACATCAGCTACGTTTGGTGCCACCGCGCTACCAACTGCCACCGCATCTATGTTCCCTGGCAGAGCAAAAACCTGCTTGAGTAGCTTCTTATCAGTCCTGCATCCTACTCACATCATCAACATGGCTGTTGCCAGCCATGCTTACTGTATCCCATAGCTCAAGCTTGGGAGAGTACTCAATCTTCTGTGGGTGCATGAGCTCGCATACATTTTGGATGTTTTGAAATATGCCAAACAAAGTCCTGCAGCACAGCACAAACCACTAACCATGGCAGCTTACTTGTTCATTGCCTGTAATTCATTGTGATCAATGTTGTGTCTTGAACTGCAGGATCACTGCATTGCAGCACTGCTGCGATTGAACAGGAAGCAGATACTGCGGCTGCGCTCTCCTGAAGACTTCATACAGGTTTTGCTCACTCAATGCTTGCACACAGATCCTCACAGCCAATTGATTGATTGGTTGGTTGGTTGATTGATTGATTGATTGATTGATTGATTGATTGATTGATTGATTGATTGATTGATTGATTGATTGATTGATTGGTTGATTGATTGATTGATTGATTGATTGATTGATTGATTGATTGATTGACTGACTGACTGACTTGCTGATTGACTGATTGACTGATTGATTGATTGATTGACTGATTGACTGATTGATTGATGTCATGCCTGCTAGTGCATTGACTGGGGCTTGTTGTAGGCTTTCCAGAGTCACCCTCACTTAGAACAAGTGGCAGTCTTCAATAGCACTTCTTTGAGTCTCTGCATGATGTGAACGCCATACCAGGTCGCAATTGTGGCATATCAATCGCATATAGTCCAAGTTGTCAGTCAGCGTTTGCAAGGCTTTAGGTCATCCATGCTGGCATGTGTCCTGGTTCACAGCATCAACAAATGCAGTCAAGGGATCACACCCGTAGTCAGCTGGATACCAGGGTCTGTTTGTGTTGCAGTTTGTCAACAAAGACATCATACCACTGGACGGCCCGGCAACCATCAAGGCTGCTTACAAACTGTGGAAACAGACAGGTAGCAAGCAGAAACAGCAACCAGCCAATGAGAAGTGGCAAAGGCTGTCAAAGGCTGAGACTGCGCCTCCCAAAACCAGCGACACCCTGAAAGTGCATGCTCAGGCTGCATCTGAAGATCAGATCTGACAGATGTTTTTTGTAAGGATTATTGCCCAAATTTTGACCAGTGTCACGTTCTCCAGAACACACTTGACATTGCATGAGCGCAATATTCACGGACTACAAAGCCCACAGTATTTCCTTGAAGGGGAGTGAACTATTGAGTCTTTGCTCACGTGTGGGATAGTTCATGCAACAGTCTGCTTGTGACACTCAGGGTTTTTAGCGCTTGCTGATGTGGCACATCAGTGTGTGTTCGTCAGCCAGCAGTCTGTCTGTGGCAGATTTGGTAGATAGATTTGGACCATGTTGGTCAGGCAAGCAACATAAGTGTGTTTCACATCATTGTGCCATGAACACATCTGCCTCTTCAGCATCAGGCTTGTGTTTCAGCCTTTTACTTCAGCAGTAACTCAAGTGTTGTCTGAACAAATTGCTGTAGTACACCATTCTATGAACACAAACTGTCCAGCAGCAAAAATTTAAGACGCCTGACTTGGCTTACTTGATGTTGCGCTCTATCTCGTCACACCAGGTGTCGCAAATCAAATTGCATTGTATAGGTGAAAAGCTTCCTGCTGTGACATTGACACTGCTCTATCTTTGCATAAGCATACAAGGTTGAACGCGTGTAAACTTGTAAGGCATTGGGCTGCCTGAAACATCAGGTCGTGGATTTTGTGGTGTCATAACATGCCTTTTTTCACATTTCGAATGTCTGGGATGCCATTATCCTGCAAAAGCATTATGCCATGTTGCAGAAATGACGTGAATGATCTGCATTCCAACGCAGACATTCATATGATCATGTTGCAAACCACAACTGCTCAGTTTTCATCAAACCTGACATCTTTGTCTGCAATGCACACTGGCACAGCTCATTTGTGTGCAGCATGCATGGCACTGTTCATCACTTACCACTCTCTTGGCAATGTTAAACTGATCCTCAAGGTAAAGCAGCTCTCTAGCGCGTTCATACTTCTTCTTGTCCTGCATTGGAGGCAACACCGGTGACAATAGGAGCACATGTGTTGCCATCACACCAACAGACAATGCTTGGCGCTGCATGCAACTTGGCCTGGGGTTGTTGCATGTGCAAAGCAATCAGCAGGCAGCAGAGGATGGAGCGTGCAATGGATAGGCTTCTTTTCTTTCAAGAGAAAATATTTTTGAAAGCATTGCATCTGTGTACAACCTTGCACATGGCAAGCTGTCTTGCAACAGCTTTGGGCAACCACATAAACAATGCATTGAGTCAGTTGCATGGCAAAGATTGATCAACTTCCTGCGTAGAGTCATTCCTAACACTGTGTAGAGTACACCTTATGCGCATGTCAGACTGCAACGCCCACATCACATGGTTGATATGCAACAGAACATGAGCATCACAGATTTGCTGGCCAATGTGAATTTGCAGAAGCCTTTACAGTTGCTCTTGCAGATGCCAGAAGAGGTGATGCTGACCTTTCTCAGGAGGAAGATGACATCCTTCTCTGATACCTTGGTCGATCTTGAATGGGCAGATGCAAGAGTCTTCTGCCATGTGTCAACAACATAGTTTATCACCATATCCTGCAGTAACACTCAGTGCTCACTGCAGTAACACTCAGTGCTCACTGCAGTAAAACTCAGTGCTCACTGCAATTACACTCAGTGCTCACTGCAAACTGCTCCCACAGTGACAACAGGACTGCCAGACTGTGATTGTCATGATGAGTGCAATTAAGCGCTGCAGGTGCTGCGGCTATGATGCTGCTCAAATGCCTTGGGACATACAATTGCCAGATAGCTCAGGCGAGAGCATGTAAGAGCGTTATATCTGCTGCAGCCAGCTTCTGTCAGGCGTCACTAGAAGTACAAGGCACAGCTGCATAGGCTGAATATGGCTTCACAAGATGATTGCATCACTTTGTTGCTAAGTAGGAGGGTTTCTTTGCGACTGACAAGAAGTCCAACAAATACAGCCTCAAACCGCATTTACAAGAGTCTTGGCATGAGCACATGTTGTATGCGCTGCAAGGTGCCCGCAGTACATATATGGCCAGCCTTGAAGGGTCCATCATAAGCTCACCTCCACAAGGTCAACAGACTCCTTGTAAGGTGTGCGGTCGTCGCCAAAGCCATACATCATGTTTGCCACTGCAGCAGTCACAGCTGCTGGAATCTGGTAACCCCTGGGCATAAGCAGAAAGCAGAGAAAGGCTGCACAAACTCACAGTCCTTTGCCAGAAGCCCTTTCGTGTCCAGCACCTTCTCCGTGACAACTTCATCTGCATGGCACAACTTTGCTGAGATGAACGACGTGTGAATCAGGTTTGACTTGTCTGCCCACAAGATCTACAGCGCCTGCAGTTTTACCTGGAGCCGGAGTTCCTGCCTTCTTTTTCTTACCCTTTGCGACTTTGGCTGTACTCATCTCGTGCTATTTGCCGTGTCAACTTTGTGCTGCAACGGCTGCCAATTGTTTACAACAAAAGTTGAGCTCAGAAGTTCGTTGCTGCCCATACGCTGATCGTATAACAGACCCTCAGTTACTTGTCGTCCTTGGTGTTCCCGAACAAGCCAATACGTTCTTTGGCCTACAACTCAAGACCCGGCGGCCACGAAGCTACCTGACAAGCCCAACATGCTCGGCACTAGAAGAGTTCTGAACTCCTGACACCCCCCACGGTCGCTACGCTCATTTTTGAGTGTGTCTGCTCCGGAACCATGCAAGCACCACCACCTAGATGCAGCATGCATGCATATGCCTATTGTCAGCGCTCGATACTTTGGTTGGTCACAAGCAGCAATTGTACGCAGCAACCAACGTATCAGCATGCGACCACCAGTGCCAGCCACCTCGACCTGCTGTGCGACTGCTGAGTTGCATACAGCTTGTTCTGTAGACTATACTAGACACCAAAAAATGCTTTTTCAGTCATGAACTCTATACAGCGTTCAACGTGTGCAAGAACATGAAGCCTCTCTCTGTGCAAAGGCATGAGCATGTGCAAGATTGTCTACGATTTGTATCTGCTGCTGCTGCTGCTGCTGCTGCTGCTGCTGCTGCTGCTCAGCAATAAATACGGCTTTATCGAGACTGGATCCAGATTTATGGTCCAGACCATGATTGGTTGCCATGAGTGAGAAGAACCCCTATAAACATGACTCAGCAAGCTGATTTTGCCTGCCTTTATGCTGATCATGGCATGCTGTGGAGAGCATAACATCACGAGCTTAGGCAGCTCAAAATGCTTGCTTCGCTGTCTCTGCCAAGCTGGACCAAGCTGAAGCTCGTTTTGCAGCATGTCCGTAGTGATCTCTACAGAGACCACGCAGTATGCCGGAGCGAGCATTGCAGCAAAGACCACATCTGCATGGGTTCATTGGTCTTTGGGCTGACATGCCATTATGGTCATGTGGAAGCAGGAGATTCTGCTGCTTCCATCACACGGCCTGCTGTAGGTACAAGCCTGGGGATGCCATCAATGATTGGATATGCTACATTGATCTCCTCACTGATCAGTTCTTGCTTGCCAGCATCATACCTATGCAGCACAACCAGCAGCAAAGCACTGCGCTCATCTGGCTCTTGACAGTAAAAGACAGTGCAGACCAAAAGAGCTTGCCCACCTGAGATCTCCCTTGGTCAGCGGACACACCAGGCAACGTAGGATTGCTGGGTCAAAGTGGGGTGAGGCTGCAAGATACAAGCTATAAATGCTGTGAAACATGCTGCAGACTTGTGTAAATTGCAGACACATACGAGAGGCAGCTACAACAGGTGCAGGATCAGCAGGAGGACAACCTGAATGCTGCGGGGCCACGGACGAATTGGAGATAGGAACTAGCCGAGCGTTCCCAGCGATCTGCGTGAGTATGCACACAACGTTGCTGTATGCCAACGTGGCGCAGGCCAAGCATTCGGCAGCTCTCGCAAAACGCAAACCTGCGAAGGACCCTTGGACAGAATTTGTGTGGCCGTGCGTCTGACTGCTTGCAGCATGATAGGCTTCGTCTGCGTTCCGCAGGTTGTCAATGCCTCTCATAAAGCCAGTTGTGTTTTTTGTTGTGCTCCGAAACCAGCAGTTCGCTGAGACACCTTGCGCCTCAGGTTCTGAATGAATGCTGCCAGCTTCGCGCGGCAATGATCTGTAATAATCAGTTATCGACTGTCCAGGCGGTGTGCAAGCAAAGTTTCAAACCGGCTGAGAGACTGCATGTCTTGCGAAGACCAGTGAGGGAACGCTCACAACAAGCAAGTAGACGCTGCAGACGGTGTAGCAGGACTCCTGTGCAGACGAAAGCGGCCGGAGATGTCTTTGCGCTCGATTTTGACGGAGTGATGGTCGACTCGGAACCAGAAGTGAGTGAGCTGGTCGCTCGTCAATCGACTGCAAAGCGAGCTAACTGCGTTATCAAACCAAACACAAGCTTTTCGATCCTGCAGATATCATCTTCAGCTGTAGCCGCCGCAGCCGAGTATTGGCCAGAGCAATTTGGCAACCTTGACCAAGCCACACATGACCAACTGCGACGTGATATGCGGCAAGTTCGACCAGTCCTGGTGAACGGTGTGGAGGCACTAGTCATGGTATTTTGCTGCTCTGGTTCACATTGGCTAGGTCAGCTGCATGTCAGCTTTGACAGAAGACCCCAGCGCCTGCGCTTCTTGAGCTTGAGTTCATGCATGTTTGCCTGCAGGCCAGGATGGTGCTTGAAGACCCCGGATGTGTTGACAGCATCATACAGGACTGGCAGAGCGTGTTGCCAGCAACGCTGAACAAGTGGAAAATTGAGCAGAAACACTTACAGATCTTCTTTGAGGATTTCCGTAACAATCTGCTTCAGAACAAGGAGGTAATAAAACCACAAAAGCATTGCTGAAGCGCTGTGCCTGCACTGCTATTGCCATCTTGTGTCTATGAGCAAGCTGTCTCACAGTTTGCCAAGACTACAGGATGAATGGGTGAAAAGGCATGTGATGTATCCTGGCTTAGAAGAAACCCTCAAAGCTTGTAAGTACCCTTGGTATATAGTCACATCAAGAGCCAAGCATAGGACTCTGAAACTGGTAGATGCAATGCTCGATATGCAATGGCCAGAAGACACACCCAGGCTGTACTGCAAGCTTCTCCCTCCGAATCAACGCAAAATTGAAACGTTGCAGTAGGTGCTCCTCTGCTCTTTCAAAGCAGACTTTGCTGTTAGCTTTTGCTTGCATCACACTGAATTTGGTGTTGTTCAGGCCGCTATGGTGACATGCTGTGCTGTGCTGTGCTCTGCTGTGCCACGCAACAGGCTGAGCATCTTGCTCTGCACTTCTGGACTTTACTTGCTGATGCACCACTGCTGTGCTGTGCTGTGCTGTGCTGTCCTGTGCCGTGCCGTGCCGTGCCGTGCCGTGCCGTGCCGTGCTGTGTCGTGCCGTGCCGTGCCGTGCCGTGCCGTGCCGTGCCGTGCTGTGCTGTGCTGTGTCGTGCCGTGCTGTGCTGTGCTTGAAAGGCAAGCTTGCCAGCAGCCTGGTGACTCATGCCTCCTGTGCAGAGAGATTTTGGACAAATCGATGGTGAAGGAGCAGAATGCAACCATCCATTTTGTGGATGACCGCTACAAGACTGTCAAAGCTGTTGCTGGGGAGCCTAGCCTGAGCAAAGTGCAAGTGTATATGGCAGACTGGTGTGTGACAGCTCACAGCGCTTTGAAAGAGGCTTGCAATGTTGTTTTTGAATGGTCTCAGCATGGTGCACAAAGCACCTTTTCACAACTGCAGATATATTAGTGTGCGTTCATAGTTAGTCCCTTGCAGTCGGAGGGCAAACACACCAGACCTAGCTTGCCCAGGCTCATCATTGAAGTTGGTGTTGGAGCTGCAGGGGTTATAGCACACAAGCAGAGAAGGATGCAGCAAAAGAAACTAAGGGCGTGCGGGTCATCAGCCTGACTCAGTTTCAAGAGCTGCTAAACTGGGGAATCCTTATGGGGGTAGGTGCACTCACATGACTGTCTTGTGGCATGCATTCTACAGTGCTCTTGACATGTGAGCTTGCTGGCACAGCTCTTGAGCTGATTATCTGACAATGGCTCATTGGTATGCATTTGGCAAGTCATATGACCTGATGGCAAGTGGCAGCAGATGCATAGAAGGGGTGTTGTGAGTTTTGAGTGAAAAACTGGTCTCGCTGTGCAGGTGGATGACGGCTGCGGAGATGACAATTGACCTGTGACCAGGAACGGCAGGGGTTGCTTCTGGTTTCAGATGCACCTCTACCCATGAGTGTAGTGATTGCAGTGACAGTTGGACTCATGTGGTGGCATTCAAGCCAGCAAGCTCACAATGCTGCGCCCTATGCCCAGATCTATGTTTCCTTGCTGTCAATAGTTAGAGTACAGTTAGAGAAAGCTGTGTGATAGTAGCAGTTGAACGTGCCCGCACAGCTGCATGCAGGTTACAATGTTGCGTGGCAAAATCATGATAGTCTGCAAGACATGACAGCGAGCATCTGATTCAGTAATGTAATAGCGGCTGTTCAAGTCACTGTGTGCAGCACAGCTGCAGAAAATAGTGGCATGCACATGGCTTTCGATGGCATAGCACGCATTTGGGGTTCATCATCAGTACCAACCATTTCGTGACGTTAAATTGCTGCAAGTGTGCTGGACACCAGCAAGGTATAACTGAGATTGTGCACTCGAGATCTTCGACGCAGATGTCTCTGACATGAGTAATTCTTGAGATTGAGACAGACTAATGCTAGAGTGCTTGCACAATGTTATTTGCATGAGTGGCAGCATGCAGCTTGACAGGCAAATGCTAGTTGATAGAGCTGCTGTGAAGGCAATCATTGTTACATCATCACACAATCCTGATAAGGGCGACATTGCTTTCACGGACATAGCTGCACTCAACAACCAAAACTAATTTTAACATGTTGGTCTGCTGCTTTATTCACATTGCATCTAGATCTGCACTGTTGACCATCGTGCAAAGGACTGTGAAATGACACCATGCTAAACAAACACTCTTGCTGAGTCTTGAAACTATTTCTTGAGCCTCCTGCCGTTAGCAGGAGCTGCACTGGGAGCTGCAGCTGGAGCAAGACAGGCAGGGCTGAACGTAGTTGGACAAGGCGCCACGATGCAGGAGAGACTGCTAATTGGCTTGTCATTGGCCACACACAGTGATCCAGAAGAGACAGGCCCTAAAGTGAGGTTGGCATTGAAGCTGTGGCACTCCACAGATCTTGTCTGAAAACCAAACCCACAGGTTGCATTGCAAGCCGTCCAATCAGAGGTCACCCAAGTTGCAGCTCTACAGGTGCTGTTGCCTGGCGATTGTCCTGTAGGTGCTGGTGACCTAGGGGGACCGCCAACATATGCGTCTTGCACACTGTAAGGGGTACCAGGTGGCGGAGGTGCCCTTGGGGGGGGTGACAACATTGCAGGCGGAGGAGAGGGTGGAGGAGGAGGTGGAGATGCTGGAGGAGGTGATGAAGGTGGGGGTGAGGCAGGCGGTGAACTGGATGGTGAGGGTGGAGGAGGAGATGGTGAGCTGGGTGGTGAGGGTGGAGGAGGGGATGGTGAGCTGGGTGGTGAG